>Ga0272441_10001488_pt1 | contig 50001 bp, 44 predicted proteins | sample SSMProp6N_FD_193582 | JGI IMG/M metagenome (GOLD analysis project Ga0272441, IMG submission 193582) | Marine sediment archaeal communities from Little Sippewissett salt marsh, Falmouth, MA, United States - SSM-Prop-6N | ecosystem: Environmental > Aquatic > Marine > Wetlands > Sediment ... | reverse complement strand
AGAGAACGGGGAGGATTGTGATCGTCTCTGCCATCGACAATCTAATGAAAGGGGCCGCCGGCCAGGCCGTCCAGAATATGAACCTCATGTATGGATTCCCGGAGGATGCCGGTCTCGAGTTGGTATCCCTTTTTCCGTAGAAGTTTGATTGATTCCGAGGTTTCAGCGTAACTTTTTGCCGATGAAATACGGCTTTCTGAGAGGAAACAATGAGTCTACAATTTTATAACACCCTGACGAGAAAAAAAGAAGAATTTGCCCCGAATGAAGAAGGAAAAATAGGGCTCTATGTGTGTGGGATTACAGCCTATGACGAGTGCCATATCGGTCATGCCCGTTCGGCAGTGGTATTTGACGTTATCTATAAATACCTCAAGTATCGGGGGTATCAGGTCAACTATGTCAAGAATTTTACCGATGTGGATGACAAGATTATCGCGAAGGCCAATGCCGAACATACCGATATTGCCGAGATAGCGGAGCGATTTATGCGAGAGCATAATGATGATATGGACAACCTCGGTGTGGCACGGCCTGCCATAGCCCCCAGGGCGACGGAAAATATCCAGGGAATGATTCGGCTCATTTCGACGCTTCTCGAAAAGAAACATGCCTACGTCGTTGACGGCGATGTTTTTTACGCAATTGACAGTTTCGATGGCTACGGCAAACTGTCGGGAAGAAACTTGGATGACATGATGGCGGGAGCGCGGATCGAGGTGGATGAACGGAAGAGAAACCCCTTCGATTTTGTCCTCTGGAAATCGAGCAAAGAGGGGGAACCATGGTGGGACAGCCCCTGGGGACGGGGAAGGCCCGGATGGCATATAGAATGTTCCGCCATGAGCCAGCGATATCTGGGAGAGAACTTTGATATCCATGGTGGCGGTGAGGACCTAATTTTCCCGCATCATGAGAATGAGATCGCCCAATCAGAGGGCGCGTCGGATAAGACCTTTGCAAACTACTGGATACATAACGGATTCATCAAGATTAACAGCGAAAAGATGTCGAAATCTCTGGGAAACATCTTTTCAATAAAAGATGTGCTGAAAAATTATCATCCCGAGGTAGTACGACTCTTCATCGTTCAGAGCCACTATAAGAGCTATATCGACTTTTCCGATGATGCCCTCGCCGAGGCCAGGACGGGGATGGAGCGATTTTATTCTACCCTGAAAAATATCGACGATATGCTTGCAAAAGAGATTGATTGTACCGGTGTTTCTTCAAAGGACCTCGCCGGTATCGATGCCGATGTGTATGAAAAGATAGAGGAACTGCCGAAAAAATTCGTCGAGGCTATGGATGACGATTTTAATACGGCCCGTGCCCTAGGGTATATCTTTGATGCCGTTCGGTTGATGAACGGCTATCTCGCCGAAAAGGACTTTACCCCCTCTCCCGAATCGCTTTTCCTCCTGGATAGGGCAAAGAGACTGATACGGGAAGTGGGCAAGGTGCTGGGATTGTTTCTTGATGACCCCGACGAGTATTTTGAGGTGGACAGGAAACGGGAGGCCCACAAACGGGGCCTCGATATGGACGAGATAGAGCGCCTCATTGGTGAGAGACGAGAGGCCAGGGCCGCAAAGGATTGGGCGAAGGCCGACAGCATACGTGATTCTCTTGCCGAAAGGGGAGTGATCCTGAAGGACTCTCCCACGGCGACCGATTGGAAAATTGCCTGAGCGTTGCCGCTTTGCAGGTTGCCGTTATCTCTCTATCGTTATATCCAGAACTTCGACGCTTCTCGTTCCACCCGGTGTCCGGAAGGAGACTTCTTCGCCTATCTCTTTCCCGATGAGTGCCTTCCCGATCGGTGAGGTTACGGATATTTTGTTCTTGCTTATATCCGATTCAAAGGGCCCCACAAGTTGATATTGGGTCGTTTCCCCGGAATCGATGTCCTCTATCGTGACTGTTGTTCCGAAGACGACCTTTTCGTCGGACAGGTTGTTGAGGTCGATCACCACCGACGTGGCCAGGTTGTTTTGTATTTCCTGTATCTTCCCCTGTATGAAGGACTGCTGTTCCTTTGCCGCGGCGTATTCGGCATTTTCAGAGATATCTCCGTGGGCCCTTGCCTCTTCTATATCTTTTATATTTTGAGGAACATCAACCCGGTTCAACCGTTCCAGTTCTTTTTTCAGATTTTCAAATCCCGCTTTCGTTATGGGAAATTTATCCATTTCAATCCTCCGCTACTATCCCTTTTGCCCTCTGACCCCTGGATTTTCCGACCTATCCCCATTATTCCTGAGGCGATGATCGGGAAAAGTCCGCTATCGTAATAAAAAAAATATAGCCGTCTCTACGAAACGGCTATATGGAGTAATTTCTATTCTATATAATATCGAACTCTTTTTGTCTACTCGTATATTTTTTCTTCCTCGGCAAAGGCGTCTTCCGCATCGGCTTCATAGTCACGGGGGAGATTCGCCGCCTTCTGCAGCAGAAATTCCCTGTACCATTCGTGTGCCGTTATCATCGACATGACTTCGCTCGTACCTGTCCAGATCGATGCGAGACGAACATCGCGGTAGATGCGTTCAATCGGGAATATCGTCGTATATCCGATTCCACCAACGACCTGCATGGCATTGTGTACGGCCTTCTGGCAGGATTCAGTTATGAATTTCTTGCTTTCCGATACCATGCGACGAATGAGATGCATATCAATCCCCTCGTCAACGGCGCGGGCCGTTGCGTACCCGAGGGCACGGGCCGCATCGAGCAGCATGACCGCCTCGGCGATCTGAAAGCTCACTCCCTCAAACTGGGCAATGATCTGGCCGAAGGCCTTTCGTCGTGATGTATAATTGGTGGCGATTTCGAGAGCCGGTCTCGCCGCCCCGATGGTCATCACGGCGGTTCCGAGACGTTCTGGGATCATCATGGTATTGAAGACGGGATAGGCGCCGTTCACCTCTCCGAGGACATTTTCCTTTGGGACCTTTACATCTCTGAAGATAAGCCGTGCCGTTCCGCCACCGCGGCATCCCATGAGACCGTAAAGATATTTTGTCTCTACCCCCTCCGTCCGATCGACGAGAAAGGCGGTGAGCGATTTCTGCGGTTTTACCTCGAGGTCGAAATTAGTGCGGGCGTAGACGAGGAAGAAATCAGCTCCTTCACCGCCCACGATAAAGCGTTTCTGCCCGTTTAAGAGAAAATGATCACCCCTGTCCTCCGCCGTCGTCGTGGCGCCGAAAAAATCGGACCCGCCCCGCGGCTCCGTCAGACATTCGGCGGCGAAGCGTTCACCCCTCAGGAGGGGTTTTACATACTTTTCCTTCTGTGCATCCGTTCCATGAATGATAATGGCGTCACATACCAGCTCCGCTCCCACACCGAAGACACAGGCAAATTCGTAGCCCAGTGTCCCGATTTCCTCCATCACCGCGCAGGTTGTGACCCAGTCCATGTCCCTGCCGCCCCACTTCTTCGGATAGCGGCAGCCCAGAAGGTTTCTCCGTCCCGCTTCGCTCAGGAACTCCTTCGGAAACTTAATCTCGTCCTTGTCCATGTCGAGAATCATATCTCTCGGGACCCACTTGACGAGATCACGGGCCTCGTCCCTGATTTTCTTCTGCTCATCCGTCAGCAAATAGTCGAACATCCCTTTCTCCTTTCTCTCTATGCACTCAATCGTTTTGTATGTACGCTTCAAGGAAAGATAGAACCTATGATGTCATGGAACGAAACAGTCTGGTGGAGACTATCAATTTGTTTTGCGATTGTAAAGAGTAAGCTTCTTCGCCTCTGTTCGTCGCAAAAAAAGATTGCGGGAATGGTCAATCCTTTTTCTCGCTGTTATTGCCTCATATTTCTTGGTATGTATGGTTGTAGTATAGTACATTGAACAACAATCTTAAATCGGGGAAATAACCTTATAGACGATAAGGAGGGTGTATAATGGAGGCAATCCAAAACATTTCTCAATGGGTTCAGTCACTCGCCCAGGGTTTTATAAAGGGGAACGACCTCTGGCAGGTGGTCCTCTCGGTGACGATATTCGTGGCGGGTTTTGTACTCCTTGAATTTCTGTGGCGAATTTCCAATAAACAGGTGGAGAAGGTCCTGAAAAAAGGAGTGCTCAAGGAGTGGATACCCTATGTGTCGGGCATTTTCCCCATACTCCGGCTTACCTTTGCCGCACTCATCCTGAAGGTTGCCGCCGTTCCCCTGTTATTACCCGAAGATCTGACAGTGCTTCTCGCCGGTCTGGAGATGTTTCTTTTTGCTCTGGCCCTGATGTTTTTCGCCTTTCTTCTGGTTCGCATGCTCGATCTTGTCAAGCTGATAATGCCGACAGGAACGAGAAGGAGACTCTCGACAAAGGTCTTCAAAAACCTGAAGGGAACCCTCCGGATCGTGGGAGTTGTCATTGCAGCAGGAGTCTTTGTCTATAGCCAAAAGGCGCTCTTCCCCGAATGGCTCTGGAGGTCGGCCTGGTGGGACTATCTGATGGTTGTCATTGTCTTTGCCCTCATTTATATCGGTGGCAGGCTCTTCTCGGTATTTTTGGAGACGATGACGGATGCGATGAAAGATACGGAAGAACGGGCTCATTTAAGACTAGTTCTGTCGGCAGCTATCTGGCCCATACGATTTCTGCTCCTGGCAATCGCTGTGTATGCAGCCAACGAGATTTTAACGCTTCCCAAAGGTGCCAGCTCAGTAATGACAACAGTCGTCAGTGTTCTCGGTGCCCTCGTCGTTGTGCTCTTTCTCTATCGGCTTCTCGATGTCCTGGAATACCAGTTAACTCGATTCGTCATGAGAGAGGACAACGAGTTTGACATGAATTTCGTTCAGATGGTGAGGATCGTTGCACGAACAATTGTTGTTATCTTCGGTGTTATCTATCTTCTCAAGGCGGCGACGGGCAAACCGATGACAACGCTCCTGGCCGGCCTTGGGATCGGTGGCCTCGCCGTCGCACTGGCCGCGCAGGATACCCTGAAGAATCTCTTCGGCAGTTTCATGCTCATGATCGATAAACCCTTTGGCGTCGGCGACTGGGTCTTGATTGAGGGTACCAATGCAAGGGTCGAAGAGATAGGGTTCCGCTGCACCAGGATACGCAATTTCTGGGGTCACCTTCTCTCGATCCCCAATGAGAAAATGGCCGCCATCACGATCGAGAATGTTCAGTGTCGGCCCTCTATCAGGCGGTGGATGAATGTGACGATTACCTATGACACGCCGCCCGATAAGGTGGAGCGGGCCGTCGAGATCATCAAGGGAATTCTGAAGGACAAACCCGATCTTGATCCACTCAATCCCCCCAAGGTCGCCTTCAATGATTTTAACGATGCCTCGCTCAATATTCTTGTGGTGTACTGGTTCAGACACAACGACTACTGGGGGTCGATTCAATTTAACGAGATCATCAATTTTGAAATACTTCGCGCTTTCAATGAAGAGGGTATCGAATTTGCCTTCCCCACGACAACCATCTATCTTGCACACGACGACAGGAGGCCGTTGACGATTTCGCTCTCGGGCGGACTGGATGACGACAGAGATGTTCCCCTGACCGGGTGAGAGGATTCGTTGTGTAACCTCGGGCGGATTAATCCTGAAAGGGAAGTGACAAAGGACTAACCGGGGGCGCATGCTCAAACCCCGCCTTACAGGCGGGGTCAAGAGGTACAATTAAAAAGGGATATATTATTTGCCTTCAGCTCATGAATTGAGCAGCGAGCGAATATAAAATAAACAGTTTCCTCGACAATCGGAGATTCCTCGCAACTTGTTGCGGGGAGCTTCAATCTTCGATTTCCTCGCCGGGAAGCTTAACTATGCGGTTTGTGCTTCGGCGTCCTTCTTTTTCTTTTTCTTCTTCTTTGCCTTACCCTCTTCGGGCGGGGCCTCGGGAGCCTTTCCCTTTGACGCTTTCTGTTTTTTCGGCGCAGCGAGCCTGTCGGCCTTTATCTTTGCAAGCTCTTCCGTTCTTTTCTTGATTTTTGCGAGTGCCGCTACCTTCGAGTTCATTCTTTTTACTGTCGCCCTGAGATTTTTTAGAATGGTATCTTTCGCAATCCCTTGAGGAGCGATTCCCTTTTCGAGAAGATATGAACGTCGCTCATTCAGTTTCGCCTCAAAATAGGCCTTCTGCTCTACTACCGTTGCTTCCTGTTTGGAACCCATGCTGCTCTCCCTTTCTTATATCTGCATCCATACAGTATTTGAATGACTGGTTTGATCTGTGTCATCCTGGATAGACTGACTCGCCTTCATAACCCAGACAAACAAAAAATTACTCCTATCAGGATTTCGTCACAAAAGCCACCGATATATTACAAAAATGTGCAGCTTAACCGACATGAGAGACTTTTTTATAAAAGATTTTGCTAATAGGAAAGGGAGAGCGTCACGGAGCCGAACCGGTGTTCCTTTTCTTGTTCCCTGAACTCCTTGGTACGCATAACCTGGGCATAGGAAAGCTTGAACTGATAGAAAATAAAACTGATACCCGCAGAGATATCGGCAACAAAGTTTTTCCTGTCCACACTGTGACTGTCGGTGAAGGTATTTCCATCGAGAAAGATGTCCCGGGCGACAGCACGTCCGTCGACGGAACCGAAGAGATAGATACCGTAGGGTATGCCCCCGGGGATACGGGGATCGCCAAGACCTGCGGGGGCGCTCGTATCGCCGGCGGGACGGATCAGTGATGTACCGAAATCGACGGGAACATTCCATCCGAGCCGTGCTTCCACACCGGCGTTTGCATAGATCGATACGTTTCCCACTGCTCCACCGAGGTGGGTAATGGTGTCGATACCCAGGTCTTTCATGGTTTCGTATCGAAAAACCCGATACTTCCGCTCGGCAACGATGGCAAGTCCCGGTTCGTTCTTGAGCTGGTTGTCCCATCCGTTGGGAATCTGTACCCCTTTGATTTCGTGAACCAACCGTTGCGTTTTGTCGGCATAGGACTGCGGACCGACGATTCCGAGCTGAATCTCGAGTGAATCCAGCCGCCTGTCGTTTTTGTTGTGAAAGGCAATGCCGAAATAGGTCCATCCCGCATAGGGCCTGTCGTCTTCGATCAGATCATACCGTTCGGTATCCTCGGGCGTGTACATGTTCTGGCCGATCGAGAGGGCAATGTTCCGTTGCAGATTGGGTTCGTGGATAAAGGGGATCTTCTCGATAAGTGGCAGACTCCATTCTGGGAGATTCGGGCTTTCCGCGTAGCTTGTGAGGTCGGGGGAGACCCAGGTCAGCTTCACGCCGTTGGTATACGCCTGGTCTGTCCGTGCGAAGATGTCGTTTTCAAAATAGAAGCTGAAGGTGTGGAGGTCTTTGTAACTCTCGGCGAAGACTGCTCCGGCAGAGAAAAGCAACAAGGTTATTTGGATTAAGATACTTAAGTATTTCATCTGATTTAATGGTTTTTAAATGAAGTTAGTTCTCTCTATACAATGTATTCGTGAAAAATTCATTATCAGAGATAAGAGCACGATGGTTTTTTAGGGGGAATAGCTACAATGAAGTGTGACAACAGGTTGTCCTACTGCCTGCAAAGGTAGAAATATCGAGAGTGGATGCGACCCCTTTATATCTTTGCGTTCGCCGTGGCGAGCTTTATGGCGAGACCGACGAAGACAGTTCCCGCCAGACGATTGAGGTAGATCTGAGCCTTCGGTGATCTGTTCAGCCACGCGCCGAGCTTCCCTGCAAGAAGGGCGATGCTGCAAAAGACCACCAGCGTAGCCACAATAAAGAGTAGGCCAAGGAGAAATATCTGCTGCATGACCGGACCGTGTTCCGGAACGGCGAATTGGGGCAGAAAGGCGAGAAAGAAGATCGACACCTTGGGGTTTGTGACATTCATGATGATACCGCGCCGGTAGAGCTGGCTTTCCGATAATTTGTTTGCCTTACTGTTTCCCACTGCAGAAACAGATGATGAGAAGGCCTGCCAGGCGAGATAGAGGAGATAGAGTGCCCCGATTATCTTCAAGGCGGTAAAAGCCGCTGCCGAGGCCTGAAAGAGAGCCGCAACACCGAGGGCAACGGCAGAGGTGTGGACAATTAGACCGGTGCAAAGGCCCGCGGTGACCAGAATACCCGCCCTCTGTCCATAGAGTGCGGACTGTGCCAGGACGAAGATGTTGTCCGGTCCTGGCGCCATCGCCAGTAGCAGAGACGCAATGAGAAAGGTAATGAGCGACTCCAATGGTAACACGGTAGTTCCTTCCCTTTTATTCGTTTGGAGGCTTCCTGAAAAAGTGACGAAGAGCTTTCAGTATAAAAACCACCTGCGGTAGACTACTAAATCATCGGTTACCAGTCAATAGCTTCGATGGAATCGAGATATCGATATGGTCGCCAGACCGGCGGTCATTCCGGAGGTATGATCAAGGAAGGGAGTGCCCTGAAAGGACACGCCCTTCCTTGACTAAAACCCATCGAAAATTTTTGTTTCATCGACGATGAGAGCAAACAACGTTTCGGTTACCTGTGAAAACCGTTTCTGAGAACCTTTTTTGCAACGGATATCATATTCCTGTCCTGCCTGGCCGTGGTTATGAAACATGAGCTGTCGGAATCAGGTTCATCATCATCAAACTGAAGGCCTGCTATGGCGACTCCGACGGGACCTTCGGTTTTTGAGGCAATCCTCACATAATAGGTGGCTCCGGCCTCGAGGTAGACGGTTATCGCCTCGCCACCGCCATAGCTAGCATAGCTAGCCGAGTCGGAGTAGAAGAGGTTGTCAAAATCCTGGGATTCAATTTCGGTGAGCGGGTATAAGGCCCCCGTGTATATCCCGATGCTCGGATCGACGAGACCATCCAGGGCCGCCGCCGTTATGGTGACCGTCGAGTCACCGTCGGGGGTGACCGAATACCAGAAAGAATAATCGTCACCGACGGTTATCGACTCGTTCAATTCAATAGTTCCCCCGGTATTGTCAACATATTCGCCGAAGAACCCTGAGGTTATCTCCTTCGCATCGGCGAGGTCATCGTTGCTGAATGTCCCCATCGGCATCAGGGCGATACGGACATTGACTACGCCGGGATTTTCTCTTGAACTGACTTGAATGTAGTAGGTGGTCCCGCCGGTCAGCGCTTTGACATAGCCCTCTGAGTCACTGCCCCTGTTATCATAATCTCGGCAATACACCATGTTCAGTGGGAAGGTCGATCCGGTGTAGAGACCAAGCGCATGGTCACCGAACTCCCCATCTTCGAGCACGACCAGCAGTGCATCTGTCGCAGGCGTCACGGTATACCATAGGGAGGATGTGATGGAAGAGCTGTAGACATTTTCATTAACTTCCAGCGTTGCCGTTGCCATATCGATGTATTCATTGACGTAATCTGTGATGATCGTCGCGTCAGCCAGATCGTCGTTTGTCATCGGCGTGAGCGCCGGGGTATCGATCGTTACCTCAATGGGGCCCTCACTGTATGATGCTATCCTGATGTAATAGGTTGTTCCCGCCTCGACTCTCCAGACAAAGTTCTCAGAGAACTGCCCCACATTGTCGAGATTGTCATCGGCATCTCCTCGACCGTCGGCATAATTAAGAGGGTGAGCCGTTCCGGTATAGAGGCCGACAACCGGGTTAGCCGAATCGTTTATTGCGCTCACCCTGATCGCGGAATCGGCGGTGGGGGTAATCGTATACCAGAAAGAGTAATCATCGTTGTAGTTACCGATTTCGTTGGCTTCTTCGGTTGCTCCCGTATTATCAACGGTCTGGGAAAAGGGGACCGTCGTTATCACCGTGGCACCTGAGAGATTGTCGTTCGGAACTGCCGGCACGGCTATAGCGAACTTAGGTACGACGAAAAGTACAGCGATACAGATAATAAACCAGAGGCTTCTTGACGAGATCTTTCTGGGGTTCGAGATTAACACATTCCTTAAAGCATTCATTCATATCTTCCTTTCTGTGAGAAAAAGTAGCTATTGTCGATAACGAGAGAATTCCTCGACGGTCAGGTATAGTGTTATGTATCACGAAGTATCAAGAAAAAATTGACTTTAGCCTTAGATATTTTTACTTGTAAACACATGGGGCGTTGGGGACGGGATCGGTAACGTGCGGTCTTTGCTATCAATCCTTAAAGCGGAATTGCCTCATAGGCGATCAGGTAGATTTGACCCATTTCACACTAACTTTGTGTCATCTTTCATAGCGATTTTCCATAGTCTTCTATAGCATATTGTTTACAAATCTTATTTTGAGATAAACGTTCTCAATCATAGCTTTTTTAAAATCGACAAAGGCAAACTATTCGTGAGAGTAGGACGCAAAGCCATGGGTCAGAAATTACACTGATTGCCAGGTTACCGAAGTTTTCATTTTCGACTGCTATTGATTATCGAGTTCAAGAGCTTTTATGTTACCCCTTGGTACAATAGTTTGCATTTGTCGAATGCAACTAATGGTATTTGTTTTAATAAGAGGTAATTATCATGTTTGGAAAGCTCTTGTCCTGCCTTGTTCCCATACTTATTCTCCTGCTATCGGTCCCTTCGCCCGCCGCCGAATTTCAGATTATCGGTTTCGATTCGGTTTCCATGGGTGGCGCCGGTACGGCCGTATCGCGGGGAAGTTTCGCTACCTATTACAATCCCGCCCTTCTTGCCGAGCATAAAAACGGATTAGAGGTATCACTCTCGGCCGGTGTCGGTCTGCGGGAGGTCAATCTGGCCGAACCGATCGATAATCTTGCAGATCTTGATATAGAGGAAACCATTGACAATATAGAAGAGTATCTGCCCACGTCGCTGCCTTTGAACGGTCTGCCAACGGATCTCCGCAGTGATGTTATAGCCATCCAGGACATACTCTCTTCCATACCCGACACCAACGGCCTGGAGCTGATGCCGAGTGCCTCTCTCGCCATTCAGGTGGGAAACTTCGGATTCGGTTTCTACGGTGTAAGTGAAGGGACGGGCTACGCCGTTGTCGATAAGGATCGCCTCGATATTATAGTCGAAACGTCAATTCCTGATTATACCTATGTTAAATATGATGTGGCAACAGACGAATTTGTTCTCAGTGATCTTTCCGAGTATGAAGAGAATTCCCTTCTCTATGCCCTCGATGAGGGGAAGACCTATATCCAACTGACGGGCCTTGCCTATACCTCGATCCCTGTTGCCTATGCACACCAGTTCAACACCAGATGGGGAAGGCTTGATCTTGGTGGTGCCTTCAATGTAATGCCCGGTTATACCTTCGATAAAAAGATCAGCATTGATACGGAATCGGGTGCTATCAAGGATGAATTGGATGATGCCGAAGAGTACAATACGAGCTTTGGTGTTGACGTCGGGCTCTTTTACGAACCGCAGAACATGCAGAACCTCTCCTTTGGTCTCGTTGCAAAGAACATCAATACGCCGAAATTCGACACCTGTTCAGGAGAAGAACTGGAAGTAAAACCGCAAGTCCGCGGTGGTGTAGCCTATGATCTCTTTGGTGACAAGATTACGCTGGCACTTGATGCCGACCTGACGAAGAATGAAACCTTTATTCCCGACTACTATTCACAGTTTGTCGGAGGTGGCATCAAATATCAGCCCTTCGGCTGGCTCTCGTTGCGGGGTGGTGCGATGCAGAACATTCAGGAAAGTCAGGTGGGTACGATTTTCACCACCGGCTTCGGATTTGGTTTCAAACAGTTTCAGCTCGACCTGGCAGGGCAATATTCGACTAAACAGGGCGAATATGATGGACAAAGTTTCCCCGGTTACAGCCGCGTTGAAATTGCCTTTGTTTCGAAATGGTAATGATCCTATCAATGCTAACCTTGAATAATCCAAGATTTCTGCATTCGGGAATGAATTACTCAGCAGTGTGCAGTTCGTTTAGAAACTCATCCAACATAATTATTTTAAACAATGGATAGAGAGGGCTTTGCCCGTAAAATTTGACAATAGTCTCATGAACTTCTTCGCTGTAGGAGGCGCAACAGTCTTTAATGATATATGCTCTAAAATCGAGTGCCAGCGCATCGAGTGCCGTACTTAAAACGCACCAATGTGTGAGAAGTCCGGCTACGATGACGGTATCAACCCCATACAGACGCAACGTCTGATCGAGATCTGTTTTGAAAAATGCACTGAAACGGCGCTTCGGAAGTTGTATGTCCGAATCTGTTTGAACCAGTGCATCAGTTACTTTCGCACCTTCTGTACCCCGGATACTGTGTTCATGCATTTTTCCACGAAAAACAAAATCGCCTGGAAGAAAACTGTCATTTGCAAAGACAACAGGGTAAGAATGACGTCTGGCATATGCTGTGAGGCGATTAATATTTGGTGCAATCTTTCTGGCAAACTTTGCAACGACTGGGTTGCTTTCCTCTCTCAGAGAATCTTTTAACATATCAACAACAATAACAGCCGGCTTCATTAGTGCCTCCTATTGTAATGTCTTTTGTATATTAAGGTCCCCTGTTCTTTAACAATCAACGATTAGATATATCAAGGGCAAACAAGTAAAACGTGAAGTGAATTGTTCATCATAGATTATCATTGGTAATCAGTCGGATGAGAGGCAAGGAAGAGTTGATCGGATCCCTTCACGAAAGCTGATATATGCACTTCTTCAGCTTGAATCGCGATATAAATCCTCCAAACCGATCTAAGGCAACCTTCACGCTCACCGGTTTATCAAAAATAGTATAGAGCTCTCGTATGGGCCAGCGGCAATAAAGTCCCGCCTCGTAATCTGAAGGGTAATCAATCTTCAAACCATCGGCATTCTGAACGAGATAGAGTGGATAGTTATAGCCCGCCTTTATTGTCAACCATGTTGTGCCCCAAAATCGCGGATTGACCTCGAGAAGTTTCGGTACACCGCTACGATTATCAATGATGAAATCCATGAGCATGACACCGTTCCATTGCACTCTATCGATAATTTTTTCGGCGTAGTGGAGCAATTGTTCGTTTTTCGTTGTCACATTGACGATGCCCATACCGCCTGACAAAGGGGTTGTCATCAATCTCTTTTGGGTCAGTCCCAATTTCATATCACCTTTGATGCAGAAGGCAGCCACATCATGAAGCTCACCCGATATATATTCCTGGATCATCGGTTTGGAACTGTCACGAATCATGCCGTCGCCGTTCTTTTTCCAGTTCGTTGCCTTGTTATAGAGACGAATCAGTTCGGATTTATCTTTTGCATACCACACGCCCTCTGCAGCAGTACTCTTGCGGGCCTTTATGACAACCGGATAGCTGATTTCATCAGCAAGGGTTTCTGCTTCCTCCCTGTTTTCCGGCAGCCATGTAGCGGGATGAGGAATATCCAGATCTCTTACCATACCGAGTGTCAGGCTTTTATCATGAAAGAGTAGGAGCTTCTCGTAATCCTCGACCAAAACCGTGCACAAGCTTTCCAACTTCGGCTTGATAAGAGAAATCGGAATGGCTGATGAACCGGTAGGCAGGATAATATCGGTATTACGTCGGGCTGCGATGTCAAGTATCCGATCCGGAAAAGTTCGATCCGAGAAAGAGACCCCAGTAAAATCGACACGGTCAATAAGACGAAAATAAGCATACCGTCTTGCCGTGTCGAAGAAACCCCTATGTGTACAGGCGACATCTATGGTGAAATCACCGGCGTCTTTTAATGCGGCGGCAACAGCTAATCCCGATCGATGCAGTCCGTCAACAAGGAGTATGTTTTTTTTATCGAGTGCCATGCGCAATCGCCTGATGAGTGCCTGAGTAATAATAGTTACAATATAGTATAGAGATCCCCCGCGCTGCTGCGGGGGAACTTCAATCCAAAGGAAACATCTCAGTCGTAACGGCAGTGTTCCTAACGCTACAAGATCGATATATTATGTCAAGCACTTTATTTTACTGTGTGAGTAGCGATATATAGAAACGATCCTTTCCACCGATCGGCATTGAAGCCTATCCGTTGCAATGGTTACTGATAGCCGTAACGGATGAGAGTTACAGTATCAAATGGCAGGAAAATATCTCTTGACAAGAAAACCAGACCCGATATACCATAACTTACTGAAAGCAGTATCTTATCCTTGGAATAGGTATGGCAGGTGAATCAGAGAAGGGGAAGTGAAACTCTCCACCGACAGGGCGGTGCTTCCCCGCAAGGAATAGATTCATTGTAGTGTGCCCCCGGTCAACCAGGTTCCTGGTTATTCAAAGCGTTAGCAACTACAGTAGCGAGGATTGTCCCAGCCCATGGCAATAGACTTTCGAATCCGTGATTTCTTTTATCCTCAAGAGATGTACCGGCTCAGACAGACCCTTGAAGAGACCCAGTGGCTTTCCGCCGAGGAACTTCAGGAATACCAGGAGGAACGTCTGACTCATATCATCAATCATGCCTACAACCATGTTCCTTACTACCGTCGCCTTTTCCAAGAAACCGGGCTTCGGCCCCAGGACATCCAAAAGGTGGATGACCTGGAGAAACTGCCCCTGCTGTCAAAGGATACTATCAGGAGGGAAGGCAAAACACTCGTTGCAGACAACGCCCGGCGATATCACCCGGTTTCATACAAGACCAGCGGGACTACTGGAACACCTGTTGAATTCTACCTCGACAAAGGTGCACGGATTCTCGAGTTTGTCTATTACTGGAGGCACTGGAACTGGGCGGGGTACCGGCTCGGTGATTCTTTTGCCGAACTGGGAAGCTTTTATTTCCTGAATCGTGATCATCTCAGCGATGCAGTGTCATCATGGCAGCCCCATCTGCGCAGGCTCATGGTAAACAGCGGCCAGATTGCTCCTTTCCGTGCTAAGGAACTGGCCCGGGTAATCAGAAAGTACCGGCCAAAATACCTGAAGGGGGCAGCGTCAACGGTATATTTTTTGGCCCTCTGCCTCAAGGAGGCGGGAATTAATGATATATTCTTTAAAGCAATTTTTTCGGTGAATGAAGTACTGACACCGCAGTACAGATCAATGGCCGAATCTGTTTTTCATTGCCCTGTCCTCGATTCATACGGCCATATGGAAGGGACCGTGGCGATTTCGCAATGTTTAGCGGGTGGATATCATATCAATTCCGACTACGGAATCCTGGAGTTCAACAATATAATGACCTCATCAGATGACGGCACGGTGCTGGGGCAGGCTGTCGGGACATCACTGTACAACATGGCCATGCCGTTGATACGGTATGATGTGGGTGATGACATAGAGTTCTTTTCCGAGCCCAAAACCTGCCGGTGCGGGAGGACCCTCCCCCTGGTGAAGCGTGTTCATGGTCGCAGTGAGGATACCATTATTACGCCCGAGGGTCGATTCATAACATCGATGTTCGTTGTCCCGGAATTTGCAAAAGGAATTCGATTTGTCCAATTTGTCCAGGACTCCGACACAGATCTCCATATCAATGTGGTCCCCAAGCGGGATTGGGATGCCAGACAGGAAGATATCCTTCTTCATTATGTGACCAAACTGGTTGGCACCGGTATGAGCGTCCATATCCACGCGGTTACACAGGATAACATCATTACCGACGCATCCGGCAAGATCAGATCGGTTATTTCATCTGTAAAGCATTGTACAGACAATGGTTGAAAGAATACGAAACCCACGTCAATCGAAATAGGTATTGCTGTGAAAGAAAGACGCCAATGATTAGAACAACAATCAGATGGGTAGTGGGCGTGCTGGCTTTGGCCTTTTGCGCTGCCGCGGTCGTTAAATACTGGGGAGAATTCACCGGGTACCACGCCGAATTATCAGTTGGGATGCTCATCGCTGGTCTCGCTGTTATGCTGGCGGGAGCACTCTCCAAGGCAGCGGGATGGTTTGTGCTTATGAAGAGTCTTGGAAATCCCATAGGGTTTCTTACGGCATTGAGGTCCTGGTCATATTCCCAGATCGCGAGTTTCATCCCCGGCAAGGTGCCGGTCTTGGTGGTGCGTATCGAAACCTGTGCTGAGGATGGAGCCGCCCCCGACATTGTCTTTGCCGGAACAGTCTTGGAGATTATCATCAGTATGGTGAGCACCTTGAGCATATGGCTGCTTTCCCTCCTCTTCGTGCCTGTCTCCGATAATGTCTCTCCGGCACTCTATCTGATCCCGTTGATCCTGCTCGCAGTATCCCTTCACCCGAGATTCATTCTGGCTATTATGGGATTTTATTACCGGTTGAGGGGTGTAGCGAAGGACCTCGAAATGCCACACATTACGCCTGCAAGCATACTCAAACCGGGAATACTTTATTTCCTGGGCTGGTTGTTATCAGGTTTTGGGGGGTATTTTATTTTGAAATCCGTGGTGACCAATTTCCCTGTACCGTGGTCGTTGTCCATATGTGTGGTCGGAGCCTTCGCCTTCGCCTGGGTCGTTGGATACCTGTTTTTCATCTCTCCGGGCGGTCTTGGTGCCCGGGAAGGCGCCCTGATATGGGCCCTGGCGCCATACACACCGTTGGGTGTGGCGGTCGTGTTCTCGGTCCTGGTGCGTCTTTGCCAGGTCAGCCTCGGGTTGTCTTTCGCGGCACTGTGGTGGCTCGTCTATCATGTACAGAAAGGTTCTACAGTAAACCGGAGGAAAAACTGAAACAACGGGGTTTAGAGGCCCTGCCAGCAATGGGTATTGCTCAACGATAGCTTTCTTATGCGGAGAACCCCGATGTCGTGGCTGGAGTTTCCTTCACCCTGTCTCCTTTGAGTGCTCAGTTGAAGATGGCAATGACTTTACCGTTTGACCCAAACCAGATCTCCCCTCTATCACAAAGCATAATCCCCGAATATTTCACGAACATATTGTGGGGAACACTCTCCCTGATCGTTTGTTTGAGTGAGTCGGTAAAGATTCTGTCGTAATTCTTGATGAATGTGACCCTGTCCTCGATCTTCCGGCGGTTACCGTCGAGATTTACCTGAATAGGGTAGGATATACATTGTGCCACCGCCGCTTTATCGTCGGCTTGCACCCCTCGCCAGAAGGTTTGAGCGGATCGTTCGATGATTGAATCATCGGCAGCACCGGCGACAGCATAGCGACCATCTCCTTTGTATCGATAACTCGCACTCGACATGCCAAGGTGAAAGGGGTGCCTCTCCTGGTCGGTGGTCTTCATATAGGTGCCATCGATTATACCCCTATTTACCTCGGATGAACTGCCCACCGATCCTTCATCCTGCTCCTTGAACCGTCCGTCAAACACGGCGGTCACAGTGCCCTGATCATCGTACCCTTCGAGTCGAATGCGGGTTCTGTCACAAATCTTCCCCGACAGTCGTATGTCTTGAAAGTCATCGTTGTAAAAATATACACCCTGAACGTCGCTGCCACGATAGATCAGCGTCATGCCTATCTTGTATTTTCCATCGATATCTCCGGCGTAATTATTCAGCCAGTCACCCTGTTCATCGCTCTCAAAGGCGTAGGCCGAAGCACTGAATAACAGTAGCAACAGTAAAGCTAATCTCTTCATAATAACCTTTCCTCTGATACTCATTAGCGATCAGACTGTCGTATACAATATGCCTAATGTTTATAAATCATTAGCGTTCATTGACGCTGTCGGAGTGGCGCCGCCGGACGGTCCTGTCTCGCATTGCGAGTATCAGATAACTGATCATTACACCCGTATTGCTACTTCTGTGGGCACAGGTCCAGGCATTAAATAACCCTGAACGTCAGATCGTTAGTGGGAAAGGAGATTACTGAAAGCCTTGCCAGTTGTCAAGCGCATTGCCACCGTCACCGAGTGTGAGAACGTGAATGTGACGGCGAGGGGGTCCCGAATCTCAGTGCGGAGCGCTGCAGTTTACCGCCTGCAGGGACGATCTATTCGGAAATTGAAGTGTCCTCTTCTCACTCATTTGAAATAGAGATCATGGAATTCCTTGATCAGGAGCCGTAATTTACCCGGGTTGTCCAGATTTGTTGTCTGCTTGCATTTCATGCTGTAGAGTAACATCTGATGAAGCAGCCCCAGTTTCTTTTCGTAGTTCTTCGTATCGAGTTTGATTCGCTGCGTCATGAAATATTGCGTTACAACCTCCTGAATTTCGTCGGCATGATGCTCCTTGTTCATAATCCAGCGGACGAGTTGGTTCGAATGGTGGCCCTTCCCCTTCTCCAGTTTCACGATTTCATTCATCGATTTCTCAATAGTGGTGATGTGTTCGCCGATCATCTGTATCCGCATCTCATCGTCGTAGATCCCGCAGGGTATTTCGCAGTGGGCGGAGGCTGAGGCAGTTAAAAAACAACAAAGAAACAGGCTAATGATAATCGCTAAAAGTAACTTTCTCATAACAATCCTCCTTCTTCCTGGTGATACATTACTGTTAATGCTATCTCCTGGCGCCGAATCACTGCCACCGGGGTAGGAGGGTAATTCGAGAGCATCGGCACATCCATTTCCGGTGGCCCCGTTTCATGGGAGTGTCTGATCTATCCCTTCGGCTGTCAGAGAACGGAGAAAAATAAACCCCGTCTCTCACTTCGAAAAACAGGGTCTTCGCGGTTGCATCTCTATCCTTGGCAGATCGACTTCCGACAATACTCTTGCTATTATCAAATCCGAAAGAAACTGCAAAATTAGCTACACGATCGGAATATTTTGTCAAGGCTTATTTTGCCTGCTCGATTTGTCGTTGAAGAACCTCTTTTTTACTGATTACCTTTGAAGGTTTGTGTCCGCTACCATGGATTCATCCTTACTATGATTCCGTTTCTGATAATTGATACGATCAGTCTGATCGACTCGTCACATTTAAGGAAAAAGAGGGACAACTCCCTTTATCCCATCATTACGCTCTATCATCTCAATACCAGTGGTTAATTGACGAATCCTAACGTACCTTTGGGTTCTTCTGCTGCTTGAATAGGCCCGAATTTCTCTTCGTATTTTTTTACATTAATCATGAGAGCATTGATCATTCTTTTCATGTGACCAGGGCTGATGACAACGCGTGACGTAACGGCTCCCGCCGGTGGAATAACCATTAGAAAATCCATAACAAACTCTTCTTTTGTGTGCGCCACAAGCATATTGTTTGAATAGACGCCACCTTTCAACTCGTTGGGAAAGGCAATCTTTACCTCTTGTTTTCGCCCGTTTGACATCCTTAACCTCCTGTAAATATTTTTCTCAGTAAAAAGAGATACAACATTCAATTCAAAGATAGGGAGAAAAAAGCCATGCCACTGAGTCGCGGAGCCTTACCGGAAAGGACCGGCCATCAACGTCCGTGAGCGTGACGGCCTGCGACACTTTTATCAAATCTTCCACATGCTTCGTAAGGGTTTCAGCGAGAGGTTGATCGAAGATCTCGACGACCAGTTCAAAATTGAGTCTCAGACTACGGGGATCGATATTGGCAGAACCGATATGCACGTAATACTCATCAATAATAACGAGTTTCGTGTGAACAAAGGGAGGAGGTTGATAATAGATACGCACTCCCCGTTCCAGAAGCTCCCAGAGCAGATTACGTGTTGCCCAGTGTACTATGCGGGAATCGTTTTTTGCAGGCAGTATGATCGTTACCTGAAGGCCACGCAGCGCCGCCGCCTGCAAGACCGCAAGCAATCCTCGCGTCGGAATGAAGTAGGGTGTCATAATAACGACGGAGGTTTTGGCTGCCGATAGGGCACCGGTGAGTATCATGGCAAGTTTATCCATATCCTCATTCGGGCCTTCCGTAATGATGCGGCATAGGGCCGATCCCTCCGGTTGTGATTCGACCTGCTTCTGAGTTGTGTGGATGCCCGTAATAAATCTCCAGTCATCGAGAAAAACCTCTTCAATCTGTTGTACCACCGGTCCCGTGAGTCGAAAATGCATGTCGACAACACGGTTTGGATTTTCATGTTCTTCCGCTAAATAGCTGTCGCCGATATTGATTCCCCCCGTGAACCCGATTTCCCCGTCAGCAACAAGAATCTTTCTGTGATTGCGAAGGTTGATCGGTGCAGTGGGGGGGATCAACCGTGGCGGGAGAAATCTCGCAACGGAAACCCCACGTTTTTTTAAGTGTCTACTGGCCCAATTCAAATGAAATATATCGCTGAGCCCGTCGATAACAACCCTGACATCGACACCCCGTTGCGCTGCTCTCCCCAAGGCATTGACAAAGGTCTTGCCGGTCGTGTTCCATTCAAAAATGTAGGTTGTCAGAAAGAGGGACTGACGTGCCTTTTCAATAGCATCAAGCATTGCAGGATATGCCTGTTCTCCGTTATTGAGCACCTCAATACGGTTGCCGCCGACAAGCGTTCTGTCTGTAATAATATCTGAGATGTGAACAAGTTCGGAATGTTCGTTTTTGTTCTTATCATCGATGGTGGTGACTGGTGCAACTTTATGGGTGTCCACCGGCATCGTCACGCCTACCCGCGGCAAGGTTGCATGGTACTGAAGCTTCTCCGCCCGGGTCCGAACCCTGTTAATACCGAAGAGGTAGTAGAGAAAAGGACCACCAAAGGGAAACAGAATGCAAACGGCAATCCATCCGATCGAACCCTTTGGATCACGTTTTGAGATGAGGGCGTGGACTGAACTGACGATGAAACAACCAATTGCCAAACCAGTCATCACTGCATAGAAGATGTTCATAGAATTACATTCGCTCCTTGTAGATCGCACCCGTCATAGAGCACAAAAAGCTCTATTCTCTCATTTCGAGAAATAGAGCTTTCAATGAACAGACCATTACCTCTCCCTTGGTTATTGCAGCCGCTCAAAAGCACAGATGATACAGTTTGTGTCGATGAAACCTATCATCCACTTCATTATGATATCCTGTCAAGAACTATTATAACGCGACGTGCAAATGGAAATCGATAAGTTGTACGCTGAAACCGGTACTGAAGAATGGCAGGGGGAATGTTACAAGAAATTATAGGCGTCGGATTTGGCTTCTCTGAATTTACAAAATCCTTCCTGAATCAAATATCGGCGTCTTCAGAATTCCGTGAGACTTGGCCCCCTGACACTGTCGAGGTATTCTTGGATAATCTCGATGGCATGTTCGAAACCTGTTCTCGACGGCGTCAACACCGAGAGCCTGATATGATTTGACCACTGTGATCCATAGATATCCCCCGGAGTTATCTTGACACCGAGTTCGAAGAGTTTTTCCTGAAATATGCGGCTTGGTACCGGGGTTTTGATCCACAGACAGGGTCCCTCTGCAGTCCATCTCGTCGTGCGGGCCAGGTAAGCTGTGCGTATTGCAAGCTCTGCGCTCAACCGTTCGATGTGCTCCTTCATCTTAGAAGAAAGGAGAATCGAATAGAGGGCGCGCTGAAGAACACCTGATGTGGAGAGATCATTTATCTCCTTCAGGTTGATAAGGCTACTCTCTATGGCCTTCGGAAAAACTGCAAATCCGATACGGAGGCCAGGGCCCAATATGTATGAAAGACTCTTGATATAGATGACCCGGTCATGAACATCACGTGCCTTGAGTGGTTTGATGCCCACAATATCTGAGAAGGGGTCATCTTCGATAATGAAATAGTTGTTATCCGCAGCCATGCCGATGAGTTCATCCCGCAGCCCTTCAGGGATCGATTTACCCGTCGGAATGTGTCCCTGAGGCATTGTGTAGAGCAAACGGATATTAAGATCCCGGATTCTTTCCAGATCTTCATGGCTCGAAATATAGGGTATTGGTTTCACGATAGCCCCCAGGGATTCAAAAATCCTTACCGCTCCCATGTAGCCCGGGTCTTCCACCGCAATGACGTCACCTTTTTTCAACAGGACAAGCCCCAAAAGAAAGAGCGCCTGCTGAGATCCGGAGGTAATAATTGGGCTCTGATCGATATCTGCAGATCTCAGCCATTTCGAGGCCTGCTGTCGTAACGGTTCATATCCCTGTGGCGGATCGTATGCATTGAGTCCCTCTATGGTGAAGTGAAGGTGCGAATTTACCCACAGCATCAATTCTTCAGGTGGCCGGATCGCTGCCATGTCGATAACGCTTTCTGATAATCCATGGGCAACAAAGGTTCCTGCTCCCTGTTTGCTCACGACGAGGCCCTGCTCTACAAGATATTGATATACGTTTCTCGCAGTCATGAGGCTGATCTTTTCCCTCTCTGCCAGCTCTCTGACGCCTTGTAATCGCTCGCCTGGCCGTTTCCTTTTTATAATATCACCGGCCATCCTCTTCGCTATTTGTTTGTATAGCATAACATTCCCCTTTTATTTATATCTAACATATGATACTTTATACATATAGTATATTAATTGTTATATAACAATAGGAGGTTTTATGGATAATTTACAGAATCGTATCCTCGTGAACAGGGGACTGGCGGAAATGTTCAAGGGTGGTGTCATTATGGATGTGACTACTGCGGATCAGGCCAAGATCGCAGAAGAATCAGGGGCTGTTGCAGTTATGGCCCTTGAAAGAGTTCCTGCGGACATCCGAGCACAGGGCGGTGTTGCCCGCATGAGTGATCCGGCGATTATCAGAGGTATTCAAGAGGCTGTAACAATTCCGGTAATGGCAAAGGTACGAATCGGCCACATCGTCGAGGCCCAGGTTCTCGAAGCTCTTGAAATCGATTATATTGATGAAAGCGAGGTACTGACTCCTGCTGATGAGAATCATCACATCGATAAGAACATCTTCAGGGTTCCCTTCGTATGCGGGTGCCGTGACCTGGGAGAAGCTGCTCGCAGAATCAGCGAAGGCGCAAGTATGATCAGGACAAAGGGCGAAGCAGGAACAGGCAATGTTGTAGAGGCTGTCCGGCATATGCGGACCCTCATGGGACAGATAAACATGCTGCAATCGATGAGTTCGGAAGAAATTCCACGTTTTGCAAAGGAAATAGCAGCACCCCTTAATATCTTGATGGAAGTTAGGGAGCTTGGAAAACTACCTGTCGTAAACTTCGCTGCCGGTGGCATCGCGACCCCGGCTGACGCAGCCTTGATGATGCAACTCGGGGCAGACGGTGTCTTTGTAGGCTCGGGTATCTTTAAGTCCAATGATCCCGTCAAACGCGCAAAGGCCATTGTCGAATCGGTGGCGCATTATGAGGACCCCGCCTGGATTGCAAAGGCTTCCGAAGGACTTGGCGATGCAATGTCCGGGCTTGATGTACGAAGCATGCCCGACGAGGAAAAGCTTGCCCAGCGAGGATGGTGATGTTGATCGGCATACTCGCGCTCCAGGGGAATATCCGTGAGCATAGAGACAATCTCGACCGTCACGGAGTACAGTGTCGTCTCATAAAAAAACCAAATGATCTCGATGACATTCAGGGTCTCATTCTACCCGGCGGGGAGAGCACGACCATGAGAAGGCTCATTGCTTCATCAGGTCTCAGGGAGCCTGTGCAGAACCTTGTGCGGGAGGGCTTGCCTCTATGGGCGACATGCGCGGGCGTTATCCTGCTCGCGAAAGAAGGTGTGTGGCCCTCCGTTGATATTGAGGTAAATCGTAACGCCTATGGTTCTCAACTCTTTAGTCGTGTCGTCGATGGTCGGACAACCATATCAACCAGGGTAACGCCTATGGTATTCATTCGATCTCCCCAGATATGCTCTGCCGCAGAAGATGTTGAGATCCTGGCCGAACTTGAAGGGGATATCGTTGCAGTCCGCCAATACAATGCCTTGCTTACCACATTCCACCCCGAACTTGTTGACAATAGCCCCTTTACAGACTATTTCATCAGCATGGTCAGGAATGGCAACCCACGGTAAAGGCATGTTGACGTAGGATCGCATGGGGAATTGGGTGCCTGCTTAAGAAATATTTGACAACTCGCAGGTTTTGATTAAGGGCGGCAGTCTAACTCATATACGTAACAGTTAGACCGCCTGCCCTTTCTCATATCTGCAACTACCTGGATAGGCTGTTTCTATAAAGGACCAAGTTGATCAATCTTCCCGCCCTTACAGACGGGGATCTCCCTCCGGATTAACGGGATACGTCAAATGGTAATCGATAATTTTTATGCTTAATCGGTACCGCAGCCTTGCAGATGGGAAGTCGATAATCGATTCGATATCAACTCCGTACTTTCGAGGCTCAAGTTTAAAGATGGTTAAAACTATTTATTCGCTACAATGCAAAAATGACGAACAAAATGGCGGGTGCATGGGAAGCCAATTATTCATATAAGTATTCGTTATATATGTATGTATATAACAAGTTATTATTGATCTACCCCAATAAATACCCCCAAATGCCAAGGACTAGAGAGGTTGAGATTAGCTAATTATTTTATAAAACTAATTTTTATTTTTCCTCTATGGTTTCTTTCAAATATCGATCTTGGACGATCGCAATCTTTTGTAAACCGCTTCAGCTATTTTTTCTGCTTTCTCCGAGCTTGACTCTTGCGGTGAGGCCAAGCTGCGAATGATATCCCCCTGACGCTGGTATGCGACCTCTCCATAACTCAGGAAAGTTGTCAAGACTTTCTCATGTCCCAGGTTTTGACTCCATGCCTTAAATTGCTCCGGCGTATTACAGACCTCTTCGCCAAGCAGGACGATCGTGTTTCTGAAACTATGGGGGTTGAAATATGGTAGCCCAGCACTGACAAAGGCGTCGCGAAAGATCGTTCGAATGGGAGCAGTAGTAGACCAGTGCTCCCGTGCAAGGCCCGCTGCTCTGAATTGTCTGTCGGGACCAAGCGCAACTCGTGTAGCAGGAAATAAAGGATCATCATTCCCCCACATTTTCTTATCCCGGAGATACGCAACCCAATCGGCTACAATTGACCTAATTTCATCACCAACCGGGAAGAAAAAGGTGGTAAACGTCTTGCTGAATTTTGTCTTTATCTCTCGGGCATCCTGAATGATGCAGCCGGAAATCAGGTCCACATGCTTGAGCTTCAACGAGGCAATAGCACTATCCCTCGCACCCGTTAGCAACGTGAAGGCCACAAGAGCGCGATTCCTGTTCTCAATTTCAGTTGTGGTCTCCATGTTACTGATGACATATTTGATTTGTTCCAGGGTTGGTGCTTTCTGTTGCCGTGTCGTGGTAGCAATCCGGGTGTCTTTGCTGGAAAGATTAAAATATTCGGCATCGGCATACTGTATGCGAGACTTGTAACCTGGCTGATAGGCCAGCCATTGGAAAAATTTTTTCAGTTGCGTCAGGGTTGTATGTAAGGTCGCCTTGCTCAACTTTTGCCCGGACTGCTGCCCCTTTTGCTCCGCAAGATACTTCTTGAAAGCGATAGCCTGTTGAAAATGAAATGCCTTGAAATCTCGATATCTGGTATACTCTTCAAAACGGATCAGCGCCTTTGCGGTAGTATCGATTGTTGCCTCACTGTTTCGCTTGGCTTCTTTTAAGAAAGCGAGATATTGTCGCTTCACTCTTTCATTGGCTGCATTGTACTTTTGCATGGTTTTATATCTCCTATCTGAAGTCACTCTTTGTGGAGGGGCAAAGACTCTCATCTACACGCCGCTATCAGTACACTGCTATTGACGATGCTACAAGGGTCAGAGCGCTTAAGATATTCCCACGCCACAATCAGGAAAATGCCATTAAGGTTGTTGACTATGTAATTCAGAAGTTTCCATTCAGAATCAATACTATCCGAACCGATCGCGGTCATGAGTGGCAGGCAAAATTTCACTGGCATGTTGAGGATCAAGGGATTCTTCATACATATATCAAACCCAGATCACCCCAACTCAATGGGAAGATTGAGCGTTCACATCGAACCGATCACGAAGAATTTTATCAGTTGCTGACATATAAAGATGATGTTGATTTAGATTGCAAAATGGCTGCTTGGGAAAAATTCTATAACTTTAATAGACCACACGGTGCCCATAATGGTCGGACGCCGTATGAGCTTCTAAGAAGTATGATGAGTAAATGATAAAATGTCTCAGTTCATTGACAATATTACACCAGTACCAGCAACGCCAGTGGCGGCTAAGCCTGGCTAGAGCCTCGGGGGCGGGCAGGCCAGAACCCTTTCCGAGACAAAATTCCATGATCAGAAGCGGTGCTCCAGCAGTGATCAGAGCGAAAAGGTATGGAACCAGAAAAGCCCCGCCGCCGTTTTCATAGGCCATGTAGGGAAAGCGCCAGATATTACCTAGGCCCACCGCCGAACCTACGGCAGCCATCACAAAGCCCGTGCGGGATTTCCAGTGGCCCGTGTCCATATTTAGTGCTCCACCTTTTGATCAATAAAGATAACGCCTATTGTTACTAAGTAACAATGTCATGTCCAATTGGGTTTTGATTGTTTAAACCTGCCACTTTTCCCCTCCATTTTCTCAGTCCCACATATCGGTAGTACCGAAAAGGATTTCGCTCATAAATTGATTCTCCACTGATGAACCACTGAACTCCAAGATGTAACAGTTATCAAGCACAGATGTGTCCGGTTCGGCAAAAGGATCTGAGATAAAATCCATCATGATTTGCACTCCCACCCTTTCATCAACCGGGGTGAGCTTTCCTTTTTCCGGGGATTCGAAGACTGCCCCATGAGATGCCCATGGAACGGCAATAAAATAATGATAAGGACCATGAAGATAGTCTGTGGCGCCCATGGCAAGGGAAAGGGGAGTATGTCCATCAACCGTGCTGTTAATCATAAGAACCGGCCTTTCATACTCCGGCGTTGTTCCTGTATACGGATTGTCATAGGCAGGCCATAGGCCGTTGAATCTTATCCAGGCAAGATCAGGAACAATATCTTCCGAGACATACGCCGAATCGACAATTTCCTGTGCGTCCCAGGGAGACATCCCATCATACAATTCAGAGAGGGCAATATTTTCGAAAAGAACCGACGAACTGAGCTTGTCCACCGGTCTGAACTCTGCACTTTGAGCTTTTAATTCCGATGTATCTGAAAACAGATGCGCGATTGCAGACTTATCACTGGCATTGCCCCGGTAAAGCCGGTAGATCACAGCCGGGATAAATGCCCTGCCATAGGTGTTCGACGACAAAGTGGCAAGCTTGTTTCGAATGTCCTTCCTTGTGATCGATGAAAAGTCATCACAGAGAGATCCCTCATCGATCATGTCAAAAACGATTCCCATGGCATCCCATGGATCAGCGGCGATCTCTGCGAGCCTACAGCTACAGACATCGTCATCCGAACATTGCTGCATGATCTGCCTGCCTGCCTCGTTAAAATTGCGATCGTAGTTGTCCATCGGTTTTGAATCGGAAGGGACGATTGAATCCAAGATGACACCGTCGACGCTGTCGGGATACATGGTCATGAAACGCTGGACAAGATAGGTGCCGTAGGAGGCCCCGTACACAAAGGTTTTGCCTGAACCGTTTGTGCGATTAATGACGATCTGTAAGTCCTTGGCCGCATTCGTAACATTGTATGATCCAAGGGTCCCGTTCAGCAGGGTTTGGACTTCGTCGTAACACGCGGCGGCATTTTCCGGAGTTATTTCGCCGTCGGGGGCTGCCGTCGGGCATTCAAGACAGTTTGAATTGCCGACGCCCCTGTGGTCCATGGAATAATAATCCCACTCAGGATATGCGGCGGCGAGAAAAGGCAGATAAACTGAAAAAGCAACGCTCGCCTCTCCCGGCCCGCCCTGTATGAACCATATATTCCCCTTTTTTTCACGATCAGGCAAGGCCCCTTTGATGCGCCATATAAAAAGATCGATTGTTCCATCGAAGGGTCTTTCATAATCCACCGGCACCGTTACAAAGGCACCTTCGGCCTTTCCGTCCGTATTTGTATTGATATAGTCAGGACATGCTCCCCATTGAATTTCATTATCCGACGATGAACTGCAGCCTGTAATGATAACAAGCAACAGCAGAAACATCGTTGGCATCTGTATCAGCCGTTTTCGCATGTGATTGTCCTCACTCGATTTAAAAGTTACCCCTTATCTGTCCCCTTTGTCCCAGGCTCACTCACAGCCACTGGAAAGAGCTTTTTGCTTAATATATCTGATGATCCAGCAGCTCGTTTCTGCTGTTCACCCTGGTTCCATCGGGGGCTGTGGCCGAAAAAACAGCAGCATAAGACAGATCCGCTCCGTTTATGCTTGCCCTCGCCAGGTTTGCATACACCAGGTTCACCCCGCTCAGGTCCGCATTTCGTAGATCCGCCCCACTCAGGTTTGCAGCCCGCAGACCTGCATGACTCAGGTTCGCATCTTGCAAATCCGCCCCGCTCAAGTTCGCAGACACAAGGTTCGCATACACGAGGTCCGCATTCCGCAGGTACGCATACGGCTGAATGCAGTAGCCGTTTACCACCCTGCCGGTCGAGCATTCCGCGTTGGGACAGGCCCGGTTCAACATGAGCACCACTGATTCGAGTTCCTCCGGCACGGAATCGGTCAGGGGCACGATCCCGAACGTCAACGTGGCACCGCCATTGTCGGCTGCAAAAAAGGTCACCACGCTGAAAAACCAGGCGGTGTCACTGGTATCGGTGTCGCGGTACAGAAACACTGACGGGGTATCCGCCTGACTGAAGCGCTCCTCCCACAGCCGGGCCATGCAGTCGAGGTCGATGTAACCGGACTGATCACCGTCAGCGGTCTCCCAGCGAATTTGATCATCGGCGTCCATGGTCAGGGTGCAGACCCCCGACTCATCTTCGATGATCTCAACGTCCTGTCCGTTGATACTGAATGACGCGTTATCAGGTACATCGGCGCAGGCATTGTAATCCGATGAGTCTCCACAGCCGCAGAGCAGAAATGCTACCACACCCAACAACAGGATCATAGTTGGTACTTTTCGCACTATTCTTTCTGTATCTCGCATCCTTTCCTCCATTTGTTATATCTATGCATTAGTCGATTTTGAAACGGGTATTGTTTTAATTCAATATACGCGAAATTTCCTACGCCCAAAACATTCCAAAATCAAGAAAAAACCGGGAGCCAAACGCCAGGTCTTCCAGAAACTTATCCTTTCAGTTCAAATGATCACGCTGACCCTGCTCGCCCAGAGGTTTCTCCGATACCTTTATCCCCAGCAACTCGCCGATTCTCAGTTCGCATTTCGCCTGAAGTTCCAAGATCAGGTGATCTCTCAACCTTTTCGTGCTGTAGATCATTTCATCCACCGTTTTCCGGTTGAGAGTCTTTTGCAACATTTGTTTTGGCGTTCGATAGAACTTTCTAAGTAGATTGGTATTATAAGGATTTTTCATGTTCAAAGAACAACGATCGATAATAAAATTGTAAAAGGCTTTTAGCTGGGCATATCGTAACCTTCGAGTTAATTTGGCAAGATCCTGTGTTAGTGTCTCTAGAAAAGTATAGATTTCATCGGGATCAACGGAATCCAATGTTCTTTCAGCGTAAAGCCTTTCGAACCTGATAAGCAGGGGATTGTAACTGTTGATGGTCCGCTGTTTATGGTCTGACTGTAGATAATTATTGAAAAGCCTGATCGCTTCTTTTATTGTCATGATTCACCTCCACATTTTTTGTTTTCTGAGATCTTTGGGGCTCTCGACAATTATATCTTTCAGGTGGAACAGATTCGTGAAGAATTATAAAATGACGCGATAGGGGGAATACACATAGATTTGATAGTACATGAAAATCTGTGTGAAAATGTCCACATTTCATCCCGCATTCAATGATCTTGACCAATCATCCACCTCTCGCTTTGAACTCTTCGATCTGGCCCTCAATTGCCAAGATCTCAGGGTTACATCTTCGCTGTCTTGAAGGATACCACCACAGCTCCGGCCTTTAATCTATCGAGATAATTCGCCCACATCTGCATCATCTTTCGACGTTCGGAAAGGTGGGTTGTTCTATTATAGGCAGTACCAAGGGTATCAGGAACTCTGTGGGCCAATTGCGCCTCAATAACATAAGGGCTCACATGTAATACCTCATGTAGAAGTGTTCGCGCCGTTGCACGAAATCCGTGACCAGTAACCGTATCACCATCAAAACCCATACGCCGTAAAGCCGCATTGATTGTATTGTCCGACATGCAGCGTGAAAATGATCTTGTTGAAGGGAACACATATGTGTCATGTCCGGTTAGCGGCTGTAATTCTTTCAATATGGTTATGGATTGCTTCGATAGAGGGATAATGTGGTCCGATTTCATTTTCATCTTTGAACCGGGAATAGTAACTTGTTCGGCTTCAAAATCGATTTCACGCCATTCCAGATGCCTGAGTTCCCCGGGGCGACAGAAAAATAAAGGAAGCAGTTTTAAGGCGCACTGCGAAACAAATTCGCCTTGATAACTGTCCATGGCACGGAGAAGAAGGGCCAATTTCTTTGGATCAATGACAGCCGCCATGTGCTTCTTGGTCTTGCTGGAGGGTGGCAAGTAGCCTTTTAAACCAGCTGCTATATTAAAGTTGGCCCTGTCTGTGAAGATAGAATAGTTGAATACCTGGTTGATAATTGTCAGCAGCCGTCTTGCTGCTTCTATGGTTCCACGGGATTTGACTCTATCCACAACACCTTTGATATCTTTGGCAGTGACATCGGTTATGGGTATACCGCCGACCCAAGGGAAAATGTCCTTTTCTAAACGAGTCGATATAGTAGATGAATGACCTGGTGACCACTCGGCTTTCTTATGACCATGCCATTCTCTAGCGATAGCCTCAAAGCTGTTTGCTATTGATTCATCTTTTGCCGCTTTAGCAGCCTTCTTATGAATGGAGGGATCAATCTCGTTTTCCAGCAATTGCTTGGCACTGTCACGACGTTGCCGTGCTTCAGCAAGAGAGACAATAGGATAAACCCCAAGGGCGAGCAGTTTTTCTTTACCACCATATCGATATTTGAATCTCCAAAGTTTACCTCCGGTTGACGATACAAGCAGGTATAAACCACCCCCATCGGAAAGTTTGTAGTTTTTACCTCGTGGCTTGGCATTTCTAATCTTAACATCGGAAAGAGGGATAATTCTTTTGGGCATGGCCTCCTACTCCTTTTTGGGGTACCCCATTTCTTTGGGGGTATTTTAAAGGAATATATACCCCCAAGATTGTAAGATTTAGATGGATTTTATTGAACGTTGCTGGATGGTATATAGCAAAAAGGCCCTGACTAATCAAGGCCTTTTATACTTCTTTAAATCTCTTTGGATAATAATTGGCGGAAGTGCATGGGAATCGAACCCACCTGGGACGGTTCTAGCGCCCCACACCGGATTTGAAGTCCGGGAGGCCCACCAGTGACCTTGGCACTTCCGCATAAGGAATAACTATCTGATTGTATAAGAACAGCCGTGTTTCTATTACTGGAACGCCAGGTATTCGGGCTTCGATGACATTTCAAAGGTGTCATCGATCAGTTGCACCGTTACCTCGTCGCCCTTTTTGGCAAGGGAGATGTCTTCGGGAAGCACGATAATCCCGTTTGCAAGGACCATCGATTTCAGGATACCCGAACCCTGCTCCCCGGTGGTGGAAACGACGAAGTTGGTTCCTAGTTTCTTCACCCGGGCCCTGATGAAGTGCTTTAACCCGCGCTTCTTCTTTACGTCTTCCATGAGCGTGGCCGTGACCGTCCGTCGGAAGATCTCCTCGCGGCCCATCATCTTTAACAGTGCCGGTCTCACATATTCCTCAAAGGTGATCATCGATGACACGGGGTTTCCCGGGAGTCCGAAGACCAGCTTTCCCTGCATGGTTCCGAAGGCGAGCGGTTTCCCGGGGCGCTGGGCCACCTGCCAGAATTCGATATTGGTTCCCATCTGCGCCATGACATCCTTGACAAAGTCGTAATCACCGACGGAAACACCCCCCGATGAGATAATGACGTCTGCCCGCGAAGCCGCCCTGAAGGCCGCTATCAGGCTTTCTTCCCTGTCTTTCGCGATTCCCGTCTGGAGGGCAACGGCGCCGCATTCTCTGACCTGGGCATTGATGGAATAACTGTTGGAACTGATTATCTTATCTCCCGAGGTGTCCTCGTCGACATCAACAATTTCGTCACCCGTTGCGATGATGGCAACGAGCGGTCTCTGATATACCGTGATAAAGGATCGCCCCAGTGAGGCGAGCATTCCCACCTCTGCCGGTCCCGCGATTTTTCCCTTCGGTATGACGAGATCACCTATTTTGACGTCCTCGCCGCTGTATCTGATGTTATCTCCCCGCGGGGATTCGACGAATATTTTGACACGGTTGCCCTCACGGTCCGTATCCTCAACCTTCACAACCGTATCGGCCCCCTCCGGTACGAAAGCGCCTGTCATGATTCGCGCCGCCTGACCGCGGCCGATGGTCTTTTGCGAGGGATAGCCGGCGGGGATATCTTCGATGGATTCGACGATGGCAGGGGCCTCAGATGTGGCACCCTTTGTATCATCCGATCTGAGGGCATACCCATCCATGGCGGAATTGTCCTTCGGTGGAATATTCCTGCCTGAATAGATATCTTCTCCTATTACCCGCCCGAGGGCATTCAGTATGTCTGTTTTCTCCGGATCGAGCGGCGATATGGAGTTCAGTATATGGCTTAAGGCCTCTTCTACGCTTATCATTGCTTTGTTTCTCCACCTAAATTCGAATTAGATTTCTTATCGTAAACCTGCTTTATTGTCAATATTTTACACTTGAATAAATGGAAACGATAGTATAAACATAGTCGCTTCCAGAGAGATGGAAACATATTTATTTTGATGAGTTGAGGTAACAATGAGCAGAACTGAGAAACAAAAGAAAATTAAGGAGCTTCTGAAAGAAAAAAACGCGATTCTCCTTGCCCATTACTATCAGAGTGATGAGATTCAGGATATTGCCGATATCCTGGGAGATTCTCTCGCCCTCAGCATCGAAGCTGCCAGAACTGATGCGGAGATTATCGTCTTTGCCGGAGTGCTTTTTATGGCCGAAAGTGCCGCCATACTGTCACCCGATAAAACAGTGCTCCTTCCCGTCATCGATGCGGGATGTCCTCTGGCCGATAAAATCACCCCTGCGGAACTGAAGATGATGAAGGATGAAAATCCCGGTGCCAAGGTCGTCACCTACGTCAACTCGACCGCCCAGACGAAGGCACTGAGCGACATTTGCTGTACCTCCGCGAATGCCGTTCAGGTAGTGAATTCCCTTACCGATGCCGAGAAGGTGATCATGGCTCCCGATGGAAACCTCGCGCGGTATACGGCGCGCTTTACCGAGAAGGAAATAATCCCCTGGAAGGGTTTCTGCTATGTCCATAACAATGTCTCTCCCGAGGCCGTGAGAACGGCAAAGGACGAACATCCTAAGGCCCTCTTCGCCGCCCATCCCGAGTGCAGGTTAGAGGTTCTCGATCTGGCCGATTTCGTGGGGAGTACCGGAGCGATTCTGAAATTTGCCCGGGAGACCGAAGCGGAAGAGATTATTGTGGGAACCGAAAGGGGAATCATGCATCAGTTGAAGAAGGAGAATCCCGAGAAAACCTTTATTCCCGCATCGGAGAATATGGCCTGTCGGGATATGAAGAAGACCTCTCTCGATGATATTCTCAGTTCGCTGGAAGAAATGAAGCATATAATAGAAGTACCCGAAGATGTGAGAATTCCCGCTCAGCGCGCCCTTAAGAAAATGCTGGAGGTTTCCTGATTACTCCGGCTTGATGTTGCACCTTTTCATACCGTTGTTCAAACTCCGCATCAAGGCCTGAAACGTAGTGTCGTTCAGTGAGAAAACGAGTACATGAAAAGATAGAATTTCCAGATCCCGCCCTGACCTCCCTCGTGAATACTGTTCTTCGGGGGAACAGGGAAACGGTGATCTGCGGCCTGAACGGCTCCGCGCCGTCCCTCGTAACCGCTCTCCTCTTTGAGCATATCGGAAGAACCCTTATCTATGTGACTCCCACGGAGGAGGAGGCGAAGAATGCCCTTCGCGATCTCTCCTTTTTCCTGGGAGAGGAGAAGGTCTTGCTTTTCCCACCCTGCGACATCCTGTCCCTCGACGATACCCTCTCGCATCAGCGGGATATCTCCGCACAGCGGGTGAAGGTTCTTTATCAGTTGCTGTCGGGGAGTCCTGCCGTTTTTGTGGTTCCCCTGAGCGCGCTCACGCAGAAGGTCATGCCGATGAATGCGATCATGGAGTATACCGAGGATATCGTAACGGGGGCGAACCTCGAAAGGGACCGGTTCATAGAAAAATTGATAGAAGGGGGCTACGAAAGGGTTTCTCTCGTGGAAGAGCGGGGCGAGTTCAGTGCACGGGGCTATATTATGGATATTTTTCCCGCCACCGCATCGAGGCCCCTTCGGATGGAATTTGTCGGCGATGAGGTCGAATCGGTGAGAGAATTTGATGCCACGAACCAGCGGTCCTTGAAAGAGGTAAGGGGATTTACGCTCTCGCCGGCAGGAGAGCTCGTTATGTCTGCCGGTTTGAAAGAACAGGCACTGAAAAACCTGCGGGGGAGGGCGGGTGATCTCGACCTTGCAAAGAAGGAGCGGGATCGCCTGTTTGGTCTCCTTGAATCCGATTCGTCCATCCTGACAAACCTGCAGTGGTTGCCGCTCTTTTATAACGATTTTTCGGCGGGGGAACATAACGGCCTGAATACGTTCTTTGATTATGCCTCACAGGGGTGCCTCGTGGTGTGGGATAATTTCAATGCCATGGCCGAGGCTGACGAAAAGATCGAAAATGATCTGGATCGCTTTATGAGGCGGGCGAATGAGAAGGAAACCTTCTATCTGGAAGGGGAGTCCTTCCATCTGTCGGGTAAGAAACTTCGCGAGAAATATGAGGGCCTGCAGAGGGTCCTTGTCGAATACCTGCCCCTGACGGGGAGTGAGGCCATCCGGTTCGAGACGGAACGGAATGTGGGTTTAAAACAGGAGATGGCCCTTCTGAAAAAAGAAGACAGGATACTGAAACCCCTTGCCGAAAGAATCAGGGAATGGATCGGCAGGAACGATCTCGTTACCTTCCTCTGCGGGGAGGGTGAGACGCAGAAGATGAAACACCTCCTTGAGGAGTACGCCCTCGAAATCGCAGATGCCGGTTCCACCTTTTTTGATGATATGGCATCACGCACGGACGGCACGGGTCGATTCGTTCTCCGAGAGGGTAAAATCACCGAGGGATTTTTCTATCCCGATCTGAATCTGATCATCGTCAGCGAAGAGGAGATATTCGGCAAAAAGATAAAGAGAAGAAAAAGGGCGAAGGTACGGGAGGGATATTTTCTCAAGTCCTTCGGTGAATTAAAGGAGCGGGATTTTGTTGTTCATGTCGATCACGGCATCGGCATGTACCACAAACTCAAACGGCTGAAGATCGGGACGATTGAAAACGATTTCCTCCTCATCGAATACTTCGGCGGAGACAGGCTCTACATACCGGTAGACAGACTCGATCAGATACAACGTTATATCGGTCCCGAAGGTCATCTGCCGGTCATGGACAAACTGGGGGGGACCTCCTGGGAGGCGGTCAAGAAAAGAATAAAACAGTCGGTACGGGAAATTGCGGAAGAACTCGTTTCCATCTACGCCGCCAGAGAGGTGATGGAGGGGCACCGCTTTTCTCCCGCCGATCGCTATTATGAGGAGTTTGCCTCCTCCTTCGAGTTCGAGGAAACTCCCGACCAGGCACAATCGATTATTGAAGTCGATCAGGACCTGAGCGATACGAAACCGATGGACCGCCTGGTCTGCGGTGATGCGGGATTCGGAAAAACGGAGATCGCCCTCAGGGCGTCGTTTAGAGTTTCCATGGATGGAAAACAGGTGGCACTCCTCGTGCCGACGACGATCCTGGCTGAGCAGCATTACCAGACCTTCCTCAAACGGTTTGAAAAATATCCTGTACGTGTGGAAGTCCTGAACAGATTTAAGACGAAAAGCCAGCAGAATAAAATTGTTGAAAATATTAACGAGGGGCTGGTCGATATTGTGATCGGAACCCACCGTATTTTGCAAAAGGACCTGCGGTTCAAAAATCTCGGCCTCGTTATTATCGATGAGGAACAGCGCTTCGGGGTGAAGCACAAGGAACGGCTGAAAAAACTCCGGACGATGGTGGATGTTCTCACGCTAACGGCAACACCCATACCGAGAACGCTCCAGTTATCCCTTGTGGGGATACGTGATCTTTCCGTTATCGATACGCCGCCACCCGACCGGCGGTCTGTCAAGGTTCAAGTATCAGAATTTGATGAAGATCTTATCAGAGAGGCCATCGGAAATGAACTTGGTCGCGGGGGGCAGATCTTCTTCGTCCATGACAGGGTGCAATCGATATACAGTATCGCCCGTTTTGTTGAAAATCTCGTTCCCGAGGCAAAAGTCGGTGTCGTTCACGGCCAGATGAAGGCGAACGAGATTGAAGATGTGATGGTAAAGTTTGTTCGCAAGGAGATGGATGTTCTCGTCTGCACGACGATTATAGGATCGGGGCTCGATATACCGTCTGCAAATACCATCATCATCAATCGTGCCGACAGACTGGGATTGTCAAATCTTTACCAGCTCAGGGGGAGAGTGGGAAGGTCGAAGGAGGAGGCCTTTGCCTATCTCCTGATTCCCGAGGGGGCGATACTTTCGCGGGATGCCAGAAAGCGGTTGCGTGTCGCCCAGGAGTTCTCCGAACCGGGGTCGGGATTCAAGGTTGCAACCCATGATCTGGAGATTCGTGGTGGAGGAAATCTCCTGGGAATCTCCCAGTCAGGTCACATATCAGCCGTGGGCTTCGAACTCTATACGGAGCTCATGGAAAAAGCGATCGGTGAATTGAAGGGCGAGAGGCCTGCCGAAGAGGTGATCAGCCCGGAAATTTCTTTCGGCTTACCTGCCTTTATCCCCGATGATTATATCGCCGATATGCAGACCAGGCTGGTAACTTATAAAAAGATATCGATGGCATCCTCCGACGATGTTATATCCGATCTGAGAGAGGAGCTTTCAGACTGCTATGGTTTTGTGCCCGAACAGGTGGAAAACCTCCTCGGTATTATAGCAATACGGAATATCTTGAAGGAGATCGTGGCCGAAAAAATGCTCTACGACGGAAAGGCCTTCAATATTTCCTTGCGGGATACGAGTCCCATCGATCCCGCAAGGATACTTGAACTCTCCAAGGGAAAACTGAAGGGACTCAGACTGACACCGGACTTGCGACTCTCCGTTCCGATGCCCGGCCTTCGCGACCGGGAGCTCATAACTCATGCCCGGGGGCTTGTGGAATTGTTGGTGCAAGCGTAGGAAAGCCGATATATCACCAGGGAAGAGGGGTTGAATTGAACAACGAGTGCACTCCCCGCTGCTTGCGGCGGGGTAGCGAGCGAATACACGATAAACCCTTCCCTGAACAATCGGGGTTCCTTGCAACTTGTTGTGGGGAGTTTCAATAGTAATTGAAGAGTCGTAGTGATTCTGTTACTATAACAAGTTGTGACTAAAAATTTGAAGATTTTTTAAAAAGCGGGGAACCAAGATGAAACGTGTTACCATTAGCGTCATTGCCCTCATATTATTGCTATTTTTTGTCCTACCGGCACAGGCTTTTGAAGACAGGATTGTTGCCGTGGTGAACAATGAGGCGATTACACTTTCAGAACTGGATGAGGCCGTTGAGGCTTTCCTGAACGCTGTAACCCGGCGTCAGCCGTCGGTAAAAAGAGAAGACATTATCGGTGAGGCGCGGAAGGGGGCGTTGAATAAGCTTATCGATGGAGTTTTACTCGAACAGGAGGCGAGGAAGCTGAAGGTCGTCGTCTCCGATCAAGAGATCAGCCGGACCCTGAATGATATGCTTGCGAGACGGAATGTTTCGCCTGAGGAATTCAGGGAATCACTGAAAAAAGAGGGGGTCACCCTCGATGATTATAAAAAAGAGATACGGCAATATCTTATTACAAGAAAGATCATAGAGAAAACAGTTCGTTACAAGGTATCCGTCAGTGACGAAGAGATAGGCGACTATTACGGTGCTCACCGAGACAGGTATGAGGGAAAAGAATCAAACAGGATACAACAGATACTCATCGTAAAACCGAAGGGCGCCGGTGAGGAAACAGTATCGGCACTGAGGGAGAAGACCGAAGCGATTCTGAAGAGACTGGTTGCGGGTGAGCCCTTTGAGGCCCTGGCAGTTCAGTATTCGCAGGGACCCGCCGCAAAAGTTGGCGGCGATCTCGGATTTCTGGAAAGGGGTGTGATGTATCCCGAGGTGGACGAAGAGGCCTTCAGATTGAGAAAGGGTGAACTGGGCGGTGTCGTCGAATCTCCTATCGGGTTTCATATCATCAAGGTGCTCGACAAACGGGGAGCAGGGGTGAAGCCGATTGAGGATGTCCGCGAGGAGATCATAGGAAGAATAAGCGAAGAAAAGACAGAAGAAAAATTTCAGGAGTGGTTCAGGAAGCTGAGAGAAAAATCACTTATCGATATACGACTGTAACTTCGTTGCCGGGAAGCCACGCCCTGTGGGCGGGGAGCTTCGCCTTTCGGCTTGAGATGTTACGGGAAGGTAGCATCGGATGATCTTTCCCTGAGACGTTACATCGAAACTCCCCGCAACATGGTGCGGAGACTCTCCGATTGTTAGAGAAGCTGTTTGTTTTTTTATGTTCGCTTCCCCCGCTGCAGAAAGTGGGGAATACCCGTTTTTCAATTCGAAATTAGCGATATGAAATGTATAAAAATAAGGGGTGCCTCACAGCACAACTTAAAAAATATTAATATTGATATCCCACGGGACGAACTGGTCGTCATTACCGGTGTCAGCGGTTCCGGTAAGTCCTCCCTTGCCTTTGATACTATCTATGCAGAGGGGCAGCGGCGCTATGTCGAGTCTCTCTCAACCTACGCACGCCAGTTCATCGGTCAGATGGACAAACCGGAGGTCGAACTGGTCGAAGGTCTCTCTCCCGCAATCGCGATCGAACAGCGAACGGCAAGCCATAATCCTCGCTCGACGGTAGGCACAATTACCGAGATCTACGACTATCTGCGCCTTCTCTATGCGCGAATTGGCGTGCCCCACTGTTACCAGTGTGGCCGAGAGATCACGTCGCAGACCGTTGAATCGATGGTGGACAGGGTGCTCCTCCTTCCGGAGAAGACGAAGATTAACATACTCTCGTGTATCGCAAGGGGGAAGAAGGGAGAATACCAAAAGGAGCTGCGAAAACTCCAGAAGGAAGGCTTCGCACGGGTCAAGATAGACGGGGAAACCAGGGATCTTTCCGAAAAAATCGTTCTTGAGAAGAACAAGCGGCACGATATTGACGTGATCGTCGACAGGCTGGTAATCAAGGAGGGAATAGAACGGCGTTTGAGAGATTCTATCGAGATCGCCCTCGGGCTCTCCGATGATATTATCAAGGTAGACGTGGTGGAAGGCGAAGAACTCCTCTTCAGCGAGGTCTATGCCTGTCCCATATGCGGTATCAATATGCCCGAGCTTGCCCCGCGGATGTTCTCCTTCAACAGCCCTTACGGGGCCTGTCAAGAGTGCGGAGGCCTCGGAACGAAGGTCTTTTTCGATGAAAATCTTGTGGTACTCGATCCCTCGCTTTCCATACGGGAAGGGGCCATTGCCCCCTGGGACAAGAGACATTCCCTCTACTTTCATCAGATGCTCGAGGCCCTTTCAACGCACTACGAATTTAATCTCAATACCCCATACAATCAGCTGCCTGACAGGATAAAGGATATTCTTCTCTACGGATCCGGGTCCGAGGAGATCGAGTTTTACTTTGACAGGAAGAGGAAGCGGCATTTTTACACAAAACCCTTTGAAGGTGTCATGCAGAATCTCAAGCGGCGCTACCGGGAGGCAGATTCTCATGACCTGAGGGTGGAACTCGCAAGGTTTATGAATATAAGGAATTGCCCCGCCTGCAATGGGGCGAGACTGAGGAGGGAGAGCCTCTTTGTCACCGTCGGGGGGAAAAATATTCATGAAGTCTGTCTGATGTCGATCGGTGAGTGCATGAAATTTTTTGATGACCTCGTCCTCACTGAGAGAGAAATTCTGATTTCCCGGAGGATCTTCAAGGAGATCAAGGAACGGTTGCGGTTCCTCCTTGACGTGGGGATGGATTATCTCAATCTCGCCCGATCATCGGGCACGCTCTCAGGCGGAGAATGGCAGCGTATACGACTTGCAACCCAGATAGGCTCGGGTCTCGTGGGGGTGCTCTACGTTCTTGATGAACCGACGATCGGCCTGCACCCCAGGGATAACGTTCGCCTCATTTCAACGCTCAAGAGGTTGAAAAATATGGGGAATACGGTGCTCGTGGTGGAGCATGATGCCGAATTAATGAATGCCTCTGACAATATCATCGATATGGGCCCCGGTGCGGGACTGCATGGGGGAGAGGTTGTCTTTCAGGGTTCGCCCGAGGAGATTCGTGCCTCCGATACTTCCCTCACGGGAAAATATCTGTCGGAAAAATTGTCGATTCCCGTACCCGAAAAGAGACGGTCGATTACTGATTCCTTTATCTTCATCGAGGGGGCCTCGGAAAATAACCTCAAGAATATCGACATAAAGATACCCGTTGGTGTTTTTACCTGCGTGACCGGCGTGTCGGGCTCGGGCAAAAGCACCATGGTTATCGAGACGCTCTACAAGGCACTTCGAAGGAGCCTGAACAGGTACCGTGGCAAGACGGGGCGGTATACTAAAATCAGGGACTATGGAGATATCGAACGGGTTATTACCATGGATCAGCAGCCCATAGGACGGACCCCCCGATCAAACCCGGCTACCTACACAGGCGTTCTCACCTATATCCGCGACCTCTTCAGCCGTCTTCCCGAGTCGAGGATGCGTGGCTACAAACCGGGCAGGTTCAGCTTCAACGTTAAGGGCGGACGATGTGAGGCCTGTGAGGGCGATGGCCTGAAGCGGATAGAGATGCACTTTCTTCCCGATATTTACATAACCTGCGATGTCTGTCACGGACAGCGCTTCAACAGGGATACCCTGGAGATACTCTACAAGGGAAAGAGTATCGCCGATGTCCTCGATATGACGGTCAATCAGGCGCTTTTATTTTTCAGCAATATTCCGATCATCAAGACGAAGCTGCAGCTTCTCTCCGATGTGGGGCTCGGCTATATAAAACTCGGGCAGTCGGCGACAACCCTCTCGGGGGGTGAGGCGCAACGGGTAAAGCTGGCGAGGGAGCTGGGGAAGCGGCTTACCACCAATACGCTCTACATACTGGATGAGCCCACCATCGGCCTTCACTTTGCCGATATTGAAAAACTCCTCGGCGTTCTCATGAGACTGGTGGAGATGGGGAACACCGTCGTCGTCATAGAACATAATCTTGATGTCATCAAGTGTGCCGACTATATCGTGGATCTCGGGCCGGAAGGCGGAGAGGGAGGCGGGTCGATCGTTGCCGCCGGTGCTCCCGAGAAGATTGTCAAAGTTAAAAATTCGCTCACCGGTCAGTTTCTCAAAAAGGTCCTGCCGAATGGTTCCCGGAGGGCCGCCTCCTAAAACTTTATTGTATGTCCTTCCGTCGAGATATACTTTCATCTCGAGACCTTCCATTTTATTTGATATGAAAAATTATTGGTGGTAATGTGCCCTTGGTAAAAAAGGGGGAGTTCATTGTGATGAAGGTGCACAGCCTTGACCGGTTTCTCTATCCTGAGAGTATCGCCATATTCGGGAGTATGATGGAGGGGTGGTTTTTCGGCCCCGGTGTTATCATTAAAGATCTCAGGGATATCGGCTACAGGGGTGCCATATATCCCGTCCATCCGAGTGCCGAATCCATCTACGGCCTCACAGTCTATCATCATATCGGAGCGATAGAGGGTGAAGTAGCTCTGGCCGTCGTCATTACCTCCTACCGATACGTCAACGATATAATACAACAGTGTGGTGAAAAGGGAGTAAAGGCCGTCGTCGTCGTCTCCGACGGGTTCGGAGAGGCGGGTGCCGAGGGGAGACGGATGCAGGAAGAAGTCCTTGCTACGGCCCGCTCCTTTGACATGAGAATCATAGGACCCAACACGCTGGGGTTACTCAATAATGCCCAAGGGTTTACCACCGTCCCCTACGAAAAGGGGTATGCATACGCAAAGAACGGTCCCCTTTCCATCGTGACTCAGACGGGGATGTACGGCCCCCAGGCTATAGCGCTGGATGATTACAGCTTCGGCGTGAGCAAGATCGTCGATCTCGGGAATATGAGCGATGTCGATGAGATTGACTGCCTGGAATATCTCGAAGATGATCCCGACACGAAAGTTATTTCTCTCTACATGGAGCATACAAAACGACCGCAACGCTTTCTCGATGTTGCCCGGAGGATCTCGATGAAAAAACCGATCCTCTGCCTCAAGGGGGGGATATCACCCGAGGCGGCAAAGGCGATGGCTTCTCACACAGGGTCAATGGCGGGTGACGACAGATTGTACGAGGGACTCTTTCTGCAGACCGGTTGTATCAGGGTTGAGGAATACCGGGACCTCCTCGATCTGGCGAAGGCTTTCATCTACCAGCCCCTTCCCGCGGGAAACAGGCTCGGTATCATCACCTTTTCCGGCGCCATCGGCATCCACTGCGTTGACACTGCCCAGCGGGTGGGGCTTGAACTGGGAAAATTAAGTGAGCGAAGTAAAGAGCGACTCCTTGAAGTGAGCCACCTTTTGAACGGTCATCCCATAGACCTCGGACCTGCCTCTGCGGCTGCGGGGGCGGAGGTCTTCAATTTTTACACCAGGAGTTTCGAGGTACTTGTTGAAGACGACAATATAGACGCCATCTACCTCAACACCTATGTGAACAACCTGCTGCTGCCCCAATCCTACGAAGGCCTCCTTGAAACAATGAGTAAAAAGAGGATAAAACCGATCGTGTTGTGGTCCTACGGTGCATCGGAGCACTATATCAGAGAAATGGCGATCCTTGCCGAACACTACGGTATTCCCTTTTTCTCGACAAACCAGAAGGCGATCAAAGCTCTGGGGCACATGAACCGCTATGTGAAATGGAAAAATGCTCGTATCCCTGTCGGGTGAGCTGTTCTATTTCTCAAGGTAGCGGTGACCTGCGAATGTATATAAACAGGTATGTATTGTGGTAGCGGGAAATATCTCGACATTCTTACGCGAGAAGCTTCAATTTTCTGTGTAAGTGGCTGTCCTGCGGTATCTGGTGCGGGGCTTTTCAATACATTTCATTGCTAAAGGAGGGTTTGGTATGTTCTACGAAGAACGATGCACTCTGTGCGGAGACTGTCTTGTCAAATGTCCCTATCTCGCCTATCCCGAGGAAAAAGCGAAAGCGGAGTTCAAAAAGCTGATAGATGGTGATCCGACGCCTGTCACGGCCGAGTGCATTACCTGTGCTGCCTGCAATATGTTCTGCCCCGAAGGGGCGAACCCCTTTGATCTCATTAACGACCGGCAGGAGGAAACGGGAACTTTCAAAGTGAAAGAACAGCCACTTGCCATGATGGGGATGGCCCATCAACTTCCCTCGGAGGTCATCGAAGGGGATCCCGGGAGACCGGCCATGAACCTCTGCTCCGTGGGGGATTTCCTGCCCGGTGTTATCGAAGGGCAGCTCTTCGACGGCCTGACGCTTATCAAGGGGGGTGATTACTTCTGTTACGTCGGATGGATACATGTGGGAAAACCGAGTAAGGTGAAGGAAAACGCTCGAAGATTCGTCGATAATCTCGCCGCCACGGGGGCCGAGGAGATTGTCTGCTACCACGATGACTGCTATGTGGTCCTCGCGAAGAAGGCTGAGGAACTGGGGATCGATGTTCCTTTCAAGGTGACCCATATTGTTGAATATTTGAGAGGTTACGTGAAAGAGCACGTAGATGAGGTGAGGAAACTGAACATGAAGGTGGCCTATCAGCAGCCCTGTGCCTCACGCTACACCTTTGAAAAGGATGGGATGCTCGACGAGCTCTTCGATCTTATCGGCGTTACCAGGGTGGAGAGAAAATTCGATCGCGCAGATTCGCTCTGTTGCGGAGGGGCAATGGCCGCCATGGTCGATGTTCCGAAAGAGGTACTGAACGGGTGGCGTATGAAAAATATCATGGATGCGAAGGACGCTGATGCGGAGGCCATGATCTTTTTGTGTCCCATGTGCGCTCTTGGCCTCAGGAACCGGTCAATGGCTGAAGGGCTTGAACCCTATATGCTGAGTAATCTTGTCCGTCTCGCACTCGGTGAGGAACTGGTCCACGGCGGTGCGGGGAAACGGTTTGAGTAGCTGACGTAAGGGGGAAAATGTACCCGATCCAGATAGGGCCGGATTTTATAGTGCTATGAAAGCCTGTAGCAGATGAAAAAGCTTCAAAGGAGGCGATGAGAAATGGAAAGAAATGTGGGCCTTGTCGACAGAACAGTGAGGGCTATCCTTGCCGTGGCGATCATTATCGCTTATCTCCTGGGGTGGATCTCGGGTCTGGTCGGGCTGATTCTGGCAGTGGGCAGCGGTATGCTGCTCTCCAGTGTCATGTCCGGGTATTGTCCACTCTATGAGAAGCTGGGAGTGAATACAACTCGATAGAGAGTACAAATGTTACGATGCCTTTATAAATGTGATAGGGGAGCCGTGGTAGGAAGTGAGTGAAGCTCCATCTGCGGTACTTGTTCAAGACCAGTTACTAACATATCATTGAGGAGGTAGGAAATGCTTAAGAAATTGTTTATGAGTCTTCTGGTGTGTTTCATGATGGTATCACTCTGCAGTGCAGCTGATGTGGCAGGTGTTTCGATGCCCGATTCGCTCCAGGCAGGGGAGGATAGCCTTCTCTTGAACGGGGCGGGTGTGAGGACGAAATTTTTTATGGACCTCTATGTGGGGGGGCTCTATGTAAAGGATCAGGGAATGGAGGCCGGAGAAATTGTTGCGGCTGATGCGCCGATGGCCATCAGGTTGCACATAATATCGGGCCTGATTACAAGCGATAAGATGGAAAAGACCACCCGTGAGGGCTTCGAAAATGCCACTGGTGGAAATACCACCCCCATTCAGGATGAGATAGATACCTTTATCGCCGTTTTCAATGAGAAGATTGAGAAGGGTGACGCCTATGATCTGATCTATGTCCCGGGAAAGGGAGTGGAGACCTACAAGAATGGAACCTTTGCATCCGTCACGAAGGGCCTCGAGTTCAAAAAGGCACTCTTCGGTATCTGGCTGGGTGATAAACCGGCACAGAAGAGCTTGAAGAAGGAGATGCTCGGTCAGTAATTGTCACTAGCGATCTAGCCTTCTTTGAAGAGATTGTAGTATCGGATAACTTTTTTAACGTACAATTCGGTTTCTCGTATTGGGGGTATGGTTTTTGAGCGGCTCACATTATTCGGGCCTGCGTTGTATGCCGCAAGTGCCAGATGAAGCTTCCCATCAAAACGATTCAGGAGCTTCTTAAAATACCATGCCCCAGCCATTATATTTTCCCGAGGATTGAAGGGGTTTGTTAACCGCAGTGATTTGAAATTTTCGGGCATTATCTGCATGAGTCCCATGGCACCCTTTTCCGAGACGGCTTTGGGATTGAAGTTGGACTCAACCTTTACTATTGCCTTCAGGATGGCAAAGGAAACACCATGCTTTTGTGATGCCTCCCGTATGACATCATCGTACCTGTTCGTAGAGGAAATCTTCCGTTTCTTTCTCTCCTTGATAAAGAGTTTATAGCTTGGTGCATCCGGTATGGAGTTGGTAAAACAGGGGGTTCCGTCTTTATCGACATACCGGTAGATGTCAGCCTGGAGAGGAGATGGTGCGAAAAAGAGAAGTATGGCAAGGGTACCTGCCGACCATATGTGTAGATACTGTATCATGGTGCGATTGTATCAGCCTTTGTGTCTGTAAAGGGAGTGTTTTTTAATATAATCGTCGACAGCATCGGGGACGAGGTACTGTATCGACGCCCCCCGTTGTACCCTCGCTCTGATATCGGTGGAGGATATATCGAGAAGGGTCAGTCTTCTGAAAAAGATACAGTATCCGCCGGGTCCCTTGTACCCGTCGATATCCCTCTCGTATCTGAATTCAGAGGAAAGATCCCCGGGGAGCACCTCGGTGAGGCCCTTCATCGCATAGCCCGGCCTCGTCATGACCACAAAGTTGCAGAGCGACAGGAGCCTCTTCCAGTCTTTCCATAACTGTATATCCTGAAAAGCATCCTGCCCCACTATAAAGTAGAGCTCCGGTCTTTCAGGATAATTTTCAAGAAAATGACTGACCGTATCGACGGAATATGATTTGCCCGCTCTCTCCCGTTCAGTCTCTGAAAGGAAAAATGATCCCTTTCCCTCGATGGCACGTCGTACCATCTCCTTCCGATGGGAAAAGGGGGTAACGCTTTTCTCCGCCTTCAGCGGCTGTTTCGATGCGGGGATCAGGATGATCCTGTCCAGGTTGAAAAGCTCGAGGATCTCCTCTGAACATCTCAGATGTCCCAGATGGATGGGATCAAATGTGCCCCCAAAGAGTCCCCACTTCATGTCCGTAATTGTCCGTCACCATGGATGATAAATTTCGTCGTGGTAAGTTCCTCGAGACCCATGGGACCGAAGGCGTGAAGCTTGGTTGTACTGATGCCGATCTCTGCGCCGAGTCCGAGTTCAAAGCCGTCGCTGAATCTGGTTGAGGCGTTCACCATAACGGTGGAGGAATTGACGTCCTTCAGAAAGCGCTGGGAATTTTTATAGCTTCCGGTAAGGATCGATTCGGTATGGAGAGACCCGTATTTCTCGATGTGTGCGATTGCCTCTCCAATATTGTCAACAACACGGATAGCCAGAATGAGATCGAGGTATTCCTCATACCAGTCATCCTCCGTGGCCGCTTCTATCTCCGGAAGGATTGCCCTCGTTTTGTTACAGCCTTTCATAGTAACGCCCGCCTTTTTGAATTCATCTGCCATCACGGGGAGAAACTGTGCGGCGATCTCCTTATGAATCAGAAGGGTTTCCAGGGCATTGCAGACTCCTGGTCTCTGGGTTTTGGCATTCAGGCATATCTCTGTTGCCATGTCGAGATCGGCACTGGCGTCGACGAAGATATGACATACCCCCTTATAGTGCTTGATCACCGGTATCTTTGACTGCTTCACTACCGTCCGTATCAGTTCTTCGCCACCTCGAGGGATGATGATATCGATGTATTCTTCGAGGGAAAGCATTTCACTGACTGCCTGCCGATCCGTGGTGGGGATGACCTGTATGGCCGTCTCCGGTATGCCGACGCTCGCCAAAACGTCCTGGAGTATGCCAGCGATGGCGAGGTTGGAATGTATCGCCTCCGATCCTCCTCGCAAGATTACTGCATTTCCCGACTTCAGGCAGAGCGCGGCGGCATCGGCCGTGACGTTGGGTCGCGACTCGTAGATAATTCCGATGACGCCCAGGGGGATCCTCATACGTCCTACCAGAAGGCCGTTTGGCCTCTTCCACATCGAAGTAATATTCCCTACCGGGTCGGGAAGGGCCGCGATTTCGGTCAATCCCTCGGCGATTCCCGCTATGGTGGAGGAATTTAAGGTGAGTCTGTCTATCATGGCCGTGGAAAGACCTTTCTCGCGGGCGAATGCCAGATCTTTTTCGTTTTCCTTTATGAGATAGGTTTTCCTTTCGGTAAGTCTTTTAGCCATGTCAAGAAGTGCCCTGTTTTTTACTTCCGATGAGGTGCGTGCCAGAATATTTGCCGCTACCCTTGCATTTTTAGCAATGTCTATGACCTGAGTCTTTATATCCATGAATTTTCCTCTCCTGGTTTCCCAGGATGATCAATAGTTCTGTTTTATTCTTAATATATTAACATTTTATATTGAGAGAAGGTACTTTATAGTATATGAAATTCCCTGTCAAGATTGATGGGGGGGACTTTCACATTCATCATTCGTGGTAACGGGAGTGTCTATGAGCGACATAGTTGTGAGGGCAGGCAGATCTGTTTTCGGTATGATAAAGGACGGCGGATTCGATTGGGACCGCATTACCCATTATATCGGTCCCGGAACGGGGCCGCGGTGGCTTGTGGCTTCCGGTTTTGACCTGACACTGTTAAAGAACGAGATACTTGGAAACAGAGTTCCTCTAACGCTTGTGGGGTCTTCTGCCGGGGCACTGAGATTTGCCGCCTGGATTCAGCCCGAATATGATAAGAGTTACAGGAATTTGATGGAATCGTACATTTCAATGACTTTCAGCAAAAGGGATAATTCCGGGTCGATCCTGCGGGCAATCTCCAATGTCATCGATGATTACGTCGAAGGTGATGCCCTCCCTTTCGCATTGAACAATAAGCGCTACAGGCTTGTGATAATAACGGCGAGAACCAAACACCTGACGGCTTCCGAAAGGGTGCCCTTCCAGGGATTAGGCATGGGAGCAGCCTTTTTTTTCAATGCCTTCAGTCGCTCAATGACACGACTCTTTTTTCAGCGGGTGGTCTTTTATGGTGGGGCCATACCGCCTTCCTTCTGTCTGAAAAGGAACTTTAAGGGGAACATTGCTCCCCTTGATGCGGTGAATTTCAAGCACGTGCTCATGGCCTCGTCGTCAATTCCCCTCGTTGTTGCCGGTGTCAGGAATATCTATGGGGCACAGAATGGCATCTATCGTGACGGCGGACTCACCGATTATCACCTTAACCAGCGGTATGCTTTCAAGGAAGAGGATGCAGTCCTTCTCTTCAGCCATCAGCGGAGAATAGTTCCCGGATGGATGGACAAGAGATTGACCTACCGGAAGCCCCTCGGTGAAAATCTGGACAATCTATTGATGGTCTATCCGTCGGAGGACTTTGTTCAGAAATTACCGGGTGGCAAGGTGCCTGACCGCCAGGACTTCAAGACCTTTGCGGGTGATCCGGCAACAAGGATGGAACACTGGCGAAAGGTGGTGACAATGTCCGAATCCCTGGGGGATCAGTTCCTGGAGATGGTGGCGAGCGGTAAGATACAAAACCTCGTAAAAAAGATGTAGTATGATGCCGGGTTATCAACGACTCTATGAGAGGGGTATCCTGAAGGAGAGAGAAAATACCCTCAACGATATCATGAGGGACTGTACCCTCTGCCCGCGGAAGTGTCACGTGGACCGGCTTTCGGAAGAGCAAGGGTTTTGTGGGCTCGGCAGTGCTGCCGTACTCAATAGCGGCCTCCCCCATTACGGTGAAGAGCCACCCATATCGGGACGATACGGGGCCGGTACCATATTTTTCTCATCCTGTAACCTCAGGTGCATCTACTGCCAGAATTACCAGATCAGTCACAGGGCAACGGGGAGTTCGCTCGATTCTCAGGGACTTTCAAACCTTATGCTCTCTCTTCAGGATAAGGGATGTCACAATATCGATGCCGTAACCGCCACTCCCCATCTCGCCGGTTTTACCAAAGCCCTTGCCGATGCCTGCGGAAAGGGGCTCACAATTCCGATCGTCTATAACAGCAGCGGATATGAAGACCCTGATGTTATTTCACTTCTCGATGGAATGGTGGATCTCTACCTCCCCGACCTCAAGTATGGCAATGACGATGATGCCCGTCTCTTTTCAGATGTTAAAGATTATTGTTCCTTCGCAGTGCCGGCGATCAAAGAAATGGTGAAACAGGTGGGCGATTCCCTGGAAATGACAGATGGGATTGCGAAAAGAGGGATCATCATACGACATCTGGTATTGCCGGGGAGGGTGGAAAACAGCATCCAGGTTCTGAAATTGATCGAAAAAAATATATCAAAGGCGGTGCCTCTCAGTATCATGTCGCAGTATACGCCGATTCCCTCACTTCAGGGACATCCAATTCTGGGCAGGAGGATAACGGAGGAGGAGTACGAGCGCGTGGTGCAAGAGGCGCTCAACAGAGGTTTCGATACCATCTTTGTGCAGGAGGTAAACGACGCCGAGATGGTACCCGATTTCAATCAAGACGCACCCTTCTCCCGAGGGTGATCTCCGTTGCCGTCGTTGTTATAACGGTGTCGATAACACAGGACTTACCGTGAGGAGAGAGGAGATGATGGAATTTTCACACCTTGGAAAGGTCTGTATCGTGGTCGGTCTTTGCCTTGCCGCCTTCGGACTCTTTCTTGTCGCCGGTGGCAAAATGCCCCTTTCGTGGAGGTTG
>Ga0272441_10001487_pt1 | contig 50005 bp, 48 predicted proteins | sample SSMProp6N_FD_193582 | JGI IMG/M metagenome (GOLD analysis project Ga0272441, IMG submission 193582) | Marine sediment archaeal communities from Little Sippewissett salt marsh, Falmouth, MA, United States - SSM-Prop-6N | ecosystem: Environmental > Aquatic > Marine > Wetlands > Sediment ... | reverse complement strand
ACAGACCGCCAGGATCGCCACGGCGATCACTGAAGGTGCGTTTGAGATTGTGCGTCAGGAGGCGCACTCGATAAAGGGCGGAGCCTGGAACCTGGCGGCCGCTCCCATGGGTGAGGCGGCCCGCAAGTTGGAGGAGGCCGCCGAAGCCGGGGCGGCCGAGGCATCCCGATCGGCGTTCGCTCGCCTTCAGCGGGAATACGAGCGCCTCAAAGGCGCGGCCGCCGCCTATATTTCCTGATCAGGGAAGGCCGGGGCTGCTTGGCAGACCGCTGCGCTGCAATGCGTGGACGGATCGGGGGAGTGCCTGAAGGGAAAGCCTACAGATCCAGGGTGATGCCCACCGGGCAGTGATCCGAGCCCATGATCTGGGGCAGGATGAAGGCACCGGAGAGGGCGGGGCGAAGATTTCCGGATATACAGAAGTAATCGATCCGCCACCCCACGTTCCGCTCCCGTGCCCGGCTTACCATGCTCCACCAAGTATAGTGGCCTGCCTCTGTGCAGAACTCCCTAAAGGTGTCTATGAAACCGGCGGCCAGATGTTTGCTGAAGTCGTGACGTTCCTGGTCCGTAAAGCCAGCGTTCATTCTGTTGGCCTTCGGATGGGTCAGATCGATCTCCCGGTGAGCCACGTTCAGGTCTCCGCAGAACACCACGGGTTTTGTCTGTCCTAGATTCAACAGATAAGCTCTGAACTCCCGGTCCCACTTGCCCCGGTAGGCAAGCCGCTTCAGGTCTCTTTGAGCGTTGGGGGTGTATACGTTGACCAGGTGAAACTCGGGAAAGCTGAGGGTAAGCAGGCGGCCCTCCCCGTCGTATCCAGGTTTCCCCATGCCCCGGCGCACCTCGAGAGCTTCGAGCTTCGAGAAGCAGGCTGTTCCGGAGTAGCCGGGTCGTTCGGCGGGATTCCAGTACTGAAAAGGATACTTGGGAAGGATCGGATCGACCTGTTCCGGACGCGCCCGGATTTCCTGCAAGCACAGCAGATCGGGCTCCTCCTGGGGCAGGAAAGAAAATCCCCCCTTGCGTAAGAGAGCCCGTAACCCGTTTACGTTCCAGGATAGAAGCTTCATGGAATTATGAAAACTCTAAATATATTGACATTCATATATATTAATAATACACTACTCATCACTATGAGCAAACGAGCGGTCATTGTCTATATTATCGGAGGCGCCGTTGGCGCCCTGGCCGGTTTCCTCTACTACCGCTTCATCGGTTGCCGAACCGGAAGCTGTCCCCTTACCTCCACGCTGTACGGATCTGTTCTCTACGGTACGCTCTTGGGCTCGCTTCTCGGTGGAGTGCTGGTTGCCGGGTGATCTGGGAGACAACTGTCTCACGACCAGCTCTGCAGCTCGATGATATTTCCCTCCGGATCCCGGGCGTAGGTAAAGGTGATCGTGCCGGCATCCGCCACTTCGAAAGTCACCACCTCACCCAACCGGGATCCTCCCGCTGTCACCACGGCTCGCAGCGCCGCGGCAACATCGTCGACCTCGAAGGCCAGATGTCCCCAGCCGGGACGATTGGGCACAGGGATCTCGGCATCAACCATGCGGTCGTACTCGAACAGCTCGAGGGTGGGGCCGCCGGGCCCGTATCCGGGAAGACGGAGATGTGCTCCCCTTATCCGAGCACCTTTTAAACCGCTGCCCCGATCCAGTCCTTCCCCCTTCAGATCCCGCTCCGGAGGTAAGAGAACACAGGAGAATACGTTTTCGTAGAACGCCGCCAGCTTCTGCCAATCCCGGGCTACCAGATTTGTGTGGGTGAAACGGGTTTGATTGCGATTCATCATAGGAGTCATCCGACTATATATCGTCCCGCCGCAGATGTCGAGAAGGATTTTTTTGCGGTTTCCACAACAATCCTCTATCATTGGGGCGAGGAGGAGATTTATGCCGGTTAGCAAGTTGAAAGAGTTTCTCGACAAGCACAAGATCAAGTATGTTTCGATCCGCCACTCCACGGCATACACGGCTCAGGAGATAGCGGCTTCGGCACATGTGAAGGGGCGGAACATGGCCAAGACCGTTATCGTAAAGATCGACGGTAAGATCGCCATGGCCGTGCTTCCCGCCAAATACCAGATCGATCTGAGCAGCCTGAAGACCTCGTGCAAGGCAACCAAAGTGGAACTGGCCCGGGAGGAGGAGTTCTCCCATCTGTTCTCCGGCTGTGAGACCGGGGCGATGCCGCCTTTCGGGAGCATCTACGGTATTCCCGTGTATGCCGACGAAACGTTGAAAAAGGACGATGAGATCGCCTTCAACGCCTGCTCCCACACCGAGTTGATCCAGATCCGCTACAAGGATTTCGAGAAATTGGGGAAACCGAAGTTCTGCAAGTTTTCCGTGCTGATCTAGGGCCGTACCGGGGGAAGGAGGTTATTGCTATCCGTTCGGTTTACCGAAGGATCGAGCAATAGCCGCGCTGCTCGATCTTCGCTATACTCCTGAAGCATGAAAGACAACAAAGATTGGCGCAAGATTGCAGAATTGGGAAAGCTCGGCAGTGTGGAGAAACCCGCGGGGGTTTTCCGCACCACCCTGTCCTTCAATGAGCAGAGCATGCTCTGCCATTTCAAGCTGACCCGCGGGTCGGCTGTTCCTCTTCATAACCACGAAGCCGTGCAGCACGGGTACGTGCTGAGCGGCAAAGTGCGCTTCCTGTTGAACGACGGGAAGAGTTTCATGGCAACGTCCGGATCGAGCTACGCCTTCGATCCCTGGGAGCACCACGGAGCGGAGGCTATAGAGGACAGCGAGGTACTGGATTTTTTCACTCCCATGCGACCCGAGTACGCAGACAACTAGAACGCATCAAATAGAAATCGGGGAGAGAACTATGAAACGAGTGGCTATCGGCTGCGATCCCAATGCGGCCGGGCTCAAACAGATCATCAAGGAGCATCTGCAGGAACTGGGCTATGAAACCGAGGATTACGGCAGCGATGACACGGTCTACGCAAATGTTGCGATCCGGGTTGCCGAAGCGGTGGCCCGGGGGGATCACGAGCGGGGGATCCTGATCTGCGGTACGGGAATCGGCGTGTCCATAGCGGCCAACAAGGTGGCCGGAGCATACGCGGCGCTGTGTTCCGATGCCTACTCTGCCGAACGGGCGCGCAAGAGCAATAATGCCAATATCATGACCATGGGATCCCAGGTGATCGGATCGGAGCTCGCCAAAACCCTGGTTACGATCTGGATGAGCTCCGAGTACACCCCCGGTGGGCGTTCGGAGCCCAAGGTCCGGCGTATCGTGGAGTACGATCGAAGCCGCGCCGACGCCGGCGCTGCGGCCGGCCATGGTTCTGCTGGACAATCCTGAAGCATGGCTATGGATCAGTCGGACAGATACTACCTGAGCTACAGGCAGATTCATGAAACCGTTAAGCAGTTGGCCCGCCGGATCGAGGCTGCGGGCTTCGATCCGGACGTGGTCGTTGCCATCGGAACGGGGGGCTTCATTCCCGCCCGGATCCTGAAGACCTTCATCAATCGGCCGGTGTACGCCGTCGGCATCTCCTACTACGGACTCGATAATGTTCCCAAAGCCACTCCCCAGACGATCCAGTGGATCGACGAGGTGGAGCGTAAGCTGGCGGGCAAGCGGGTGCTGCTGGTGGATGAGGTCGACGATTCACGAGTGACCCTGGAGTATTGTCTGAAGGAGTTGCTTCGTCACAAGCCGAAAGAGATCGCCGTGGTTGTGCTCCACAACAAGAACAAGGAGAAACGGGGAACTCTTCCCCGAGAGATCCGTCACTACTTCGTCGGACGGGAGATGGAGGATCGTTGGATCTGCTATCCCTGGGACGCCGAGGACATTGACTCTCACGAAAATCAAGCCAAAGCGACTCTGTGACGGTAGTGGAGCAGTAAATCTAGGAAGGCCCTGTCCCCCAGGGGATCGCGGGCAAATCGAAACAGGTGAGAGCGGCAGGCGCAGTCCGAGCACCCGAAACCCGGTACGGCTTCCTCGGCAAGGGTTGCCACTTCCCGAGCCAATGCGCATTCCAGATCATGGCGGCTGCGAATAGGCAGGCCGGTGATATCTGCGGTTCTTACACAGGCCAGCAGATGATCGATATGCCAGTGAAGTTTTTTTCTCCTGCGCTGATGCCGGGCGATCCTGGCACTCAAGTTCTTCCTGCCTGAACCTGCATAGACGTACCAGCCGGGCATGAGCAGGATCTCCCCCAGAGATCCCGCTGCAAACCGTGTTTGCCCAGGCACCTTGATGATCAGCAGATACGCCCCGCTGTCCTCCAGGACCGCGGCGGCCGCTGTCAGATCCACAGGCACATCCGGGCTCGCCACGGTTGACCGGCCGTTCTCTGCGGTTCGGATGGATACCGCACGCATCCAGATCTTTTCCCGCAGGCTGAGGAGCTTGCTTGTGAAGGCCGGATCCGTATGGAGGTTGGGAACCAGGCGACGGGCCCGGGGATTCATCAGCAGGAACAGAATCCCCGCAGCTCGCCCCTGGGCGGCCAGGGACTCCAGTTCCTCCAGATGCTTCAAGCCTCGGAGCGTGGGGGCATCGGGAAACATGGCGGTCCCTTCGGCCACGAGCGTACAGGCCTTGACCTCCAGGAACAGCTGCCCGGCTCCTGGCAGAGACGAGGCGCGTCTGCGCGCCTGCTCCTCAAGCTTTCCCTGCTCGTCCAGCTCAATCAGGAAGTCCAGGCGTGATTTCCCCATCGTGATCTCCCGGCGCGTTGATCGGGCATCGGGAAACAACAGGGGCACTACGATTCGCTCGGCCAGATCGTTGGCCCGGGCCGAGGCCAGGGGAACGAGGATCCCCTGGTGCCTGGCGGCGACCAGGGAATACTCCAGAGGCCGCTTCCCGGCTCCCCGCCGGTCCGCACGATCGGGCCGTTTTTGCAGCAGCAGCGGTGTTCCCGGAAGGAGGATCTCCAGCATGCGTCCGGGATTGGGGCAGTGGGCCTCCACCACGGCGCCTTCCAGATCGCAGCGAACGAGGAAACGATTGGGACGTTCGACAAAAGTGGCTTCGTGGATACCACGGGAGCGGTCGAACAGCTTGCAGCCGGGATCGGTCAACGGGTGGCTTTGACCCCTCCTCCGGCCACGGCTCTCTTGACCTCCGCCTCCACCGCGGCCTGGTTGACCATGGTGATGTCCCCGGGAACCTCCTGAACCAGCATCCCGTGAGCCGCGCCCCAGTTGACCGCGGTTTCCAGATCCTTTCCCTTGAGCAGGGCGGCGAGCACCCCGGAGGCGAAGGAATCTCCTCCGCCGGTTCGGTCCCGAATCGGGACATTCTCCCGAACAGGAGCGACGTGCCACTCATCGGCCTTCGTGTCGTAGAGCACCGCAGCCCAGCTGACCAGGTCGGCGTTGTGGGCACCTCGCCATTGGGTGCCGATCAGGCTGAGATTGGGAAAATCGGCGGCCACTTTTCGGATCGTCTCCTGGTAGGCGGGAAGCCATTCGGCGAATCCGGCGCCCTTTTTCGACCGGGTATCGTAGCCCAGGGCATCGGAGAGATCCGAGTCATTGCCTACCAGGAAACCCAGGTAGGGGGCCAGCTTCTGGTTGATGGCCCTGGCCTTGCTCTTGTCCGGTTCCACCTTGGAGCGGTAGTTGAGGTCCGCGGAGACAAAGGTACCGTGCTCAGCGGCTTTCCGGGCCGCCTCGATGGCCAGCTCCGCGGTCCGGGGGCCGATGAGGGTCAAGATGCCGCCGGTGTTGAACACCCGTACGCCCTCGGTGGCGAACAGGGCATCGAAATCGAAGTCCCCGGGCTGCAGCCGGGTTGCCGGGCTGTGGGCCCGGTAGTAGGTGGTGTTGGAGGGAATCACACCGGAGCCGTTGTAGGTGAAGTTGATCCCGTTGTGCAGGTCCCCCTTCTTGTTGGTGGAGGTGCGGCTTCCATCGCTGTCCGTATTCCACCAGAGGATTTTGCTCACGTCCACCCCGGCTTCCCGCATTTGGTTGCGGATATTCTCCCCGATCGGATCATCCACCAGTGCGGTGAGCACGGCGCTGCGCAGGCCGAAGGTGTAGGCCAGGCCGCAGGCCACGTTGGTCTCCCCGCCCCCCTGAAAGACCCGGAGGCTGTCCCGCATCCGGGCGGTGGGCACATCCCGGGGGTCGATGCGCAGCATCACCTCTCCCATGGATACGCCGTCGTATCTGCAGGAATCCCGGTCCTTGATCTCCCTGTAACCGACTACTTTCGCCATATCCGTATCCTCCCTCTCTATTCACATTAGTCGAATCCGCTCGGTATATCAATATTACGATTTTTGTTGACGATCCATGAAAACATTCATATGTTAATGACTGACTGTTCAGTCATTAACATCAGGTGGTGATGCGTATGTACGGAAAGAGCCAAAAAGCGGAAAAGAAGAGGCAGATCCTGCAGGCGTCCCTGGAGGTTTTTGCACAAAAAGGGTATGGCCCTACGGTCCTGGACGATGTAGCTGCCAACGCCAATATAGCCAAAGGCACACTGTATCTGTACTTCAAGGACAAAGAGGATCTGTACATCAACACGGTACTACACTTCTTCGAGCTGCTCGAAGCGGAGATACGCGACAATCTGCGTTCGGACATGAATCCCGCGGAGCTGCTGCGCAGCGTGGCGGCCAGCCAGCTGAAGTTCTTTATCCGTCATAAGGACTACATCAGGTTTTCCATCACCTCTCTCAATTCCGGCTCAACAACTTTCAGGAAAAAGTTGCACGAGCCGATGCAGGCGCGCATGCACAAACAGTTCGATTCGCTCACCCATATCTTTGAGCAGGGCAAATCCGATGGGATGTTTCGCTCGGATATCCCTACCGAGGATATAATTCATGCCTATGTAGGCATGTTGAACGAAGCCGCCCGTACGACCTGTATGTTCGCGGCGCAGCGGGATATCGATGTGGAGCAAACGATCGACCGAATCATGCGTATTCTCACTGAAGGAATCGCCCTATCCAAGGAGGAATCCCGAACATGAAGTTCCCGAAAGTACTCGCCGGAGCCCTGCTCCTCGTCCTAACCGTGGGATTCGCCTCTGCAGAAACCCTCAGCCTGACCCTGGATCAGGCTATCGAGTTGGGATTGGAGAACAGCCTGGCGGTCAGATCCAGAAAAAACGCCCTGGAATCGGCCCAGGCAAGTCTGGCCGGAACCAAGGCTTCGATCTATCCGAGCCTGTCCGCCTCCGCCGGCTGGATGCACCTGTTCGAGCAGCCGGAGACTCCGACGTTGCCCCCATCTCCCATCGCACCCCAGGATCCGGTCTCGGTTTCCGTCGATCTGGGCCAGACGATCTACACCTTCGGCAAGGTGAAAGGCGGTCTGAAACTGGCCCAGGAGGCGGTGGGCAGCGCTTCCCTGGACCTGGAGGAGGAGCGAAGGGTCACGGTGGTCCAGATCAAGAATGCCTTCTACGGCTATCTCCTGGCCCGGGAGGTGCAGCGGATCAACCGGGAAACCCTGGAGAGCAAGAGGGAGGCCTATGAGGTGGCCCGGGAGCGCTATGACGCCGGGGTGATCTCGGATTTCGAGGTGCTCAACGCCGAATCGGATCTGGAGAGCTTCAAGTCGACCGTGATCTCCTCTGACAACGGCGTGCTCATGGCTGTGCTGGGCCTCAAGAATGTGCTCGGTGTGGATGAGGGCACCGAGCTGGAACCGGTCGGGGATCTCCAACCGATCGAGGCTAAAATTGATCGGGAGCAGCTGATCGGCCTGGCTCTGTCGCAGAAGTACGATCTGCGCAGCCTGCAGAAGGGGATCGAGATCATGGAAATACAGAGGGAGCTGGACTTGAGTCTTCGCCGGCCCACCGTTTCCGGCTGGTTCAACTACACCCTGTCCAGCGGCATGGATGCGGATGGCAAGAACGACTACTTCACCTGGGACGCCTGGAGCCACGATTGGACGGCGGGAGTGAGGGTGGACATCCCCATCTCCGGCTACTTCCCGTGGAGCAAAGAGACCGCTGACCTGGAGCGCGCCCAGGTTGATATCCAGGGGATGCGTATCGGTCTGAAGACCGCAGCCAGCGGCATCCGGCTGGCCGTTGAGAGCGCTGTTCTAAAAATCGCAGAGGAGCAGGCAAAGATCGATTCCGGTCGGAAGAGTGTCGCCCTGGCCGAGAGATTGTACGAATCCGCTTTGGACCAATATGAGGGCGGCTATATCTCCAGCATGGATCTGAAGGATACCCAGCTGGCGTTGAACGGAGCGCGCCTGGCATATACCCAGGCCATCTACAGCTACAATCTCAACGTGCTGGAACTGATGGACGCCGTGGGCGTGTCCGAACTGCAGTAGTTATTAAGTAGGGAGTAAAGAATGAAGAAAGGTGTCAGGATAACGATCATTTTGTTGGGAATCGTGGTGGTGCTCGGGGTGGGCGGGTATTTTGCCGCTCCGCGTCTCAAGGCAGTTATGGAAGAGGGCGGATTTCCCGGGCGGCCGCGGGGGCCAATGAGTGCTGCCGGGATGGAGGCGGGGGAAGAGCAGGAGGCGTTCTCCGTTCCCGTGGCCGTGACCCGAGCCAGGGTGCAGCCGATGCAGGAGACCCTTATTCTCTACGGCACCGTATTTCCGCAGAACGAGGTGAATATATTCGCCACGGTCACCGGAAAGGTCAGCCAGGTGCTGGTCAGAGAGGGCGACTACGTTGCCAAGGAGCAGAGTCTTGCCACCATCGACCGGGATCAGGCCGGGCTGAAATTCGCCGAGGCGGAAGTCACCTCGACTATCTCCGGAATCGTCAAGCTGGTGATGACCCAGGTGGGCGCAACAGTCGCTCCCACCGCCCCCCTGTTCCAGGTTGTAGACATGGACAGTGTGGAGGTGATTCTCAGCGTGCCGGAGAAGAAGATCGCCCAGATCAAGCGGGGCCAATCGGCCATGCTCTCCCTTGTCGCCTATCCGGATCGCACCTTTTACGGAAACATCAACAAGGTGAGCCCGGTGGTGGACGCCATGTCCAGAACCCTGGAAGCCCGCATCCTGGTAGACAATCCCGGCTACCTGCTCAAACCCGGTATGTTCGCCGAAGCCCGAATCGTGCTGCGCGAGGTCGATTCCGCCCTGGTGATTCCCGTCACCGCTCTGTTGGACAGAGACGGAAACCGGGTGGCGTTTACCGTCAAAGATGGAACGGCCCGCCGAATCGAGCCCCAGCTGCAGTTCGTGGAGGGGCAGTGGGCCGTGGTGTCCGGCGGGCTGGAAGCCGGCGCCCAGGTGGTTGTGGTCGGCCAGCAGAATCTGAACGACGGTGATGCGGTGACCATCGCAGAGGAGTTGGAATGAAGATAACCGATATTTCGGTAAAACGGCCGGTTACCACGGTCGTCATCTATCTGGCCCTGATCGTTTTAGGGGTGTTCTCCCTGGGCAGGTTGGCCATCGATCTGATCCCGGACATCTCCTTCCCGGTGGTGGTCATCTACTCCACCTATGAAGGGGCGGCCCCGGAGGAGGTGGAGCAGAACCTCACCCGGATCATAGAGAACACCGCGGCCTCGGCCAGCAATATCGAGAATATCAGCAGTTCCTCCGCCGAGGGCATCTCCTTCGTCATCGTGGAGTATCAATGGGGCACCGATATCGGTGAATCCGCCAATGAGCTGCGGGAGCGTCTGGATCTGATCCGCGACTTCATTCCCAATGAAGCCTCCCAGCCCGTGCTGTTCAAATTCGATCCGGCCCTGATGCCGATCATGGTGTTCTCCATAGAAGGGGAGCGGGATCTACAGAGTCTGCGCTACATCGCGGAGAACACAATCCGCACCGATTTGGAGCAGATCGATGGGGTAGCCAGTGTGGATGTGTACGGAGGGCTGGAAAAGCAGATTCATGTGGATTTGAACCGGGCTCTGCTCAACTCCTACGATCTGTCCATCGATCAGGTCGTCAGTATCCTGCGGGCGGAAAATCTCAACATCACCGGAGGAGCGGTCACAGAGGGAAATACCAAGTACTCTCTGCGTACCCTGGGGCGTCTGGATAATCTGCAGGCCATCGAGGGAGTTATCGTGGGCAACAAAAACGGCCGGCCCGTGCACCTGGAAGACGTGGCCGAAGTGTACAGCGGTTTCGCGGATCAGAACACGGATATCCTGATCAACGAGAATAAGGCCATCATCCTGCAGGTGCAGAAACAATCAGGGACCAATACGGTGCTCATTACCGATAAGATCCGGGACAAAGTCGAAACCCTGTCCATCTCCCTTCCCGAGGATGTGCGGCTGGTGGAGGTGTTTGCCTCCAGCGATTTCATCAACCAGGCCATTCAGAATGTTTGGCAGATCGCCCTGATCGGCGGCTTCCTGGCCATTCTCATCCTGCTGGCCTTTCTGCGTAATGTGCCAACCACTCTGATCGTGACCGTCTCCATTCCCCTTTCGATCATCGTCACGGTCATCGCCATGTACTTCTTCAATCTGACCCTCAACATGCTTTCTCTGGGAGGTTTGGCTTTAGGTATAGGCATGCTGGTGGACAACTCTATCGTGATCATCGAAAACATCTTCCGCTACCGCGAGAGCGGTTCCAAGGCCAACGAGGCCGCCCGGCACGGTACCCAGGAAATGGCCAATGCCATTATCGCCTCCACCCTGACCACCGTGGCGGTGTTTCTGCCTCTGGTGCTGTTTATCCGTGGTCTGGCCCGGGAGTTGTTCCGGGACCTGGCCTTTACCGTGACTTTTTCTCTTCTGGCTTCCCTGGTTGTGGCGCTGACCATCATCCCCATGCTCTCCAGCCGGGTCCGCCGGGTGAAGATCAAGAAGAAATCCAGCGCCCTGCTCAATGTCGAGGAGGAGCTGGAGGGGCGCGGAGCGGTGCTGCGCTTTCTGGATCGGGTGTACGGGGCCGTCCTGGGCTGGTCGCTGCGGCACCGCTGGGTGATTGTAGTCGTGGTTCTGCTGCTGTTCGGCTCCAGCCTGGCTTTGATTCCCCGGGTGGGCTTGGAGCTGATACCGGAGTCCGATCAGGGCTATGTCACTCTGGAGATCGAGACGCCGGTGGGGGCGGATATAGACACCACCCGCCGGGCTGTGGACAAGATTTATCCCCTTGTCAGAGAGAAGGTTCCGGAGATCGATAAAGCTCTGATTCAAACAGGAACCTCCGGCGGGATGTTCGGCGGCGGCGAGTCCTCGAACCGGGCCAGTATTCAGCTGACCCTGGCGAAGCAGAGCGAGAGGCGGCGCGGCGACAAGGAGATCATCGAGGTTGTTCGCGCCGCGGTTGCGGGCATTCCCGGCGCCAAGGTGAGTTTCTCCAGCGGGTTCGGCCCCGGAGGCGGGGGCTTCGGCGGAAGCCAGCTGTCCATCTCCGTGCAGGGCTACGACCTGGAGCAGGGCAGCATTCTGGCTCAAAAAATCAAGGCGATTATGGAGGATGTGGAAATCGTCAAGGACGTGGAGATCTCCCGGGAGGAGGGCCTGCCCGAATACCGCATCAGGGTGGACAGCAACCGGGCCGCCCAGTTCGGCCTTACCGCGGCCCAGGTGGGCACCACCATACGCCGGGCTTTTGCCGGTGAAAGTGCGGCCACCGTGCTGTACGAAGGAGAGGAAGTGGATGTGCTGGTGCGCTTCCGGCAGCAGGACCGCTTGACCAGCGAAGATATCGATCTGATTTCCGTAGCCACGCCCATGGGTGTCTCCGTACCCCTGTCCAACCTGGTGACCGTGGAGCGGGAATACGGGCCGGTGAGTATTTCAAGGGAGGACCAGCAGAGGGTGATCACCCTCAACGCCTCGGTTCAGGGGGATGTGCGGGGCGCGGTCAATGAGATCAAGGCCCAGGTCGACCGGTTGACAATCCCCAAGGGATTTTCCGTGTACTATGGCGGATCCTGGGAGGATATCCAGGAAACGATCCGGGACCTGGTAACCGTGGTGATCCTGGCAATTCTATTGATCTATTTCATCATGGCCGCCCAATTCGAGTCGTTCCGGGATCCCTTCATCATCCTCTTTACCCTGCCCATGACCTTCATCGGTGTGCTTTGGGCTCATCTGGTCTCCGGAGCGATTTTCAGCGCATTTTCCGGCATAGGCATGCTGATGCTGGTCGGCATCGTTGTGAACAACGGCATCATCCTGGTGGACTACACCAACCTGCTGCGCAAGCGGGAGTACAAACTGACCCGGGCGGTGCTGGCCGCCGGCCGGACCCGTCTGCGGCCTATCCTGATGACCATGCTGACCACCATCCTGGCCCTGGTGCCGATGCTTTTCTTCGCCGGTGAGGGCGCGGAGCTGCGTCGCCCCATGGCCCTGACCGTGGTCGGCGGATTGCTGGTATCCACGCTGTTTACCCTGGTGCTGATTCCCGTTCTCTATCACCTGTTCGAAAGCGGGCGGGAAAAGCGGCTGGCTCGGAAGGAGCTGAAGAATGGATAAGGTTTCGGTGTTTATCATCTACGATCGGGCTATAGACGAGGAGATCCTGGAAACGCTCTCCGCCTGCTGCATCGAAAAGTACACCCGCTGGCACGACGCCAGCGGAGTGGGGGCAAGCGGGCCGCATCTGGGAGACCACATCTGGCCGGCGCTGAACAATGTGATGATGGCCGTTGTCGAGGCCGAAAAAAAGGATGAGATTCTCGGCAAAGTGCGCGCTCTTCAGGAGGAGTTCCCCTTCGTGGGCCTTCGAGCTGTGGTGCTGCCGGTCCTCGATATGGTCTAGTGTTGCGGGAGGACGTAATTGGCCGGGCGTTGTTCAGTGATCTTCCAAAAGCGTAACCAGATTCTCTTCAGTTAAGATGGCTGAGTCCCCTGGACGTTCTAGGAATGGTCTAACCTCGGCAAGGATGGTCTGGAAGTCGAGGTCGGAGATGCGAGCGCGAACCAGCTCGCGCCATCGCCGTGCATTCAATTTCCCCCTACCCTGGGTTTGATCCAGCGCGTTTTGCAGCAATTTCAGATTCGGCTCCGCAGGCGGTCGTCTTGAGCGGTACCAGAAGAGGTCGTACCAATCTCGTCCTTTGGTGTACCGGCGGGAGATGATGGCGTGGAGCTTCCCCGCCAATAGAGAAGGCATGTCATAGTGCCGGAGTAGAAAGGTGCGATAGTGTGTAACAATGCGACGCTCGCAGTGCGCGCCAAGCGGAGGCCGAGTGTCGATTTCTAATTTGATCCCCAGCTTCTGTTCGGGATGCACGGACAGGCCGGTTTCGTGAAGGATGCCGCGCAGACGTACCCATCCCACATGCATCGTTTTAACTTCGTTCCATCTTACCTCCGGTAGAAACCCGGCCAAAGTCAGATCGCGCTTGATCTTCCCCATCCACTCCTTGCCCTCATAGTCCTTTTGATTCTCGAGGGAGAAATCCAGATCTTCTGAGAATCTGGGTAGACCATAAAGGACACGTAAGGCCGTGCCCCCGACAAAGGCCAATGAGCGAAACGCCTCACAATCGTGAAGCGATGCAAGGATGAGACCTTGAAGGTATTCCCTAAGACGATTGAGTGCCTGACCTGGATCTGGCAGCCCGGCGATCAGGGCGATTGCCCGCTCTTTCATAGTGTCACCGCTCCGCTTTCAGTATCTTCGATAACGGCTGGCCACCGCTTCGCGGCTCTTTTCAATCTGGGACTGGCGAAACGTTCGGCATATTCTGTAAGTCGGTTTCCGTCAATAGTTTTGAAATTCTGATACCGCATCTCCATGAGACGTGTTGCGGTCCACTCACCCGGAGTGAGGTGCCAGTGGTCCAACAGGGCTTTTTCAGCCTCCGCCACGAGGATATCGGTGCTCCCGTATGATGCGAAACGATATCCGAAAAAAACGGACTGTCTGATACTGCGGTACTCGAAGACGCCAAATTCGTTATCAAACCGCTTGGACACGCGTGGGCTCACCGATGTCAGCCAGACAACAGCCTCCGGGATAAGGTCATAGTACTTGAGAGCCCAAATCCCGCTCAAGTATGAAGGACGGTAGAGGTTATTAGCCAGGGCCGCCGGTACTATGGCAGTATGGCGATACATATCGGCTAGGGTATACATCCCCCGCCTTAAGGGGATAACTTTTCCTTGTTTCATGAAACGGGAAAGCTGCACTCGAATAGTCTCGCGCTTTTCATCCATAGCTTGCACGAGCAGTTGCAGATCAAAGCAGGGCATATTTCCAACTAGTTTGAGGAGCGACTCGAATCTCATATACGTAAAATAACAGATTTGTATATTTTTGTAAATAATTCTTTCTAGTCAGGCTCCGACACAGGCAAAACTGGCGGTGGGTTTCCGCTGAAGAACCGCAACATTGCCGTAATTACTGGTTAAGAATGCAGCCGCACAGTTCTCCGATTGTATCGATCGTAATTAGAAATGTACGACCGCCCTGGAGGAAGCAGTTGTTGTGTTTGCCGCCCCAACGGCCGAAGTATATTGACTACCTTGGCTCTCCGCCGCCCTGCTCGAGCCGTTGAGCCTGGTGGTGAGGTCCATCGAACACGTTCAACCGGTGATCGGTGAAAGCGCCGTCATCGTCGGTCCCGGCACTGTCGGCCTGCTGCACCTGCAGGCTCTGGCTGCGGCGGGGGTAGCGAAGCTGATTGTGGTCGGGCTGGAAGTTGACAAGATCAGGTTCGGAATCGCTGAGAAACTGGGAGCCACGGATGTCGTAAACGCGAGCAATGACGACCCTGTCGACGCGATTTTGAGCATCACCGGCGGCCGGGGAGCCGATATTGTTGTGGAGACGGCAAGCTCCCCCAAAGTCTGGGATTTCCTTCCCGACCTCGCCGCCGCCAGAGGGCGCATCTCGTGTTTCGGGCTCTATCCTGAATCCAATTTCAAACCTCTTACAGTAATTCGCAACGGCATAACGATCTACGGGGATGTGGCGTTTCTCCAGAGACATTTCATTCGAGCCATCAGCTGGCTAGAGTCCGGGAAGGTGTCCGGGCAGTCTCTGGCAACGAAACGGTTTTCCCTGGATCAAGCTGAGGAGGCCTTCGCAGCGTTCAAACACAAAGAGACGGTGAAATGTCTCTTCGAAATATGATCGGCAGCCTCGCGGAGCCATGGAAGGTGCGCTCGAGGTGAAAAACGGCCGACAACCGCCGTTCGACGGCGCCAGACTCTTGGCACTTCTGGATCAATACGACATCGATCTGCTTCTGGTGTCTACCCGCCACAACACCCGCTATCTCACCGGAGGTTACTATTATCCCCTCTATATGTGGGACGCCCACGCCCGGCGAACGCAGTATCTCTCGTTCCTGGGGATTCCCCGCGGCGGTCTCGGCGATTCCTTCTTTGTGGGGCGGCCCGGTGAAACGGAAGTGATACGCGAAGCGGATGTGTGGCTACCGCAGTGCTACGAGGGGGAGAAGATAGCGAGCCTGTCGATCGCAGCTAAGGCTGTGGAGGTGTTGAAACAGCGGAGCCTGGATTCCGCGCGGATTGCCGTGGAGCTTCCCTCCCTGCCTGCGGATGTATTCGAGTTGCTGAAAGCTCAACTACCTCAGGTTGAGTTTGTCGATGCGGTGCCGATTATGGACGGGCTTCGGGCCGTCAAGAGACCTGATGAGATCCAGAGAATCCGGGAGGGAACCAGGAAGAATCAGGAGGCCCTGGCCGCGGTGCTGACATCCGGCCGGGACGGAGCCACAACCGCAGAGATCGCCGATCGGGTTGCGACGGAGTTCCGTGAGAGGGGGCTTCATTTCCTGTATGCCCTGGTGTGTGCAGGGCCGAGTTATTTCCGCGCGCCCTCGGTGAAGCGCAGCTGGAAAAGGGGTCATATCCTCCACATCGATGCCGGTGCAATGATCGGCGGCTACATCGTGGAGTTGTGCAGAACGGGCTGTCTTGGCAAACCGTCGCGTTCCGCCGATGACCTTTTGCAGGGGTGCCGGGATTTGGAGAGTGCGGCGACCCAGGTGCTTCGACCCGGTATCACCGCCGCCAGCGTGCAGAGAACCGCAGAAGCATTCCTGGCGGATTATCCTCTGGGTTCCCATGGGAAGTTCATCGCCCATGGCATCGGTCTGGTTCATCATGAAGACCCTGTGATAGAGAAGAGCTCGGATGTCCCGCTGGAGGAGGGTAACCTTCTGTCCATCGAGATGGAGTTCAAAACCCCGGAAGTCGGTCATGTGAAAATCGAAGATATGGTCTTGATCACCAGGGGCGGGAATGAGATCCTCAGTCCCGGAGAGGAAAACTGGTACATCTCCAATCCTTGAGCTGCGGTGCTGGAGCCCCAGGCGGGATGACCGGATTTCCATCAAGTCGAACCAGAAGCGAAACGATGAACGTCAACATCACTGTCCACGGAATGCTGCAAAAAAAAAGGCCGGATCTTGTTGATCGAGATTCCGTAGCTACGGAAGTATCCTCAGTCGGAGAATTGATCGCCGAATTGAATCTATCCAAGCCAGAGACGATGATCGTATTTGTCAATGGGAAACGGGCTGGAGTCGAGGCGGTGATAGAGGATGGAGACGAGATCAAAATATTTCCGCTGCTTGGGGGGGGATAATTCCCACAGGATCAGACCTCGCAATCCGTAGAACCGGGGACTATGAAAATCGGCGGTTCCGTGCCATTCTATGGAACGAAAAACAGGCGTCGAAGCAGACCAAGAGAGCGCCGAACAGGTTCGGATAGCGATGAGCAAGCATATAGCAGTTATTCACGGTCCAAACTTGAATATGCTCGGTAAACGGGAAGTCGGCATATACGGCGATCAGACGATGGAGGACATCAACAGAGCCGTGGCCGCCGAAGCTGAAAAGCTCGATGTGACCGTGGAGTTCTACCAATCCAACACGGAGGGGGATCTGGTTACCTTCATCCAGAAGTGCAGGGGAAGGGTTGAGGGTATCTTGTTGAATGCCGGAGCTTATACGCATTACTCCATCGCGCTGCGCGATGCCATCAGCGCGGCGCAGGTGCCCACGGTGGAAGCTCACATTTCCAACATCTACAAGAGAGAGACCTTCCGCCACATTTCCGTGATCGCACCGGTGTGTCTCGGTCAAATCTGCGGGTTTGGCGCTTTCAGTTATATAGTAGGGCTGAGGGCATTGATAGAAGAGAGGCTGGATCCCTGGCTGGTTTGACAGGGCGACTGCGATATGGCGGGGAGTAGAAGGTGAAGAAGAGTTTTTTAGTAATTTCAGGGCCCAATCTGAATCTGCTTGGAACACGCAAGACCTCCATCTACGGGAAAGGATCGCTGGAGGATATCCACCGCGGCTTGCAGCAGCGCGCGGGGCAGTTGAATGTGAGCGTCGAATGTAAACAGTTCAACAGCGAAGGGGCGATCGTCGATTGCCTGCAGGAGGCGCCCGGCCGTTTTGACGGAATTATCATTAATGCAGGCGCTCTGGCCCACTACAGTTATGCTCTGCGCAGTGCCATTGGGGCCACGCTCCTGCCCTGCGTGGAGGTTTTCATCTCCAATGTGTATGCCCGGGAAGAGGAGTTCCGGCACAAATCGGTGATAGCGCCGGTTTGCGTCGGAGTCATATCAGGGTTCGGTAAAAACAGCTACCTCTTGGCTTTGGATGCCCTGGTCAATCTGACCGAAGTGTAACAAAAGGGAAAGTCGCGTGGCTGTTCAATGGGGCAAGATGATAGCGGATCTCTCGCAGGTGGAGCGGGCTGCCGCTGAAGGTTTTAACTTCGTACAGCCGGTGCGGGATCTTGCGGTGAACCTCGGGTAGGAGCAGATTCTTCAATACAAAGCCCGCACTGACGAGGGTGGATTACCTCTGCGGGTCTGTGCGCTGCCGCTTCCCGCAGATGCCCGGGTGACTCAAAAAGGATTCAATATCTATGTCTGGGTGGAGCACCTGAAAAAGGCGGCACACCGGATGGCGCAGCTGGGCTGCAGGAGGCTGGTGTGGAGCGACGGCAGAGCAAGAGTGCTCCCCGTAGAAGGGGCGACAGCCGGATTCATGGAACAGGTACGGCAGTTCTTGTCCATGCTCTGCCGAGCAACGGCGGACTTCGGGATGGGCGTTTTGATCGAACCCCTCGGTCCCAGGAGGACCAATTTCTTGAATACCATGAAGGAAACCGTGGATTTTCTGTCCCACGTCGGCGCGGAGAATCTTCTGTTGTCGATCAGCCTGCGGGAACTCCAGCAGATCGGCCTGTCCCTGTCGGATCTCAGGCGTTACAGGCAGCAGATCGGGCATGTGCAGTTGGACAATCCCCTTTCCTACGATGGGCCGCGCATTTGTCCGCGCCCAGAGGATAAGTACGATTACGATTCGTTTCTGAAAGTGCTCAAAGAGATAGGGTATTCGGCGGGCATCAGCCTGCCGAATGATGCTGACGCCGGTGTGTTGGAGTACTACCGCGAGCTCTGGAACGAATAGTGAAGTCACTCCGGATCATGCTGATACTCCTGAGAAGACAGAAAGAGAGTTCCCTGTTCGGGGCGCTTATCGTTTTTTCTACCGTAACCAAGCGTAGTATTCTCAGCGCGGCCCCTTCCAATAGAGAACCGTTGGCGGGTGGACCACCGGGTAAGCCTTGACTCTCCGCCGCCCTGGACAGTAAGCTTGTCAGCCAATAGCCTATGTTGAGGTAAGAACTCACAATTGCCGTCCAGCCGGTTGTAGACAAGGAGGAATCCAAGTGAGAACTGGTGAACAGCGCTTAAGCCCGGAAAACCGACGGAAATTGGAAGCACTGGAGAATCCCTCGGTTCTGGAGATCACGGAGAAGTACCTCGAAATTCTCAAGCCTGAAAGAGCCACGGTCATCACCGACGATCCCGCCGATATCCGCTATGTGCGGGAGCTGGCCCTCGACAGCGGGGAGGAGCAACGGCTGGCCATGGAAGGGCATACGGTGCACTACGATGGCTATCACGATCAGGCCAGGGACAAACAGAATACTCGGGTTCTGGTCACCCCGGGGATGAAGATGAGCAGGGTCATCAACACGGTGCCTCGGGAACAAGGTCTGGAGGAGGTCCTCCAGTTCATGGACGGCGCCATGGCCGGAAAAGAGGCCCTGGTACGCTTTTTCTGTCTCGGACCGCTGAACTCCCGCTTCTCCATCCCCGCCCTGCAGATCACCGATTCCTCCTACGTAGCCCACAGCGAGGATATCCTCTACCGAACCGGCTACCAGCAGTTCAAGCAGCTGCAGGGCTCGGAGGATTTTTTCACCTTCATTCATTCGGCCGGCTCGCTGGATCAACGCAACAACACGAAAAATATCGGTGAGCGCAGGATCTACATCGATGTGACCGGCAACCAGGTCTTGACGGTGAACAACCAGTACGCCGGCAACAGCCTGGGTCTGAAGAAATTGGCCCTTCGTCTGGCCATCTACAAAGCCAATCATGAGGATTGGTTGACCGAGCACATGTTTCTGATGGCCGTCAAACCGGAAGGTAAGAAGCGGCTCACCTATTTTGCCGGCGCCTTTCCCAGTGCCTGCGGCAAGACTTCCACGGCCATGATCCCGGGCCAGTTGATTCTCGGAGATGACATCGCCTACATCCGCAGCGGTCCCGACGGGCGAGCCTACGGCGTCAATATCGAGCAGGGTATATTCGGCATCGTTATGGATGTCAATCCTGTGGACGACCCGGTGATCCACGAAGCTTTGACCACGCCCCGGGAGTTGATCTTCTCCAACGTGCTCATCCATCAGAACCAGGCCTACTGGCTGGGTATGGGCAAAGAGCTTCCCAAACAGGGACGCAATCACTTCAGCGACAGCTGGAAGCTGGGGGACCAGGATGAGGCGGGTAATGAGGTGGACTACTGTCACAAGAACGCCCGCTACACCATAAGGATCTCCGAGCTGGCCAATGCCGACCCGAAGCTTCACGACCCGGAGGGTGTTCCGATTGACGGAGTCATCTACGGCGGCAGAGATTCCGATACCTCCGTGCCCGTTTTTCAGAGCCTGGACTGGGTCCACGGCGTAGTGATCGGGGCGACCTTGGAATCGGAAACCACCTTTGCCACACTTGGAAAAGGCGGAGTACGCGCTTTCTCGCCGATGGCGAATATCGACTTCCTGGTGGTTCCCCTGGGCCGCTACATCCAGAACCATATCGACTTCGGCAAACGATTGAAGCGCACCCCTCTGGTGTTTTCCACCAACTACTTTTTGAAGAGGGAGGGGCGCTTCCTCAATCAAAAAGTCGACAAGAAGATCTGGCTGCTCTGGATGGAGGGCAGGGTGCACGGGGATTACCAGGCCATCGAGACGCCGATCGGGTATATTCCCAGCTACGAGGATCTGCGCTCCCTGTTCCGCAGCGTGTTCGAGCGCGAATATACCTCTGCGGAGTACGAGGAGCAGTTCTCGATCCGTATAGACAAGTTTCTCGAAAAGATCGATCGGATGGAGAAGATCTATGCGGAAGAGCAGGGGGTGCCCCGGAGCTTCAGTGACTGTCTTCTCACCCTGAAAAATCGCCTTGTCCAAGCCAGAGCCAGGCATGGCGCCGGGGTGGTCTCCCCGACCGTCTTCAGCGGCTGAGTGCTGATCGGCCTACTCAGCCGTTAATTTCAAGCTCCCGTATCTTATTCAGCAGTATCGTCCCCCGGTCGCACGCTTCCAGGGCCTGCATCCAGGCTCTACGCAGATCCTTGTTTTCCCGCCCCCCGATTTTGTTGAGATTCACGAGGGTATCGTAGCGATCTCCGGGTTGTCCTTTCAGAATCCCGTACAGCAGGGATTTAAGATTTTCGATCTGTTCCAGAAAGGTATCTAGCAGATTTCTCGCTAGAGTGTCGGAGCGAGCCAGGATATCCGCTATGCGCTTCCGCCTGAGCCGTTCTCCCAAAGCCTGGCTCTTGACCTCTTGAATGGCCGCCCGCAGCTCACCCTGAGGAGCGAGCGTGGATTCGAGTTCCTCGATTCTTGCCTCAGCTGCGCTCAGGTACAGAAAGGCATCGGTATAGGCATGCCGGTTTTCCTCTTTATAGAACTCGCCGTTCAGATGGATGAGTTTCAAGGAGCGGGATAGAGGAGTGAAAACACCGTTCAGGAACCCCTTTATGAACGACATGGACAGCTCATGCCGAACAGGAGCACCCCGGCCGAACCTGTCCGCCCGATAATTGGTCATGCCGGGAAGGGATTTGCTGTTGAGAACCTCCAGGGCCTCCGCGATCAGGGCCGCACGCGTCCTGGATCGATAAAACTCCAGATATCGATGATGCACCCACCCGCGCCAGAACTCTTTGAAGGATGAGAACCAGTCGGAGGCGGAGGGGCGCGGCGAGGGGCAGTAGCCTGGATCCCGGGTGAGCAACCGCAGCAGGCAGAGCAGCGGCACTCGGTCGCGGAAGCGACGGATACCGGCCAGAGCGGAGTGGGCGGCGGCCATATCTTCCATCAGCTGATGTTCCAGATCGAAGCCCTGTTCCTCCAGCCGTTCCTGGTGCAGGAAGAGGAACAGATCGTATAGGGCTCCCGCCGACGGAGGGATGTGCAGCGGCTCCAGGCTTTCGGCGAGCTCCTGCAACGGTTTTTTGATATCCGTGAACTGGGCTTCCTTGGATTCCTCTCCCTTGAATGCGGACAGAAGATCATCGAAGGGATGGCGGGAGAAGCCGTACAGGCCAAAGAAGGCACGGGCGTCTCGGCCGATCCGTCGCCGGTCCGCCTTGGGAATCCTCTCGATCAGCTCCTCGAACTGTCTGAGCATGTGCGTGCGAACCGCTTTCTCCTCGCTGAAATGCCCGTTCTCCCAGATGCCCTTCGGATCGGTTTGCTCCTGTAATTGATCCCGAAAGTCTTTCAGCTCGTTGCGCGCCAGGAAGGCTACGAACTCGCCCCTGCGTTGCCCCAGTACTTCCCGCAGCGGAGCGTACAGGCTGCGGGCGTAGGCTCTGAGCAGGAGCAGTTCTTCCCGCAGCCCGCTCAAACATCGGCCGGAAGCGACAGAAATCAGGGAAGGGTTGTCCCGTTCGATGGCGGAGGCCAGAGTTTTCAGATATCGTTCCACGAGCAGGATAACCCTGTCTTTACGCAGCAGCAGGGATTTGATAAAGAGAACGATTCGTTCCAGTAAGTTCAGAGTTGCCAGTTCTTCTTCCGGAACGAAGACCGCCTCTGTCTCCTGCTCCGGCTGAAGCGCCTGCTCGTAGACCGGCACGGAGCTCTGAATGCGAACCAGCAGGGCTCTCCTCTCCTGGTCGTCGAGCTCGCGTACCAACTGATCGAATGCGCCGGGATCTCCCATCTTCCTATCGGTATTCTAGTCCCACAGTATCGCCTGGTCAATCCACGAAGTGCTCAGGCAATATGAATTGACAGGATATGCAAGAAGCTCAAGCGATACTATTGGGAAGTAGACAATCGGCAATAGGTCACGTAACATTGGCAATATTTGGTGAACGTGATGCGCTATCACAAAGTCGAAGAGTGGGAGAGCAGGCTCAAGCGGGTGTTCGACCGTGTGGACGACTACCTGGAAGAAAGCTACGGCCGCAAATACCCCCTACACCCCGCGCGTCCGGCCCGGGGGGCAACCTCCAGCAAGGCCCAGGACGGCCTTTTCAACATCGGAGCGAGCTTTTCCGCCGGCTACGGGTCCAAGCGTGGGCCCGGTTACGTGGTGGAGGTTCGCATGGTCACGCTGACCCGGGTACCCCAGTACATCCGTGATCAGATCGAGGAGGAGGCTGTCCAGCGGCTGCGGGAGGAGCTGCCCAAGGAGTTTCCCGGCCGGGAGCTTCAGGTCGAACGGGACGGTCCGGTGTACAAGATCCACGGGGACCTGCGCTTCTAGACCGGGTCTTGAAATAAACAAACCCTTTCTCTAATATAGGTGAATCTCGCTGCCCCCTAGGTACGCGTGTATCGGATGCGTTTGACGGGGCCACCAAAGGACAAGCGGAGGAGTACAAGTGAACTATTTTCTAACTGAAGAACAAGAGATGATCAAAGATCTGGCCGCCAAGATTGCCAAGGAAAAGGTGGAGCCTCTCGCGTTGGAGTACGACGAAAAGGGCATCTTTCCGCATGATATCGTCGAAGTGCTGGCTAAAGCGGACCTTTTCAGGGTTTTCATACCAGAGGAGTACGACGGGCTGGGCGGCGGAATCCTGGAGATGTCCATCGTGGTGGAAGAACTGTCAAAAGCCTGCGGCGGAATTGCCCTGGCCTACGCAGCCTCCGGCCTGGGAACCATGCCGATCATGCTTTACGGAAGCGAGGAGCAGAAGAAGAAGTACCTGCCCCGTCTGGCTGCAGGAGAGATTCTGGCCGCCTTCGCCCTGACCGAACCGGATGCCGGCAGCGATGCCGCGGCGGTCAAGACCAAGGCCGTGCCCGATGGGGACGATTATGTGATCAACGGTACCAAGCAGTGGATCACAAACGGGGGAGAGGCGTTCATCTACACGGTGATCGCCCTGACCGATCCAACTCGGGGACCCCGGGGCGCCTCGGCCGTCCTGGTGGAGAAGGACACGCCGGGATTCGAGTTCGGCAAGAAAGAGGACAAGATGGGGATCCGGGCCTCGGTTACCCGGGAGCTCATCTTCAACGACTGTAAAGTCCCCAAAACGAATCTGCTCGGGCGGGAAGGGGCCGGATTTCTGGTAGCCATGAAGACCTTCGATAGGACCCGACCCGGGGTGGCCGCACAGGCTCTGGGTATTGCCCAGGGGGCTCTGGACAAGGCGGTAGCCTATTCCCGGGAACGCAAGCAGTTCGGCAAACCCGTGTCGGCTTTCCAGGGCATACAGTTCATGCTGGCCGATATGGCCACCCAGGTGGAAGCGGCTCGGGCTCTGACCTACGCCGCAGCCAGAACCATAGACTCCGGAGCCAGAAATGTCTCCAAAGTCTCCGCGATGGCCAAGTTGTTCGCCTCCGATACGGCGATGCGGGTTACCACCGACGCCGTACAGGTGTACGGCGGGTACGGCTATATGAAAGAGTATCCGGTGGAGAAGATGATGCGGGATGCCAAGATCACCCAGATCTATGAAGGCACCAATCAGATTCAACGAGAGGTTATCGGGCTTCAGCTGATCAAAGAAAGTCTGCAGAAGAAGGAGTAGTAAAGCGTTTTGAAGATCGTCGTTTGTATAAAACAGGTACCGGATACAACCAATGTGCGCATCAATCCGGAGACCAACACTCTGATGCGTGAGGGTGTGGAGTCTATAATCAATCCCTTCGACATGTACGCCCTGGAGGAGGGCATACGGTTGAAAGAGAAACACGGCGGAACCGTGATCGCCCTCTCCATGGGACCGCCCCAGGTGGAGAGCGCCCTGCGGGAGGCCATCAGCCTGGGGGTGGATGAGACGATTCTGATGTCCGACCGGGCCTTTGCCGGCGCGGATACCCTGGCTACCGCCTATACCCTTGCCCGGGGCATCAAGAAGATCGGCAAGGTCGATGTGATCCTCATGGGCCGGCAGGCCATCGATGGCGATACCGGGCAGGTCGGACCCGGGGTTGCGGAGAACCTGGGACTGCCTCACGTCACCGAGATTCGGAAAATCGAACAGATCGATGAGGACGGAACCATCATCGTGGAGCGCCTGCTGGAGGACGGATACGTGCGCTTGAAGTCGCGGCTGCCGATTCTTCTGACCGTGGTCAAGGAAATCAACGAACCCCGCTTGCCCTCTCTGAAGGGCAAGATGGCCGCCAAGAAAGCTGAGATCCAGAACTGGAAAAGCGAAGACATCGATCTGGATGCCCAGCGTATCGGATTGACCGGATCCCCGACCCAGGTCATGAAGATCTTCACCCCCCCTAAACCTTCCGGCGGGAAGATCTACGAAGGGGATGTTCAGCAGGCCGTTGCCGATCTGCTGTCGGAGTTGCGTTCAGCCGGCATTCCGATCGGGCAGCAGAAAGAGGAAGGTTAGAACCATGGCGGAGCCGATTCAGATCATCGTTGATAAATGTGTAGGCTGCGGGCTGTGCATCAAGGTTTGCGCCTACGATGCCATATCACTGGTAGACAAGAAGGCGGTGCTCAATGAGCGCTGCACGATTTGCGGCGCCTGTGTCAGCGCCTGCAAGTACGACGCGATCCTCATCGAAAGGCGGCCTTTCAAGGGCCAGGATGTGGAAAACTACTCCGGTATCTGTCTGTTTGCCGAGCATCGGGGTGGAGAGCTTTCCTCCGTGGTGTACGAGATCATCGGGGCTGCCCGGGAGCTGAAATCCAGCCTGGACAAGAAAATCAGCGCCATCCTGCTTGGTACCGAGGTTCGGGAGATGGCTGAGGAGCTTGTCTCCTACGGGGTCGACGAGGTCTGGATGATGGAAGACCCGGCCATCGGGGATTTCAACGAGGAGATCCAGGCCGACCTGGTTGCCAAGATCCTGCTGGACAAAAAACCCGAGATTTTTCTAGGTGGCGGCACGATCATCGGCCGTTCTCTTTTGCCTCGGGTGGCGGCGAAAATTCTGACCGGACTCACCGCAGACTGCACGGAGCTCACCATTGACGGCGAGAACAAACTGCTCAGGCAGACACGCCCTGCCTTCGGCGGAAACATCATGGCCACGATTCTCTGCAACAGCCACAGGCCGCAGATGGCCACGGTGCGGCACAAGGTGATGAAGGCGGCCGAAGTGCTGGAGGGCCATGAGGGCCAGATTGAGCAGTTGAGCTATCCGGTTCTCAAGCCCAGGGTGGAGGTGCTGGAATTCGTTCCCGAACAGACGGATACAGTGAACCTGGCGGATGCGGATTTCATCGTTTCCGGAGGCCGGGGTTTGAAGGATCCCAAGAACTTCGCCCTGATCGAGCAATTAGCCAAGGCAATCGGGGCAGCGGTCGGCGCCTCTCGAGCCGCGGTTGATGCGGGCTGGATCCCCTATTCCCATCAGGTGGGTCAGACCGGCAAGACCGTGAATCCGACGATCTACGTGGCCTGCGGAATCAGTGGGGCGATCCAGCATCTGGCGGGGATGAAGAGCTCGGACATCATCGTGGCCATCAACAACGATCCCGAAGCGCCGATTTTCAACGTCGCCCACTACGGGATCGTGGGCAGCCTCTTCGATGTTGTGCCGGAGATCGTCAAGCAGATAGAGGGCTAAGAAGGAATTACCGGCGGATCGAGCTTTAGATCAACAGACGGCCCAGCTCTTTGAGCTCGGGCATTCGCTCATACATGGGCCGTACATCCGGGTGGTCCACCTTATCCTGCTCTACAGCGCTCAAGTACAGCTTGTTGATCAGATCGGAAAACACCCCTAGATTGGCCGGGAAATTGTTGATGGCCATATCCAGCAGTATTTTGTCCTCCTCCGGCTTTCCCCGACTGAACATCGTGTCGGTTCCTGCGGACAGCAGTTCCCGAAGACGGGGGGTGACTTCCACCTTGGCGTGATGCACGAAGGTGGCCGCCGCGTAGATCTGTTCATACAGCTCTTTGTACGGATATCCCTGGATCTTGTAGAAGTCGGTTTTCTCGGTCAGCCGGGCGATGGCGTCCCAGGTGCCCCGAGGCACTTTCATCAGCAACAGGGCTTTTCGGATGTAGCGGTTGTTGAGATTCGTGTGATAATGGTCTCTGATCTTCTCGACAATTTTGAAGATCTTTTCATTGCGTAGTGAAGACATGACAACCTCCCCGGAAGCGAGATCATGCTATTACGCCGGGGAACAACAGGTCAAGATCCCTTGGGAATTTCTCCGACCCCATCCAGAACATAGTACGGAGAGTAGGGAAACTGCTTGAGGTCCTCCACCGCGCTCACGCCGCTCAGGACCAGAACCGCTTCGATCTCCGCTTCGATTCCGGACAGTATGTCCGTATCCATCCTGTCCCCGATGATCACGGTTTCCTCCCTCCGACAGGCTATCCGTTTCAGGGCGTGACGCATCATCAGAGGATTCGGTTTGCCCACGAAGTAGGCTTTGCGGTTGGTCGCCATTTCGATCGGTGCGATCAACGCTCCGGTAGAAGGAACGATCCCTCCTTCCGAGGGCCCGGTCAGGTCGGGGTTTGTTCCGATCAGGCGGGCCCCGCCCAGAACCAGCTGGACGGCCCGCTCGACTCTCTCATAGCTGTAGGTGCGGGTGTCTCCTACCACAACGTAATCCGGATTTACGTCGTTCATGGAAAAGCCCGCCTGATAGAGGGCGTTGGTCAGTCCCGCCTCTCCGATCACGTAGGCGCTCCCGTGGGGATGCTGACTGGCCAGGAAACCGGCGGTGGCCAAGGCGCTGGTGTAGAAGTTCTCTACCGGTACTTCTATCCGCATGCGGGCCAGTTTTTGCTGCAACTCTCTGGGAGAGCGTTCGCTGGAATTGGTGAGGAACAGGAAGCGCTTGTTGTTTTCCACCAGCCAGGCTACGAACTCTTTGGCTCCGGGAAGCAGGCGATTGCCGTGATAGATCACGCCATCCATGTCGCAGATGAAGCCGTGTTTGCCCCGTAGCCGATTCAGCCGCTCTTCACTACTGTTCAACATGATTCTCCCTCCAATGGTTGTACATGATCACCTGGTCTTCCGGTTTTCGATCTCGGCGGCTGTGTTCCAGCTCCCGGTGCTTGTCACTCAGGTGAGCCTGGTCCCCCGGATAACCGATTATCACCAGCGTCAGCAGAATCATATCGGAGTCCACGCCGAAGGCCTCCTTCAGGGGCAACGGCTTGTACCCGGCGATGGGATGGGCAATCAGACCCTCCTTGGTTGCCTGGAGCATTAGAGCCTCCACGGCCAATCCCGTGGAGAAAAACGCGTAGTCTCTGCGGTCGCTCAGGCGGCAGTCCAGATCGGGCTTCGTAAATACCGCAACGATCACCGGTGCTTGCTTTGCCCAGTAGTTGCCGCCGCTCAGATGCTCTTTCACGATCTCCAGCTCTCTGTCTCGGTTTACTACCAGGAAGCGCCAGGGTTGATTGTTGAAGCAGGAGGGGGCGTAGGTGGCGGCTGTCATGATCCGGGCAAGCACCTGCTCCGCAACCGGTTTTTCACTCAGAGCCCTTCGGGCGCGGCGGGTTTCAATCTCCCCCAGTATTTTACTCATCTTGTTTGTGCTCCTCGAATCAATATAACTGAAATAGGAGCGGAGGAGTAGCGGCACCTCCGGACTGGGCGGGCCCCCCTGGGCGGGCCCCCCTCTTCTTGACAGGCCCGCCGCGGTTGTGATATCGCTTGGAGCTACGCAGCATGAGTGTCGAGCAAAAAACACAGCATACCCTCCTTCCCATTCTCGCCGTTCTGGGGGCTATGCTGTTTTGGGGGCTGTCCTTCGTCAGTTCCAAGGCGATCCTCAACACCGGATTTCCTCCCATGACCATGGTTGCCTTGAGATTTCTGATCGCCTCTATCGTCCTGATTCCCCTGCAACGGCGTTTGGATCCGGGCTTCAGGGTGCAGAAGCAGGATCGTCTGTTCCTGCTGTTCAGCGTGCTGTTCGGTATCTTTTTCTACTTTTTCTGTGAATCCCGGGGGATCAAGTACACCTCCGCATCCAATGCCGCTTTGATCACCGCCATCATTCCCGCGCTCACCGTGGGGGCGGAGTATCTGCTGTTCAAGAACACGGTCCGCTGGTTTCAGGGGGTGGGGATCGCCCTCTCCATCGCGGGGGTATACCTGGTGGTCCAGAGAACCCCGGGCCACTACGACAGGGCCCTTTTTGGGAACCTGCTGATGTTCGGTGCCTGTGTGTCCTGGGTGGCTTACAATCTGTTCAGCAGGAATCTACACAGGGGCCTGCAGGGGATCAATCTGATTACCTTTCAATCCATGATCGGTACCGTGTTTCTGTTGCCGATTGCCCTCAGTGAGGCACGCAGCTGGAGCTTCGGGAGCCTCAGCGTATGGCTGAACCTCCTCTACCTGGGTGTGATCTGTACGGCTCTGAGCTTTTTCCTCTACCTCTACGCCCTGGCCAGGCTGGGAGCGGTACGGGTCACCTCCTTCATCAATCTCCTGCCCGTAGTCAGCGTTGTGGGAGGAATTATTATCCTGGGAGAGAGGCTGCTCGTGGCTCAGATGATCGGCGGAGCGGTGATCATCTTCGGAGTTTTTCTGGTAAACAAGCCGGGCAGGAGCAGAGCCCCGGCAAGGGGGTAGGTATGGGGGCAATCACCTTGATCCTCGGGGGAGCCCGCAGCGGCAAGAGCGGATTCGCTCAAGCGTTGGCCTCCCGGCTGTCTTCTTCCTCGGCTCAAGCCGATGCGGACAAATCCGCTGCCGGGGTGACCTATTTGGCAACCGCTACGGCGGAGGACGAGGAGATGCGCCTGCGGGTTGCCCGTCACCGTCGCTCCCGCCCTGCGTATTGGCGAACGGTGGAGGAGCCGCTGCGGGTGGCTCGGGCCCTCTCAGGCGAAAACTCGGGGGTGGTGATCGTCGATTGCCTGACTCTGCTGATCACCAACATTCTGTTGGAGCGGGGAGCGGATCGGCCCGACGGCTCGCCCGGACTGGAGGAGCTGGAGGAGACGGTGATGCGGGAGATCGAGGAACTGCTGCGCCAGTGCCGCCGAAGCGAAGCTCAGGTTCTGCTGATTTCCAATGAGGTGGGCATGTCCGTGGTCCCGCCCACGCCGCTCGGACGGATCTTCCGGGATATTGCCGGCAGGGTCAACCAACGGGTGGCGGGGGAGGCCGAGCAGGTATACCTGCTTGTGGCCGGATTGCCCCAGCGGTTGAAGTGAGGCAGCAGATGGGATTTTTCCTGGCGTTGCGTTTTCTTTCGATATTACCGATCCCGGGCAAGGCGCAGGCAACGGACAAACAGCTGGGCCGGTCCACGGCCTGGTATCCGGTGGTCGGGGTCCTGCTGGGCGCTCTGTTGTTCGCCTCGGCCTACCTGGTTACCCGGCTTTGGTCCGCCCTGCCCGCCGCTTTTTTCTGTCTGGCCGTATGGACGGTGTTCACCAGGGGCCTTCACCTGGACGGACTGGCGGATAGTTTCGACGGGATCGGGGGGGGCGCGGATCGGCAGCGGCGGCTGGAAATCATGAAGGACAGTCGCATCGGCGTGTTCGGAGTGCTCGCCGTGGCGATCGTCCTGATCGGGAAGTTCGCGTTCCTGACGGAGCTGACCGGGGTATACCGGATTCGGGAGCTGATCCTGGTGCCCGTCCTGGGGCGCTGGTCCATGCTTCTGCTCATCTTCAGCTTTCCCGCCGCCACCGGCGGCGGGCTCGGTCACCGCGTCAAGCAGCACTGCCGGCTGCCCCAGTTCATCTTCGGTACCCTTGTTGCGGCCGCCTGCGCCTGGTTCCTCCTCGGTCCGTGGGGTCTGCTCGTGCTCGCCGCCGCCGGGCTGACCTCAGCTGTGCTGGGGCTGCTGTTTTGGGGCAAGCTCGGGGGCTGTACCGGGGACAGCTACGGCGCGGCTTGTGAGATCTCAGAGGTCGTTTCCCTGGCCGCCGTGGCGGTTGCGGTTCACCTGCGCATGCCCTGAGATGGATTTTTACGCGAGTATCAGCGCTTACTACGATCGAATCTTTCCCACCGATGCGAAAGCCCTCTGTTTCCTGGATTCCAGGGTGGAACCGGGATCCCGAATCCTGGACATCGCCTGCGGCACCGGCGGATACTCCCTGGCCCTGGCCGAGCGGGGACATCGAGTAATCGGGGTCGATCTGGATCGTGCCATGATCCTCTCTGCCCGCCACAAAGCCCGGGATGCGGATGAGGCGCCGGATTTCCGGGTCATGGATATGCTCTGCCTGGCAGAGACCCTGGATCCGGGCTTCGACCTGATCTTCTGCATCGGCAATTCTCTGGTACACCTGGCCACCGATGAGCAGATCGGACAGCTGCTGTCAGACTGCCGCGGGCTCCTGCGGCCGCAGGGCGTGCTGGTCCTGCAGATCATCAACTACGATCGGATTCTGGCTCAAGGTTTGACCCATCTGCCCACGCTGCGGGATGAGGACCTGGAGTTCCTGCGTTTCTACGAAGTGGACCCCGCCGGCGGGGTGGTCATCTTCCGCACCGAGCTTCGGGTGGGCAGGGAAGATGAGCAGCGGGTGATTCGCAATCAGATCCCCCTTCGTATCCTGGGCGAGCAACCCTTGAGGCGGCTGGTACGGACCGCCGGATTCGAAAATCCCGAGTTATTCGGGGATTTCGAAGGCAGGCCATTCGGTCCGGAGTCCCTTCCCCTGATCCTCAGCGCCCGGCGGGATTGACCGGGCTGATTCTCCGATCCCCGCGCTTGCCCGCAGCGAATCGAGAGCGCGCAAAGCGCGCAAAGCGCGCAGTGGACTTCGACTCACAGATAGGCGAAGCGTGCGGTAAAGTGCCGCAGGGTCGGGGCTTCGTATGCCAATTTCATTCCCCGGAGCTTTTTGGCGTTCTTGAACACCTCCAGGATCACCTCGATCACGTAGTCGAAGTGACTCTGGGTGTATACCCTGCGGGGGAAGGCCAGACGCACCAGCTCCATGGGCGGGGGGGCCTGTTTCCCGAACATCACGCTCCCGATCTCGCAGGAGCGGATCCCTCCCTCCAGGTACAGGGCGCAGGCCAGGGCCTGCCCCGGAAACTGTTCGGCCGGGATGTGAGAGGCGAAGCTGCCGGCATCCAGGTAGATGGCGTGGCCCCCGGGAGGTTTCACGAAAGGCACACCCGCGGCATCCAGCTTGTCCCCCATGTACTCGGCGGTGCGGATACGGTAGGCCAGGTAGTCTTCGTGCAGGACCTCCTCCAGCCCGCAGGCGATCGCCTCCAGATCCCGGCCCGCCAGCCCGCCGTAGGTGGGAAATCCTTCGGTCACTATCAGGACGTTTCTGGCCTGCACGGCCAGCTCATCGTCGTTCATGGCCAGGAATCCGCCTATGTTCACCAGGGCGTCCTTCTTGGCGCTCATGGTGCAACCGTCGGCGTAGGAGAACATCTGTCGGGCGATCTGCAGACAGCTCTTTTTCTCGAAGCCGGGTTCCCGCTTTTTGATGAAGAAGGCGTTCTCGGCGAAGCGGCAGGCGTCCAGGAACAGGGGAACGGAGAAGCGTTTCAGCAGCCGCTTGGTCCTGCGAATGTTGTCCATCGACACCGGCTGGCCGCCGCAGGAGTTGTTGGTTACGGTGAGCATGCAGAGGGGCACGTTCTCCGCTCCGGCTTCGCGGATGACTCGCTCCAGCTGTTCCAGATCGATGTTGCCCTTGAACGGATGCAGGGCCCGGGGGTCTGTCCCCTCAGGCACCAGGCAGTCCACAGCTCTTGCGCCCTGGATCTCGATATTGGCACGGGTGGTATCGAAGTGGGTGTTGGAAGGAATCACTTTGCCTTTCTCAGCCAGCAGGCCGAAGAGGATGCGTTCGGCGGCCCGTCCCTGGTGGGTGGGAATCACGTGACGGAATCCCGTTATCTCCTGCACCTTGTCCCGGAAGCGGTAGTAGCTCCTGGCTCCGGCGTAGGACTCGTCTCCCCGCATGATCCCCGACCACTGGGAATCACTCATGGCGGCGGTGCCGCTGTCTGTCAGCAGATCGATGATCACGTTTTCCGCGTCGACCTGGAACAGATTGTATCCCGCGGCAGCGAGAAGTTTTTTCCGCTCAGCCGGACTGGTCATGCGGATCGGTTCGACAACCTTGATTCGAAACGGTTCGATTACGGTTTTCATGGTTCACAGCATAACTCGAAAATCCTGCCCGTTGCTACTTCCTCGAGATTTTTCTTCGGTGTAGGATGGGGGCGGATCTACAGATGAGCGTCACATCTTCGGAAAAACCGCAAGCTTCCTTGCTCTTGCGTCGCTGGGGCGACCACGGGGGCTACGCCGAGGTCCTGCGTCTGGCTTCTCCCCTCATCCTCAGCAGCAGCGCGCTGGCGGTGCAGGAGTTCGTGGACCGCATGTTTCTCAGCTGGTACTCCCCCCAAGCTATCGCCGCCTCCATGCCTTCCGGCATTCTCTACTTCACGATTCTCAGCGTGTTCCTGGGCACGGCGAGTTATGTAAACACCTTCGTGGCTCAATACCATGGGGCCGCTCGGCCCGAACAGATCGGTCCCTCCCTCTGGCAGGGGTTCTACGTGTCCCTGGCCGGAGGGTTGCTGCTGCTCCTGCTTGCACCCCTGTCCCCTCTTCTGTTCGAGTGGATCGGCCATCCCGCCGAAGTTCGCCTGCTGGAAACCCGCTACTTCCGGGTTCTCTGCTACGGATCGATCTTTCCGATTGCCAACTCCGCGCTCTCCTCGTTTTTCAGCGGCCGGGGAAAGCCCTGGCCGGTGATGTGGGTGCACCTGGCGGCCACGGGGCTGAACGTCGTACTGAATTATCTGTTGATCTTCGGCAATTTCGGATTTCCCGAATTGGGCATCACCGGCGCCGCCATTTCCACGGTTGCCTCTGGGATTGTCTCCTTTTTACTGTTCTCCGTATTGATCCTGAGGCGCAGGAACAACGAGCTTTACGCCACCGTCTCAGGGTGGCGGCCGAATTTTGAACTGCTGCGGCGGATTCTGCGATTCGGTTTGCCCAACGGCGTACAATTTTTTATCGATATCTTCGGTTTCACGGTTTTCATCCTCCTGATCGGGCGGCTCGGTTTGGTCGAGCTGGCCGCGACCAACATCGCCTTCAACATCAACTCCCTGGCCTTTATGCCCATGATCGGACTGGGCATGGCCATTTCGATCCTGGTCGGGCAGTACGTGGGGGAGGGGCGGGTGGAGCTGGCCGCCCGCAGTACCTACTCCGGAGCGGTTATCTGTTTTCTCTACATGGGGCTCATCGCCCTGAGCTACCTGTTGGTTCCGGATTTCTACATCGGCTTCTTCACTGCCAAATCCCCCCCCGGGTCCTTCGCGGAGATCCGGCGGATTGCCATTGTCCTGTTGCGCTTCGTGGCTGTGTATTCGATCTTCGACACGATGAATATCGTGTTTGCCGCGGGGATCAAGGGTGCCGGGGACACCCGCTTCGTGATGATCATGATCCTGATCGTGTCCACCGGGATCCTGGTTGTGCCTACCTTCCTCGCACTGCTGGTTTTTCGGGCCGGGATCTACACGGCCTGGATCTTCGTGAGCGCCTACGTAATCATTCTCGGCTTCTCCTTTCTCATTCGTTTTCTTCAGGGTAGATGGAAGACCATGCGGGTCATCTGATTTGACCGCTCCCGGGGGGCGCTCTATAATGAAGCTCAGGGGGGTGTGAGGATGAACAGGTGGTATCGCGGAGCTGCACTGCTCCTTGTGTGGATCGGCATCCTGGCGGTTTCTCTGCTGACGGTGGACCCGCTGCTCGGCCAGCAAATCGCCGCTTCAACCGCCACGGCCGAAGGATTCGAAGGCTTAGAGTACAATCCGGCTGCGGTAGCGGCGGGACGCTCTCTGGGGGTAGGGTTTTCAACTATCTATAGCGGAGCCGAGCGTTACAGCTTCGCCGCCCTGCTCTCCGACGGCCTGCGCCTGGACTACCGGCGGGATGGAACGGAGGAGCGGTTGAATCTGCTCTGCGGATTGGCCTTTCCCCGGGAATCGGCCTTCCGTGTAGGAGTGAGAGCGACCGCGGAGCTGCTGGATTTTCAATGGAGCGAGGTGGATCTGGCAACTGGGCTTCTCTGGTATCCGCATCGTTACCTGGCCGTGGGCGCAACCCTGGAGCATCTGCTCGAGCCCGCCGATCGCCTCTACACTTTCGGCCTGGGTCTGCGTCCCTTGACCGATCGGCTCACCCTGTTCGGTGATCTGGTCTTCGCCCGAGATTTCTCCGATCCGCAACCTGTTCTCGGCTTCCGGGTCGAACCGGTGCCCGGGGTGCGGGCCGGATTTCGGATGGAAAACGGCTTCCAGGATTTCATAGCCGATCTGTGCCTGTCGGCGGGCTCCATGGGATTTGATTGTTCGATTGCCGGAGATATCGCCCTGGCGGAGCTTCGCTTCGGCGCCGGATTCCGCTACGATCTGCACCCCTCCCGGTCGGTGCTGGGCTTTTGCCCCAGGGTCTACCACCTCCGCTTCAGCAAACCAATAGATCCCGGTTCGGGACGGAGGGAGAGCCTCTATAATCTGGACAGTTTAGTGGCCCGCCTGTATCAACTGGCCGAGCAACCCCGGTTGGAAACCCTGGTTCTGACCTTCGAGACCACGACTGTAGGTTCCATCGACGTGGTGGAGGAACTGGCGGAGGTCTTCGCCTACATGAAGAGCAGGGGCAAGTGCATTGTGAGCTACCTGGACTGCCCCTATTCCGAGCTCGACTACCTGACCGCGGCTGCCGGCACCAAGGTGGTGGCCTCTCCCTACACGCTTATTCCCCTGGTGGGGGTCGGAGCCAGGCAGCTGTACTTCAAGCAGCTGTTCGAGCAGCTGGGAATCCGGGTGGAGTACGCCCGCTCCAGTGAGTACAAATCCGCCCTGGATCAGTTCCTGCGGGAGAGCCTGAGTGAGGAGAACCGCCGGCAGATGGAGGAGTACCTGTCCAGCTCCTACGAGCTGATCCTCGAAATCCTTGGTTCCTCCCGCGGTCTGTCCCGGGAACGGGCCGCCCGGCTGATAGACGGCGGCCCCTACTGGTGCGAGGAGGCGGCCGAGTTGGGGCTGGTCGATGAGATCTCCTACTACCCGGAGTTCGAAGAGGCGTATCTGGAGGGCGCGGCGGTATTGAGTCACCGGGAGTTTCGGCCCGATAACTGGCGAAGCCCCCGGATCGCCGTGGTCAAGGCCTCCGGAACCATCGTCGATAGCGAAGCTTTAAGCCCCTGGGATCTCCTGGCCGGGCGCAGCTACATCACGGATGAGAATCTCATACCGGTCCTGGAGTACCTGCAGACCGATAGGGAAACCGCCGCGGTTGTGCTGCATATCGACAGCGGAGGCGGCAGCGGCATGGTGAGCGACAAGATCTGGAAGGCGATCATGGAGTTGAAGGAGGAAAAACCCGTGGTGGTGGTGATGGGCCGCCTGGCCGCCTCAGGCGGCTACTACCTGGCCATGGCCGGGCAGCGGGTATTCGCACGCAGGACCGCGCTCACCGGGAGCATCGGCTCCTACACCTACAAACTGGTGATCGCCGAGATGCTGGAGCGATTCGGCCTCACCACCGACTCGATCCATTTCGGAGAGAACGTCGAGCTGTTCTCACCGCTATCCGCCTTGAGTGAGGAGCAGCGTCGCAAGCTGCAGGATCTGAACCAAAGCTTCACGACCCATTTCTACCAGAGGGTGGCGGAGTGCCGCTCCCTGCCCTTGGAAACCGTAGAGGAGCTGGCCGGCGGCAGGATCTACTCGGGGCAGCGGGCTTTAGAGCTGGATCTGATCGATGAGATCGGGGGAGTATACGCGGCTCTGAAGTTCCTGGAGGCGGAGCTGAAGTTGTCGCCGGAGGAGTATCGATTGCGCTACTTCCCGGATTGGAGCATGCTCTTCATGATGGCCCTGGAGCAGATTCAGGAAACCAGCCTCCCGGTACTCGGGGAGAACCCGCTACTGTCGAGGTTGTTGTTCCGTTGAGCCGCCGGCGGGCTTAGGCTGCCGCCTGCCTGCTTCAGATGAAACGCTGGCGGATCTCAGAGCTCACGTAGTCCAGCACGGCCACGGTCACGGCGATGAACCACACCGCGATACCGGCGGCTCTGTAGTCCAGCAGGCGGATGTACTGGATGAGGATGAAGCCGATACCGCCTCCCCCGACCAGTCCGATGATCGTGGACATGCGCACATTGATGTCCCACCTGTAGATCGAGAAACTCACGAACGGTGCGATCATCTGAGGCACCACGGCGAACATGATTGTCTGCAGCCGATTGGCTCCGGTGGCGTGGACAGCCTCGATCGGTCCCGGATCGATGGCTTCTATCGCCTCGGAGTACAGCTTACCCAGGGCGGCTATCGAGTGGATGGTGAGGGCAATGATCCCGGCGAAGGGACCCAGGCCCACCCAGACCACGGCGATGATGGCCCAGATCAGCGGCTCGATGGCGCGAATGATGTTAAGTATCGTCCGGGTGAGGTAGTAGATCATCATCGTAACCCAGGAACCGGCCATGATGTTACGGGCGGCCAGGAAGCTGATCGGGATCGAGAAGATGATGCCGAACAGCGTGGCCATCATGCCCATGAAGATCGTTTCCAGCATGCGCTCTATGGTCAGCAGCAGCGGCTCGCTGGCCTTGAGGGAGCCCATTTCGGCCACCTGCCGGGCCTGAACCTGGTTGCTCTGAGGCCCCACCGCGGTCGGGGGAATCATACGGTAGGGCATGACCAGGTCGAACTCGAAAGACCCTTGCTCATCGGTCATCACGGTGACGTACTGCCCCTCCTGCCTGACCTGGAACTTATTGAACAGGGGGTCCACCCACCAGATCTCGGTTTCCGTGTTGGGCTGCAGGTTTTTACCGGTCAGGTGGGTAACCGTGCCGGGAATGAGCTCGTTGTTTTCGTCTCTACTGGACAGCTCCCCGCAGTTGGGCTCGGCTTTCAGATACGGCTTCCCTTCCGCCTCCTCCGGAACTGGCGGCGGGTTGTCGCTGCAGGGAACCTGGATCTCCGCCTCGGCGATGATCAGCACCGGCTCTCTCATCACCGCCGCTTTCCACGGCCAGATCACCTTGGAGAAGGGTTTGGTTGCGTCTGGAAACTCCCGGATCATGCGGTAGACATCGATCTCGCTGATCTGCCAGCCCAGGGCGAAGAAGGAGAACAGGACCAGAGCAAAGATGCCGAATCCCCCCGGGCGTTTCAGCGACACCTGGCGGTAGGCGTCCCAGGCGTTCCACAACCAGAGAAGAACAGCACAGGCCAGGATCAGGCCGATGAAGAAGGGCCGCCTGCCGAACGCCTTGCCCAGCATGGCCATGGCCGTGGGTTCCAGGTGGGCCAGCAGCTTGACCCGCCAGCCGAGCATGGCGATGATTGCCGCGCTCGAGCCGAACAGCAACAGTCCGCGCTGGATGCTCAGTCCCAACACCTGGCCCAGGCCGGGTACGATCAGAGAGGCGATGCCGGCCAGAGGAGCCGGAATCCGGGAAGGGCGGGAATTGTTACGAATAATCGTCTGTCTGTCCTTCATGGCTTACTCCGCCTCCGAGAACCCGGCGCTGACCCGAACCGCCTCTTCCCCGTAGATCTCTTTGAACTGCTCGTCGGTCATTCCGCGAATATCCTCCTGAGAGCCCCGGTATACGATTTGACCGTCCCGCAGGCCGATAACCCGGGTGGCGTAGCGCTGCACCAGATCGAGATAGTGGAGGCTGCAGAGCACGGTGATCTTCTCCTCTTTGTTGAGCTGCTCGAGATAGCCGAGGATCGAGTGGGCCAGAACCGGATCCAGGCTGGCCACCGGCTCGTCGGCCAGGATCATGCGGGGCTGCTGCATCAGAGCCCTTGCGATCCCTACCCGCTGCTGCTGTCCACCGGACAGTTCCCGGGCCTGTTTGTGAGCCTGGTCGGTGATGCCCACCCTCTCCAGCGCCTTCCAGGCCATCTCCCGGTCTTTGGCGGGAAAGCGTTGCAGCAGGCTGGCCGCCGGTCTTACGTAGCCCAATCTTCCGGAAAGCACATTGATGAGCACGCTGGATCGCTTGACCAGGTTGAAATGCTGGAAGATCATGCCGATCTGCCTGCGTACCTGCCGCAATTGATCGGCCTCGGCGGCTGTGATGTCCTGATCGCCCCAGAGGATCTGGCCCTCGGTGGGATCGATCAGCCGGTTGATGCAGCGCAGCAGGGTCGATTTCCCGGATCCGCTCAGGCCGATGATCACGAGGAACTCCCCCGGCTGCACTGTAAAGCTGACATCCTTCAGGGCCACGGTGCCGTCGTTGTAGACCTTGGTCAGATTTTTTATCTCGAGCATGGTTCTCCTCTTGCTATGACAGTATCAGAGTACAACCAACACCGCAATAGAGCGCGGAGCTGTCTATCGTCGACCTTTGCAGCAGCATTGTCGCGGAAAAAAGAGGAGGGGAACCTGCAGGTCCCCCTCCTCTGAATAATCAGTGCGGAATGAATGAAATAGCCGCGCTAGTCCTGCATCAGATCCTTGACATTTACCCCCGAGGCCTGCAGAACCTGGCGGAAGGGATCGTAGAAATCATCCCCGTGCTTCTCCAGGTCGGTCCAGTCGTAGGCGGTGTCCAGGGCTTCCTTGCCCTCATCGGTCTGGACGATCTTCAGCAGGGCATCGACGATCTTGTCCCGCATTTCCTGCGGAACGGAGGTTTGAAACTGCACACCGTCGTTGGGAATATCCGCGGAAACCTCGATCACCGCCACCTCTTCCATGATATCCGGAAAGTCTTCCTGGATCCGCGTTCGGGCATCCACGTAGGTCGCTCCGCCGTCCACCTCTTTGTTGTAGACCGCAGCGGCCACACCTTCATGGCTGCCCGCATCCACTACCTTGAGGTCCCGTTCCACATCGATTCCCGCAGCCCTCAGGGTCAGCATGGGGATGATCCAGCCGCTGGTTGACAGGGGGTCGGGGCGGGCGAAGGTTTTGCCCTTCAGGTCGATGAGCTTCTTGATGCCGCTGTCGGCCCGGGCGATGATCTGGCCGTTGTAGGTCGGGGATCCGTACCGCACGGATATCAACGCCGCCTCGGCCATACCCATGTCCGCGGCCATTACGTACGAAAAAGTGGCCAGGGAGGCCATATGGGCTGCCGGCGGGTCGCTGCGCAGGGCTTCGATCACTCCGGCATACTCGGTGGCCACCATGGTGTCGAAGTACAGACCTGTCTCTTCATTCAACAGATCCGCTACACTCTGAGCGCCGGTTGCCACTCGTTCCATCTCCCCGGAGGGCACGAAGGCCCAGATGATCGGATTTTCCTCGGAGCCCAGTTCCGGGGCTTTCTTGCAGCTTGTGGGCAACAGAATCAAGCCAGTCACCAGAACTACCGCTGCTGCCAACAGCACAACTTTCTTGAGCATGATGCTCCTCCTTATGTAGAAGTTTTTTTCTGTCAATAGTAACTCTAAATCAGGGCCCGTCTCTCGTCAAGCAAAAGCGGTGGTTTTTAATGATTCTCTCGTTGGACGGCAGGGAGACTCAGAAGTGCACCTTGATGGCCAGGTCCAGTGCCACGGGAGCGGCGTCGATCCGCTCTCCGATCAAGGGGAAATGGGCGTAGGCATGGGCGGAGGTAATATCCAGCAGGTTCAGGAACAGCCCGACACCGGTGGAACCCAGAAATCCCCCGGGCGTGCCCGCGGGGTCCCGCCAGTACAGGGTGCCGTAGCCCAGGTCGAAGTAGACGACCAAACCGGGCATCAGGTCTCTCCCGCGAAACGAGCAGAGCACCGGAAGGTTAAAACGGAGGTCCAGGTTGTGGACGATCTTCAACTGGGTATCCCAGGAGTACTTCTCGAAACCCCGCACCGAATCGGCCAGGCCTTCCCGCAGCTGCGTTCCTCCGAAGCTCTGCATGACGTACAGGGGCATGTGGCGTCGGGCATCGGCGTAGTCGACGGACAAGTAGCTGCCTGCGTAGATTGTGAAGATATTTTTCCGAGACTCGGGCCGTGCCTCGTAGAGGGTCCAGAAAGTTTTGGTGGAGAAGTTGATCCGCCAGAAGTCGCTGGCTCCCATCACCGAGGGGAAGTAGGGGCTCAGCTCTACAGAGGCCTCGGCATAGGTGCCGTCGAAAGCCTTGGTGCGGCTGTCGAAGTGCAGGTTATCGTAGCTGAGGCCGGTGAACAGGCTGTTGCCGAAGATCCCGTAGGCGTCGTTTCCCAGATAGCTGGACTGCCAGGCTTCGTGGCTGGCTTCGATGGCCGCGATCTCGGTGTCGCTGCTTCCCCAGTAGTGCCGTCCGCTCAGGTACCTGTCGTAGCGGCCTCGGTAGTAGAGGAAGGCCTCGATCAAGTCGCGATCCTCCGCCGCATTCCAGACAATCCCCTGGCGGATCCCCGCCTGCCACTGAATGTTGGGGCTGTTGAACTCCAGGTTGCCGTTGGCATCCGCCACCTCCGCCTTTACCACGTTGGGGGTATAGTCAGGATCACGGAACGTACCGAATCCCTCATAACCGCCACCGATGGTGGCCTGGAGGATCGTATCCACCCCCCCGATCCAGGGGGCAAGGCGGTAACCTACGGTCAGGTCGATGCCGGTGGGGATCAGATTCCAGCCCCAGACGAAGTACCTGCGCACGTCCTCGATCCGATAGAACAGGGGGCCGGTCTCCCCGGTGTCCGCATCCTCCTGGCCGGAAGCAGGATGCAGGATCGATACCAGGAGGATGAGGACCGCTACAAGCATCGATGTCCTCCTCGAGCAGGATAAAATCGATGTCGATGCGCAGCGGGCGCAGCGGAAACAGGTGGCGGGTGCTCTCATGTTTTCGAGCTTAACCCGTTCGATTTCACAGTTTCAAGGTGACGGCTAGGGTGTTTTCCCTGTACATTGTCCTCTATGGTATTGGCAATCGCCCTGAGCGGCGGAGTGGATTCCGCTGTAGCCGCCGTGCTGTTGAAAAAGAAGTTTCCCCGCATGGTCGGGGCCAGCCACGTGATTTGGCCGGATTCCCGCTGCTGCTCCGTCGAGGTGCTGGACAGAGCCAGGGAGACCTGCCGTCTCCTGGGCATACCCTATATACAGGAGGATCTGTACGAGGAGTTCCGGGATCAGGTGGTTGATGATTTCATCCGTAGCTATCTGAACGGGAAAACCCCGAATCCCTGCGTGATCTGCAACAAGAGCATCCGCTTCGATATCTTCTACCTGCGTCTGAAAACCACCCTTGTTGATCGGCGGTTGCTCGAACAGCAGTAGGATCTGCTGTTTTCCACCGGTCACTACGCCCGGATTGTGGAGAGCCCGGAAGGATTCTTTATCGCCAAGGGAGTCGATCCGGTCAAGGACCAGTCCTATATGCTCTACCAGGTCCGCAGGCAGATGCTTCCCCACCTGGTGCTTCCCCTCGGGGAGCATCGGAAATCAGAGGTTCTCTCCATGGCTGACGATCTGGGGCTTCCCTATACCCAGGTCAGGGAGAGCCAAGATGCCTGCTTTGTGGAGGATAACTACGTCGATTTTATCGGAAAACAGACCGGTCGCGATGATCTGCTGCGGGAAGGGGAGATTGTGGATCTGCATGGTCGGGTACTGGGCCGGCACCGGGGCACGATCAACTACACCGTGGGGCAGCGCAGGGGATTGGGCCTGGGTAACGGTCCCTGGTACGTGGCCCGTATCGATGCCCGGGCGAACAGGCTCGTGGTGGCCAGAGAGGCGGAAGCCCGGCGGCGGGCTTTTACAGTCGATCGTACGAACTGGTTCATAGATCCGCCGGAGCGCTCATTTTCCTGCGCTGTGAAGATCCGCTACCAAATCGATGAAGTTCCCTGCAGCGTAGAGCCCGGGGGCAATGGAATTCAGGTTATTCTGGAGGTTCCCCAGATCGTTACACCGGGTCAATCCGCGGTGTTCTACGATCGGGATCTGGTATTGGGGGGCGGGATCATTCTCTGAACGAATCCGGGCTACAGGCGAGCGGTATCCACCGCATCCCGAGTGACCAGAAAGCGGGTGTGATCCAGATTCAACCAGGAGGCGGGAAGCTCGGAATCCTGCTTCAGCACCCTGGAAAGGGCTTGGCGCTTGTTCTCTCCGCTCACCAGGAAGAATATCCTGCGGGAGCGCTTGAGAAAGGCCGCGGTCATGGTCAGGCGGAAACTCTGGGTTCCCGGGGCGTACACTGCCGCGGTCGAGCCCGGCAGATTGGGGCTCATGGGCATGGCATCCCGGGTCGGATCCGGCGCTCCTCCGCGCATGGCCCAGCCGTCGGGAAACAGCGATGCGGTATGCCCGTCCTCTCCCATTCCCAGAATCAGGAGATCCGGATATCTCTGCTCGCTCTCGAAATGCCGTTTGAGTATCTGTTCATACTGCCGGGCTCTGCCTATGGGTGAGCCCATGCCGGCCTGCCAGGAATGGATGTGGTCCTCCGGGATCTTCAGCGGGGCGAGCAGGACCGTGCGGATCATGCCTTCGTTGCTCTCTTTGCTCTCCGTGCCGACCCAACGTTCATCACCTATAAACCAGTGGATCCTGCGAGATCCGTCGGGGATCGCCTGTAACAGCTGCCCGAGTTTCTGGTAGCAGCCCCGCGGCGTGCTTCCACCGGCCAGAATCACCGACGGCTCCCGACCGGTGCTCAGGTCGTCCTCTATAGCGGCAGCCAGGATCTCAGCGGCCTGATCCGAGAGGTCCTGCAAATCTGCAAACACCTGTACCTTTTCCACGGTATGCCTCGTAACTTCGCTCTTCACCAACTAGTTGTGTGTATTGTATCGTGATGGAACGGAGAAGATCAATGAAGCGTCTGGAGATTCACAATCCCTGGCCGGGGGCTCCCGTATATTTCAAGAGACGAACCGCCTCCACGATGCAGGAGGCCCGCCGGTTGTTGGAGTCCGGCTGTCCCGACGGAACCGTGGTTCTGACGGATTTTCAAACCCTGGGCAGGGGGCGGATTGCCGGGCGCAGATGGATCGCCCAGGCGGGCAAGAGTCTGCTGTTCACACTGGTGCTGAGAACCTCCATCGGGGCGGGAGGAATCGCTGAAGCTCCCCAGAGACTTCCGCTGGTTGCCGGCCTGGCTTTGGCCCAGAGCGTGGAAGATCTGTACGGATTATCGGTGCAGCTGAAATGGCCCAATGATCTGCTGGTGGGTGATAAGAAGCTTGCGGGGATCCTCTGTGAGGCTCTGGCACAGGGTAGCAGCCTGGGTCTGCTGGTCGGGATCGGCTTGAACTGCAACCAGATGACCTTTCCTGTAGAGCTCGAGCCCACGGCGACCTCCCTGGCTCGAGAGCTGGACAGGCAGATCAGCATACCGAATCTGCTGGCAGAGGTGCTGTGTAAATTGAAGGCAAGCCTGGTGGATGAAGATTGGCATGCCAAAGTTCTCGCGCGCCTCTATGGAATGAGCGCGGTGAACGGCCATCGGAAGGCTGTGTCGCTGTTCACCCGGGATAACGACACCACCCGGCAGGATTCGGCGGAGCGCGGTGTTGTTCTTGGATTGAATCCCGACGGATCCCTGCTGTTCCAGCCCGACCGAGGCGTACCCAAAGCCGTGTACGGAGGGGAGATCCGATTTTTTGTCGATCCGGAACTCTGAGCTGTCGATCTGCATCCCCGGATCGAAACTTACCGTCGTTTTCCTCTTCCCGGAGCGCCGCTGAAACGGATGCCGTAGGAAATGTGCAGGCGACGGGTCGATAGATTCGCCGCCGGTTGGGGCAGATAACTACCGCCCAGGTTTGCCCACAGCAGTAAGGTCCTGCCCCGGGCCGCCGTTGTTCCTCGGGGCAAACGACGTTTTTTCTCGACTCGAAACTCGATTTTTCCGCTAGCTGTTTTTCGAAATGGTAAAACCTGCAGTTCGACGTCTCTCTTTCCGTATTGAAGCCTGAACCGTTGGCCCGCCAGCAGGAAGACCTGGGGGCCGGCCGGGAGGGTATGGTTGAAGGGATCACGACCCGAAGCCTGAACTTCAATCTCGGGACGGTCATCCTCGGAAAAGGAACACAGGCAGAGTTCCAGGGGTGTGGCTTCTTGGATGACCCCGCTGGGAAGGGAGGGGTAGCGGACAGCGATATCCAGTGCCAGGAAACCGCATTCATCGGCGAAGTAGTAATCCAAGACTACCTGAACGCCCTCATCCCCCCTGTTGACATGGCTCGAGAGTATGGATCGCAGACCTGACTGTCCCTCCCTGTCAAAGGAAAATGCACTATCGGTTTTCAGCAACACCTGTTTGTTGTCTATCGTGAAAACCGACCGCCCCGGTTCTCCGGGTAGAACCTTGTCTCCGTGGTCGATCAAGTTTGACAGGCGTCCTTGACTGAATGTCGCCTGTAGACCGGTTCCGATAAGGGTAACAGAGCCGGCCATGGCGATATTGGTGATCTCGATCGTATCCGTTTGTTCTCTATCGGTTTGACCTGGGCGAGGTGTTGCGGTGGATCTTGCCACAGAGGCTATGGTTTTCAACAGATCGCCCATCTGAAGATTGCTTTTTCGCTTTTTCTGTCGCAACTTTTCGATCTGATCCCAGGCCCTGGCTGTCCCGTAGCTTTCCGTAGGTGCGACGAACTTCAGCATTTCCGCGGGATCGACCGTAGGCGGGCTGGAGTTCCGCGTTCCTGTTGAGAAGGGCTGGCAACGGATCCGTCGATTCCCGGATAGGAGGCGGAACAACCGGTTCAACGAGGCAGGTTCCGGTGAATCGCTCCCCGGGTTTTCGGCGCTCAGATCGAGCATCAGAAAAATCCTATCAGCCCGGCCGCAGGCGGCCAGTAACACCTCGATGCTTTCCGGCCGTACTTCCCCTGGTTGCAGGACCACGACCGGCTGAAGCTTGACCTCTGTGTCCACCCCCCGGATTCTGTGCTCCGCAGCGGCCAGGGGTCTCAGCTTCGTCCATCGGTGTTTGCCGTGGGGCGGGTAGAGTCGATACAGAGCAATGGGGATGCCGATCGTGGTGAACCCCTGAACGCTGTAAGCGCCGCCGGTAGCCTCGGAATACAGATCCGGATACACGGGAAGGATGACCTCCGGCTGCTCGTCGAACAGATCTTTCAGGGCCGGAAACCAGGGATTGCGGTAGCACCAAAGCAATTCCCGCCTGAGTTCCTCCCGCAGCAACAGCGGGTGGGGAGCTCCGCCGAACCCGGCGGGAATGACCCTATCCTCACCCTCGCGGACCCTCCTGCCGATCGACGCCATCAGACTCTCAGTCCTGCGGTTGCGCTTCTCCAGCACCGGGGCTACCGGAAAATTCCAGAACAACGGAATGGGATTTTTTCTCTCCAACCTTTCGATTTCTTCGAGAAATTCTGACGCCTGGTCCCCGATCCGCCTATCATTACCGGTCCCGAAGCGCAGGCCGAGGTGGAGGTGTAGGGTACGAAGGCTGCTCACCCCTTCTTTGTAGCAAATCCGAGGGTAAAGTCAAGCGTTCCTGTGTCATCTGACGAACACATGCACGAAAAAAATGCATTTTTTTGTTGATGATCGGTACTAGAATTTGTATCTTTCAATCAGATAAAACTCTAGCTCCAATCACAATTTACAAAACTTAACATTAAGGAAGGGTTAAAGAGATGGCGAAACAGTTACAATTTGACGAGTCCGCCAGGCGGGCGCTGTTGAAGGGCGTCGACAAGATGTCCTCTGCAGTCAAAGTAACCCTGGGGCCCAAGGGGAGGAATGTCGTCCTGGACAAGAAATTCGGAGCCCCCACGGTTACCAACGATGGAGTCACCATCGCCAAAGAGATCGAGCTCGAGGATCCCTTTGAAAACATGGGGGCCCAGCTGCTCAAAGAGGTCGCAACCAAGACCAACGACATAGCCGGTGACGGTACCACCACGGCGACGGTACTGGCTTACTCGATGATCAAGGAGGGACTGAAATCAGTCGCTGCGGGTATCAATCCCATGGAGATCAAGAGGGGTATAGCCAAGGCCGTAGAGGTGGCCGTAGGGGATATCAAGAAGAACTCCAAGGAAATCAAGGAGAAGGAAGAAATTGCCCAGGTTGCCGCAATCTCGGCCAACAATGACATGGAGATCGGGAATCTGATCGCCGATGCCATGGAGAAAGTGGGTAAGGACGGGGTCATCACCGTTGAGGAGTCCAAGTCCATGGAAACCCACCTCGAGGTGGTCGAGGGTATGCAGTTCGACCGCGGCTACCTGTCTCCCTACTTCGTTACCAACAGGGAGAATATGACCACGGTGCTCGAGGATCCCTACATCCTCATTCATGACAAGAAAGTGTCCAGCATGAAGGATCTGCTTCCGATCCTGGAAAAGATCGCCCAGGCCGGGAAGCCGATGCTCCTCATCGCGGAGGATGTAGAGGGGGAGGCCCTGGCAACTCTGGTCGTGAACAACCTGCGCGGCACCCTGAACGCCTGTGCCGTGAAGGCCCCCGGTTTCGGGGATCGCCGCAAGGCCATGCTGGAGGATATTGCCGTCCTGACCGGCGGTCAGGTGGTTTCCGAAGAGCTGGGCCTCAAGCTGGAGAACACGGATATGAGCCAGCTCGGGCGAGCCAAGACGGTGAAGGTGGACAAGGAGAACACCACTGTCATCGAAGGAGCCGGAAAGGCTAAAGACATCAAGGATCGCATCGGCCAGATCAAGGTCCAGATCGAGGAAACGACCTCGGATTACGACCGGGAGAAGCTGCAGGAGCGGCTGGCCAAGCTGGCCGGCGGTGTGGCCGTGATCAACGTGGGGGCGGCAACCGAAGTCGAGCTCAAAGAGAAGAAGCACCGGGTGGAGGACGCCCTGTCGGCAACCCGAGCGGCCATCGAAGAGGGAATCATCGCCGGCGGCGGTGTGACCCTGGTCCAGTCGGTAAAAGCCCTGGACGCCTTTGACGTCAAAGGTCTCACCCAGGACGAGCAGGTCGGCTACCGCATCGTGAAGCGCTCCCTGGAGGAGCCGATGCGCCAGATCGCGGAGAACGCCGGTCTGGACGGCGCCGTTGTTGTAGAGCGAGCCAAGAAAGAGAAGAGGGGCAACGGGTTCGATGCCGCCAAGATGGAGTGGTCTGACATGTTCGCCCACGGGATCATCGATCCGGCCAAGGTGACTCGCTCTGCCCTGCAGAACGCTGCTTCGATCGCCGGTCTGCTGCTGACCACGGAGGCCACGGTAACCGATATCCCGGAGAAAGAGCCTGCCGGAGCGGGCATGCCTCCGGGAGGCGGCGGAATGGGCGGAATGCCTCCATACTAAAATAGGCGAGGTTGGTTTACCCGCCGAGCTTGCGAGTTGTTGAACATCCGTTCGTTTTGCTTGGTCCCTTGCAGGTAAGCGGGCAGACCCAAGAGACTATATAAACCCCCGGGATCGGAATCGGTTCCGGGGGCTCTTTTTTTAGGGTGCCCCCGCCGGCACTGATTATCTGCCGCTGGATCGGCATATGCCCGGGCACCCACTTGGGTTGTGGGGATGCTTGCCTCTTCCCTGCGATTCCGAAAACACTCTGATCCGGCAATCTGACGGCTTGTATAGAGCACAATTTGGTGCGATCTTTTCGTAGACTCCTGGAGGCCACAATGAATCCCCTGATCATACTGCAGCCGAGTCTGCGTGCCCTGGATCCCCACACCTGTACCGATGCCAATGCGGTGCGTAACTGGCGCTATGCCCTGTACGAAGCCCTGGTGGAGCACGACGGGGAGTTTTTCACTCCGGTGCTGGCCGAGAGTTGGCAATGCGCCGAGAATGCCCGGTCCTGGATTTTTAGACTTCGGGAGGGTGTACGCTTTCACGACGGCAAAGTCCTGACCGCCCGGGACGTTGTGTACAGCCTGCAACGGGCGACCGGGCCCCTGGTCACCGGTGAGCTGTTTACCGTTACCTTTCACAACTATCTGGCGGACATGGAGCTGCGGGCTTTGGACGAGCGCACGGTTGCCCTGCAGACCCCCGAACCTATGGCCGATCTTCTGGAACTGCTCTGCGACATGGTCATTATTCCGGAGGGGGCACTGGGCGAAGGTGTGTTGGCCGCTGATGACCCGGAAAGCGGCAGGCGGTTGCCCCCCGGCAGCGGTCCGTACAAACTCGAATCCTTTGCTGAAGGGTCGGCGGTGCTTCGTTCCTGGGCGCAGTACCGGCAAGGCGCGAGAAAACAGGAGCGTGTGGAGTTTCGTGGTGTACCGTCGGAGGCCGGACGCATCGAAGCGTTGAACAGCGGGAGCGCGGACCTGATCACCCAGCTGAGCCCTGCATCGGTCGGAGAGCTCGAGGGCTCAGGTGAAGGTGAGCTGTGGCCGATCGAATCAAATCTCTGCGTGATCTATCTGATGAACTTGGATACCGACTATTTGGCAGATGTGGGTACACGCCGGGCCCTGAACTACGCTGCCGACAAGCGGACCATCATCCGCGAGATCCTCCACGGCCAGGGGGCGGCGTTGAACGGACCGCTGTCCAGCCTGCACTTCGGCTGTGATCCCGCGCTGCCCCCCTGCGACCATGATCCCGAACAAGCACGGGAGTTGCTGGCCGAAGCGGGCCTGAAGGGTCAGGAGGTGTTGATCCACTCGCCCCTGAGCCTTCCGGACGAAGCGCCCCGGTTGACCAAGCTGCTGGCCGAACAGCTCAGGCAAATCGACATCGATGCCCGAATCGAATATCATGAAGATCGTTTTGAGTACGCCCGCAGCATCGCGGAGAAACGATTCCAGGGCCTTTTCTGCTTCGACTCCAGCCCGCTGAGCACCTTCCGAGTGCTCCGAGAGAAGCTGGATTCCCGGTTCCACGGACCCTGGTGGCAGGGCTACCACAATGAGCAGGCAAATGATCTGCTCAGTCGGGCTGCGGCATGTGCGGATACGGCGGCCCGTCAGGTACTCTATCGGCAGGCCTACCGCATCTATCGCGATGAGGCGCCCTGGCTGTACCTGTACCGGCCCCACAGGCTCTGGGGTGTTCGGCGCTCGGCCAGCCCGGCGCTTCGGACCAACCGGGAGGCGGTTCTGCGCTTGCTTTAGCTAGGAGAGAGCTATGACGATACTATCCGCCGTGATTACCCTGATCCTGGTCATGGATCCCTTCGGGGGGATACCCGTATTTTTGTCACTGCTGCAGCACAGCCCGGTACGGAGGCGGCGGATGATCATCCTCCGGGAGATGGCCATCGCTCTGGGTATTCTGATGCTGTTTCTATTCTTCGGGAAGTTCATCCTCTCGGGGCTGCACATCTCAGAGCCGGCGCTGAACATCTCCGGTGGGATCATCCTGTTCCTCATCGCCCTGCGCATGATCTTTCCCCGGCCGCAGCCGGAGGAGGACCTCGGCAGGGTGGAAGAACCGATCGTCGTGCCCCTGGCCGTTCCCCTGATCGCAGGCCCCTCCACGCTGGCGACGGTGATCCTGCTGGCCACCCGCCATCCCGAAGCGATTTTGAACTGGTTGGCAGCCCTGCTGATCGCCTGGTCCGCTGCCCTGCTGATCCTGCTGTTCGCCGATCTGCTGAGCAAGTTGCTAGGTACCAGGGTAATTCAGGCCATCGAGCGGCTTATGGGCATGATTCTCACAACCATGGCCGTACAGATGCTGCTCACCGGAGTGCGGGTATTTATGCGATCCCTCTGAAATAAAACCGCCATATTG
>Ga0272441_10001486_pt1 | contig 50015 bp, 28 predicted proteins | sample SSMProp6N_FD_193582 | JGI IMG/M metagenome (GOLD analysis project Ga0272441, IMG submission 193582) | Marine sediment archaeal communities from Little Sippewissett salt marsh, Falmouth, MA, United States - SSM-Prop-6N | ecosystem: Environmental > Aquatic > Marine > Wetlands > Sediment ... | reverse complement strand
GGATATAAACCTCTTGTTACGGGTGCAGAATGTCGGCTCTAGCAAAGAAAAGATATCTTAAACAGTGAGACATGATAAAATTTGAATTCCTCTGCAGCAGATTTAGAAAAGCCTTCTGAACCATAAATCCTGAACCATAAATCCTGAAGCCTTAATGACGGAGGGTTACCGCTAATTCCTTGACTCTGCCAGCCATACCAGTATAATATCACGGAAATATTCAATTTTTTTCCGTGGAGAGCGGTTTGACGGTGTCTATATGGAGCAATATTCATGAAGAAGGACTACTATGAAAGAAGAGCGGAGTGACGCGGAACTGATCGCGGATTATGCAAAAAACCGCAGCGAAAAAGTCTTTGAAGAGCTGGTGGGCCGGCACGCGGACATGGTGTATGCACGGTGCGTGCGGGAGCTTGAGGGTGATACAGCACTCGCTGAAGAGGTTGCGCAGGCCGTATTCATAGTGCTGGCACGCAAGGCAGGAAGCATCAGGCACAGGGGAGCACTTCCGGCCTGGCTTTTCAGGATCGCGCGGAACACGGTAAAAAATATGAAAAGGGAGGAATCGAGGAGAAGAGCCCGTGAAAGGAAGGCGGTAAGCATGGCAGAGAAGAGAGAGAACAATTTGCAGGAAAGAGAGTTATGGGAACAGGTCCGGCCCCATCTTGACGCGGCCATAGACAGCCTTCCCCGCAGGAGCAGGGAGGCTGCAGTGCTCCACTGGCTGGAGCAGCGGGGCCGTAAGGAGACGGCGCGTCTTCTCGGATGCACGGAAAAGATGGTGGATGACCGCATTGCGTACGCCCGTACAAGGACACAGGCGTATTTGAGGAAAAAGGGCATTGTAGCACCGGTTGGAACGCTTACAGCCCTTTTTACAGCACAAACACTGCAGGGCGCCCCGGCCGCGCTTAAAGGTGCGTGCGTATCAGCCGGTTTATCCCATGCTGCAGGGGCACTTGCAGGAGAAGCAGTATCAGTTTCATTAGCACAAGGAGTCATACAGATGATGATGTGGACAAAGATAAAGGTTATAGCCGCAGTCACCTGCGGTGTGATAATCACAGGCGCGGGAACAGGCGTTTCGGTTCAGGCGGTCATGGATTCTTCATCCAAAGCGTTGAAAACGCGAACTGCGGTTACACAAACAGCCGCAGCAGAACCGTCAAAAACAGGCAAACCTTTTGTTCCCAAAGGAGGCAGGATCATTGCCACAATCAAGGCTCCGCACGAACATCCAAATGACATTGCGAAGATATGCGGCCTCAAATGGGGGATTGATGACAAAGAACTACGGTTTGACGTCTGCAGAAATGCTCCGCCCCGCAGACGGAACAACACTCCGTATGTTCCCCGCTACGACATCTATTCTCTTAATGTGGAAACGTCCAGAGTGGAGAAGCGTTTCGCCGATATCAAAGGGCTTCCGAAGTGGGTGGGCTTTAAACGGATTATGACACGGCCCGAGCCTGATATGATTGTGATCTATGGACCCGGTGGAAAAAAGACTGAGATCTCCCTGCCCCTGACCGACATTCATGGACTGAGCAGTTCTCCTGACGGAAAGCACGTGGCTTTTCGGGAAAGAAAACGGGGCAGCGGGCCTTTTCAGGACAGGATTTTCGTGTTCCCCACAGCAGATGGGAGTCCCAAAGAAATCAAGCCTCCCAGAGAAAAGACGGATAATCCGAAGCTCAAGCTCTATACCTCAATGGGATTCTGGACAGCTGAAGGCAAGCTGCAGATATGGAGCTGTCAGCGTGAAAGGCTTACTATTTACGGCCCCTGGCACATGACACGGGACCTGTGGGACAGCTGGCTTTACGATCCGCAAGCCGGTGAATTCAGGAAACTGCACAAAGATCCGGGTTATATGAATGCCACTCTGGGGATGGCCTGGTTCCACAGCGGACTCGATCCATCACAATACAAGGGATGGATATGGAGCCTATCCGGCGGAAGATCCCTGCGCCGCATATCTGCGGAGAAAACGCCCTTCAGTCGTATTGCGGGTGAGAAGCGGTTCAAAGCCGCACCAGCTGCGGAACTGGAGATACTGGATAGCCGGGGCAAGGTGATAAAGCGTGTGCACCTTGACAGAAAATCGCTCGATAATGCAGACCTGGTCCCCTTACAAATCTCTGCAGACCACAGGTATATGGTGGCGTCTGTATTCCACGAGATTGCTCATGATTCAGGCCGCGGGAGGAGCGGCCCTGCTGTATGGCACATAAAGCAGGAGAAGACGGTGCTGCTTGATATGGCTATAGGAAAGGCGGTCCGCGAAATCAATCGTGCAGACCTTGGTCATGGGCAGTTCGCCATTATGAGTCCTGCAGAGGGGATTATGAGTGTCAGCGGGAATGAGATTTCTTTTGACGGCCAAATAAGAACATGGACGCACAAGGCTGATCTGCCCGATTCCTGGAGAAAGGATAAGGTTATTTATCCCGGCAGGTCGTGGAGAATGCCGCCTGGATGCGACCGGCTGGCAATGCTCACACGTCCGAAGAGCCACTTTTACGCTGCGGGAGAGAGGAAGCTGCTTGTTTTCTGGAATTCAGCTACACCAATACAGGCTTGGAGCTTCTCTTCCAAAGGGGGAAGCGACCGCGGCAGATTAGCTGACGGAGGAATACAGAATGTCACCTGGAGCAGTGGGAAAAACCTACTCGCATTTACAGCACAGGACATACTCTACATATGGAAGCCCACGCTGGAGCCGGGTAAGAGCGGTTCTGAATCCGGGCCTAGGGATATATTCTGATCATTCCGGCTGTTGATCGCCGCCTTTGTCTTTCGGCCGGCATGTCAGCGCTGCCAGAACAACGAGACCGGTCCCGGTGAGTGCCGTGAATATCCCGATGCCCGGAGTCCTGAGCTTGTCGTTCGTAATCCGTGCCAATTCGAGAATGAAATAGGCTGCAGAAAAAAAGACCGGGATAAGGATTCCCCAAACCGGAATTACTATGGCTCCGAGCCTGTTCAGCAGAGCCATGACAGCTCCTGCCCCCGCGATGATCACAAGGAACGTTATCGGAACATCCACACCGAGCCTGATCGAGTTCTTTGAGCCTATAACCGGCGTGTCCTCAGTTTTTGAAGGCGCGGCATTGAAGTTGCCGAACGGCCGGTCACCGGCAAAGTCGATTTTTTGCACGGAAAACCATTCCATTGGAAGGGAGACGGCAAGCGCCCCTATTGCCAGTAACGCCAGAATAATCGATGGATTTTTCATTGTATTTCTCCATTTCTCAAAATTCAAAACAAAATATGTTAGACAGGATCACATGATTAACAGGATAGGATAAATGATAAAAAGAGCAAAAAAAACGACAACACATTGCACTAAGCGATTAATATGCAACGGCATACATGATATGCAGTTCAGAGAACCGTTCGCCTCCTCCTCCTATCATCCTGTTGATGCTTCCTCCCAGTGTCAGTTCGTGTTTCCTTGATTGTGAAAAGGCGAATCCGATATCAAAGCCGTAATATACCTTGAAATCAAACAGTTCACAACCTATCTCATCGCCCTCTTCATACCAGTCCGAGTCTATCCCGTTCAGCATGAATTCATCCTCTTCCCAGCAGTTATAGTATACACTCAGGCAGCATCCCGCGCCTATAAAGGGGATAAGGGCAACATTCCTGTGAAGATGGACCATGGGCTGCAGCGCAATGACCGGGCGGAGGAACACACCTCCCTCCCATTCCGAATATCCACTTGCGTCGAGCATGTCGATTGAGCGGGCGCTGTACCGCGCTTCAGTGTAATAAAGGGCCGTATGAAGGCTTAATGCATAATTCCAGTCAACAATGGATGTGCCGTCCTCTGCTGGGGACCGGTGGAAATTCCTGCTCATGATCAGCCTGAAGCCCAGATCATATCCGTGTCCGTCACATGATGCCTTTATCTTCTTTCCGCGCTGGGAGGAGTAGTAGGAATCATCCTTTTCCTCCATCCGGATGATGCCGAGGGCAAAGCCGTATTCAATGCTTGAAAGCCTTTTTTGAGTTTGCAGCATTCCGAACGTAATATTATTGACCGTGTACATAATATCCCCGGCATCTTCCGGTTTCTGGGTCCAGAACGCTTCATCCCAGTCATACGCGAGCGTGATAAGGCTGTGGCCTATGCCCCACCTTTTTTCATCCTCATTAACAGGATGCATGTTTACAGGAGGGGGTCCTGGAATAAATTTGCTCTCATTATCCCAGCAGAGAACGCCTCTGTGATAAAGAGCACAGGAGACCGCACACAGCATGTATATTATATGTATTTTTTTCATAGGATATACAGATCAGGCGTAATTGTACCATACGGGATTGAAAATCAAAGCATATTTCCGGAAAATTCCCATTCAAAGCTTGACAAGGAAATTGAGACATGATATTATAAAGGGCTGTAATACGACGAATCATAACAATATCCCTGATATATCGGCGCAGTGCGAGGCTTTAGCCTCGCTTGCTTGATAAATCGAAAAAAATATAAAAATATTTTCTTAGAATTCCGTGTGTGCGTATGATAGATTATAGAAGGACAGAAGAACCATGAAAGATCCGGAACTTTTAACACAATACGTGAAGCACGGCTCTGAACAGGCGTTTTCAGAGCTTGTGGCCCGGTACACGGATATTGTATATTCCGCATGCCTGCGACAGCTTCGTGATCCCGGGCTTGCGGAGGACGCGACACAGGCTGTTTTTGTGGCACTCGCAAAAAAAGCTCCTCACCTTACAGGACGGGACGTCCTTTCGGGATGGCTGCTGCGGGCTGCCAAGTTTGCCGCGCTCAACTCGGTAAAAATGGAAGAGCGGAGAAAAGCACACGAAAAGGAGGCAGGTAAAATGAATAAGGAAAAATCAGAACTTGATGCTCAATGGGCCGGTATGGCATCGGTTCTGGATGACGCAGTGCTGAGCCTGAGCGGCAGAAGCCGGGACGCGATCGTACTGAAGTACTATCAGGGGAAGAGCTATGCGGAGATCGGGGATATTTTCGGCATTTCAGAAGCTGCTGCAGGAATGCGTGTCAACTATGCGTTGAAAAAACTGAAAAAGAAATTTTCAAAGAAAAGCATGGGGGTCTCTGCAGCGGTATTGGGCAGGGCACTTACCGAAAACGCGGTTGAAGCCGCGCCTGCAGGACTTTCTGCTTCATGTCATGCGGCAGCAATGGCGTGTGTTTCAGGGAACATTGCCGGATTTGCACAGGTTTCCATAATCTCGAAGGGAATTCTGGGCATGATGCTGTGGGGAAAGATCAAACTCATATCAGCCGCTGTTGTGCTGATCGCATGCGCCGTGCTTTCCCCCGCTTACATCATCAGCAAAAGCAGCAATGACGCGGATCCACACGGTGCAGGGAACGGCTTCAGAAAGCAGGATTTCCGGATACCGCTCGCAGTGCGGGAGCCGGCCGGCATATCACGTGAATCTGCTCCTGTATCCGGTGGTATTCCCCTGCCGCGTGGGAAATTTTTCCGGCAACAGCCTTTCGCGCTTTTAAGAGAAGACGGTACGGAGATCCCGTGTCAGACAAGCCCGCTTGTTGAGGAGGAGGACGGATCCCTCCGCTGGATACTGCTCGATTTCCAGGATGATATTGCCGCATCGGCAACCATGAAATATGTTCTGAAGCCTTTACCGCCTTCGGCATATCCGGAAGAGCGGGTGGATATCAGCCGGGATACGGACAGCATTGCTGTGAATACGGGCAGAATTAATTTTACTGTAAGCAAAACAGAACCTTTCAGCCTGTTTGAGTCGGTGGAGGCAGGCGGTAGGCAGATAATAAACGGGGGAGAGGTAAGCTATATCCAGATGCAGGGGAGGGCTAAATACGATGACAATAATGAATGGAAGCCAAGAACAATGACAGCCGGTCCGCCCGATTCGGTCAAACTCGTATATGCGGGCCCGCTGCGGGCAACGGTGGAGGTCAGGGGCGGTTTTAAAGATGATCCGCTCAAAATGCAGTACAAGGCGTGGATAACAGCCTGGGCAGGAAAGAGCCATGTGTATGTGAAGTACACGCTGTGCAACTCACATCCCGAACAGTTCTGTGTTGTCCTGGTAAACCGCGCGTCTGTCGAGCTGGAACTCGCTGATGTTCCTGCGAAGATCCTGCTTGGGGCGGACAAGCCCATTGAGGTGGATCCCGGAAGCGGAGAAATATGGCTGCACCAGGGGCTTCTCCCCGGTACAGAGGGCGGGGCGCGTGCCGGCCAGGGGGAAAAAATCATATGGTCGGGCGGAGGCGAAAAAAAACCTGCTGCAGGATGGATCGCTGCGGGCGGAATTTTTGTATGCGATACCCTTTTTACAGCAGATCCTGCCAAGCGTGTGTCAGTTGACGGGAACAAACTGCGTCTGGACAGTATTGCGCCTGTATTTGAAGGAAAAAACAGTCCCCGGACCAGCAGGCACGGACGCTGGCTGATCGACTGCTCTCACCACAGTTCTGAGTATCTGTTTGATTTCTATGCAGCTCACAACCACGAAATGTTGGAACGTATTGTCAGCACTGCACGGTCGCGGCTGCATGCAACCCCTTCGGCCCGGTATATGAACGAAAGCGGTGCCCTCAGCATAGGAAATTTCGGAACACTTGAGGAAGAGAAACACTGGTATGAACAGCACGGTTTGGACTATACATCTGTCAGCAAGAAATACAGGCCTGAACCCCATTGCGGGGAGTCACGCAGGGCAGGTGATGCCGTGTTCGTGCGGCGTGTAAACAGCCATTGGGACAGCGAGGGTGACAGCACAGAGGGTACCCTGCTCATGTATATGCGCACAGGTGATCCGGGTTGGTGGAAGTATGCGCGGGCATGGGCCCGTTACCACGCAGACCTTCACGCCCTGCGTACTGACGGATGGACATGGAAGGACGGGATATGCCACTTCAGGACGGGCATGCGCGGGTGCAGTCCTGTACGCAGAAATTTCAACTATATATTCGGAAAGCCGGGCAGGGTGCACTACCGGATCGATCCCCCCGGGGAAAAGGACCTGTTCGCAGATGCGGGAGCGCAGATGTGCCAGTGCCATGCTTACGGTACCGGCTTGGCGGATTACTACTGCCTGACAGGGGAGAGGGACGCGCTGGACGCACTTCTGGATATCGTGGAAGTGCACAGGGACGTATGGTTCGAAAAGCTCAGGCCCGGCAAAAGTCCTGTGGGCGGAGATTACGCATTTACACGCGGTTTTATGGTAACCGCCCGGGCTGCAGCGGCTGTACCGGAGAATTATGATATCAGGCGGCTGTGCACACTCATGGCCGGATCGTTGTGGCAGTCCCCTGTTCTGGATGAACGGGGAGCCCATATAGCCCCGCTTGAGAAGCTTCCGCAGGGCGACAGTATAGAGAAGGCTGTGGTGGCACTGGGCCTGGAAACCGGGACAGAGGGAAGAAAGGTTTTCATTCGTGATCCGGGTACTGGAAAGGAATGGCGTCCCAAAGGGAGTGTAACCTGGCAGAACGTATACGGTCAGACAGCGGCTGACATCTGTGCGCGGAATTTTGAGAACGAGGATATGCAGGATTACACGATCGGTTTTGCCAAGTTTTGCGCGAAGTACCTGCTGCGCACAAAAAGCGGCCAGGTCCTGGCCAAGACGCTCTTGGACGTGCTCAGGCCTGATGATGTATTCGATCCAACCACTAAACCGGTTAAGGGAGGATACAACAAAGGATATTATACACTGTTTTTCGCGGATGCAGCAGCGAGGGGATATTCCTGGACAGGCGAGAAGCATCTGCTTGAAAAGGCGGGGATGTTCTGGAAAAAGGGAGCCTGTGCTGACGGCACGGTAAAGGTTTTTGCCACGCATATAAAAAGCAATCACGACTACGTACTGCACGGATCACGACTGTTCTACGAATGGTCGCACCCGCGTGAAGACAGCAGGCCTCCTGAACCGGTCACAGACCTGAAGGTCACGGTGAACGGCGGGAAAGCCACGATCATATTCACAGCTCCAGCCGACAAAGGAGGCGGGCGGATTATGCGCTACCAGGTCAAGTGCTCGGAACTCCCCATCCTGCCCTATGAACAGTGGGATTATGTCAGGGATTCCGGCACAAAGCGTAACTGGTGGAAAGCTGTAAACCTCAAAAGCGAACCCACACCGGGAAAGCCGGGAACACAAGAGAGCTTCATTGTAACGGGCGTACCGGGAAATGCAAAATACTTTGCAGTGCGAAGTTTTGATGACTCATCGAACCGCAGCGGTATGAGCAATGTAGCGGAAACCAGTCGGTAATCAGGAAATGTTTTTAGTGTTAAGGAAATAATAGATGAAAAATAATACAGACTTTTTTCCGTATCTGGTTGTTATAGTGCTTATGATGGCGCATGCGGCATGTCCGGCAGTAGGGCGGGAAACGGAGATCACAAATGTTCAGGGTGCGGAATTCAAACCGGGCAGCCTGAAGCTGCCCCTTATGGTCCATGAGCGGAGCGGAGTGGAGCGCAACGATACCGTAGTGAATTCCGGCGTGCCTTTTCCTCCCGGCTTCCTCAACAGCGTGAACAAACTGCGCGTCATTGATTCGGTCGGAAAACCGGTGTCCTGCCAGACAATACAGATGATCACATGGCACAAACCGGTCTATGACGATTCAGTGCAGTGGGCACTCGTCTCTTTTCTTGCCGATGTTGCTGCAGGCACAACCAGCACCTATTATCTGCTTGATGATGGAAAAACCGATAATCCGGTGACAGAGCTGAGATTCAAGGAGAATACGAATGTTATCAGTGTTGAGACAGGGCCTGCCAGATTTGTGATGCCAAGGAGCGGCAGGGCTCTCATCAGCGAAGCGTGGTTCGGCACAGAGAAGGTGATCGGCGGAAAGGGGCTGAGCGGCGTGATTAAGACAGGCGAATGGCCCGATCGAAATCTCAGCAAAGGCTCAAAGCACATCGGTGAATTTTCCGAAATGCTCGTTGAAGAATCCGGACCGGTTCGGATCGTACTCTGCGCAAAAGGGTTGTTCAAGCCGGGCGACAGGGACGGAAAACTGTACGGCTTTACAGCACGGCTCTACTTTACTGCAGGCAGTCCTTCAGTGCGGATCATCTACACCATAAGCAACGGTCAGCTCGATCCTGAACTCATCAATGGAAAGCGGCACATTTACTCCTGGCCTATTGAAGATGCATCGTTGATTGCAGATCTTGAACAGGGCGGCACGACACTTCGCACGTTTGCCGAAGGCAGCGAGATCCGTAAGACACTCGGTAACGATGAACTTCTCGTTTATCAAGATTCCTCCGGAGGAACACAATGGCAGGAACTGAAGAAAGTGCCCTATGTAGCAAGAAAAGGGGTCACAGGCAAACGTATTCGCGGAGTCTCGTTTCCCGGGTACAAAATAACCTTGGGGGACAAGGATCTGGCTAAGGGTAATGCCCATTCCGGCGTCATGGATGTATTTGGCAGGAAAGCAGGGGTGGCAGTTGCGCTCCGCAACTTCAGAGTAGAGTATCCGAGCGCTCTTTCGGCATCTGAAAAACGGATCCGTGTGGGCCTTTTCCCGGGTGAGTTTGCAGAGCCGTTCCACATGGTCGCAGGCCAGCTTAAAAGCTGGGATGTAAGACTGACACTGCATGGGTCTGCGGGCCCGAATCTGAAAACTCTTTATCACGAGCATGACATACTGCTGATGTTCCGCCCGGCTCCGGCCTGGATGGTTCGTACCGCTGCAGCGGGTGCCTGGCCTACAGGACTGGCCATGGTCAAGGATCATAAATCGGATCGGCCGCTCCGCTGGGACAAAACCCGCCTGAAAAGTGGTGAGACGGGATGGGAATGGTACGGCGGAGGAAGCGTTGCCTGGAATGCCGGCGGTTACCACTGGAATCAGAACACGTGTTTCGCCACCTGGGTACTGTGGGGAGACGGTGCCGGCTTCGACGATAACGAGAGCCGGACATTTTGGGCCGCAGAGCGTAACGCAGTCCACTTCGATAACCCCGATATCGGCACCTTCTACCATATCCTGCGCAGGCCCAAGGCGGAGACACGGTTTGTGACTGCCAACCGTATCGTTGAGCTCACCTATCCCGGCTACTATAACCGGCACGCCTGGAGTCTGCCTGACAGCGGACATCTCGGTATGTTTGTATTTCCGGAATACTACTGTCTGACTGGCGACATGCGCGCACGAGAAGCATGGGAGAATATGGGTATCATGGCCCGAGCACAATTATGGGGCTACAATCACAGAGATGACAAGGCACCGGGAGGACGTCCGGCAAAGCGTGTGCCCTATCTGTGCGGAAAAGAGAATATGGGGTGGGAATTCAGAAAACACGACCCGGATGCGGAACCGGCATTCATGCTGGCAAACCGCTATGCAGGGTGGCCGCTTTACGTGCTGAGTCAGTACTACCGCCTGACAGGCAATGCACAGCTGATCGAAGAAGCAAAAACAGCGGCCCGCGCATTTCGTAATACAGGACGCCTGACACCGACCGGTTTTCTCGTTCTTCAGATCAACAACAAGGGAGACAAGGGTTTTTACGGCCACCAGGGGCCGTTTGAGAAATATCGCGATTTTTCGGCAAGCCAGTGCTACGCACATTTTCAGGAAGGGATCATGGCCACAGGACTCATTGAGTACTATCTGATGAGCCGTGATACTGAAGCTCTGGATACATTGACCGGGTTCGCAGACTTCATATGCCATCATGCCATGCTCCGTTCACCGGAGGGGAAGCGTATCGGCTGGACCTACGCTTTCGGTGACTACTGGGGACCTTACGGTACGTACGACAACAGCAAACTGCCCACGTACCATTTGAAAGCGAGCTGGACAATAAGCAACTTCCGCCTTACCCAGCCGCTGGGATGGATATATATGTTAACAGGCCGCAGGGATTACCTGGATGTGCTCAATGATGCAGTTGCCTCGCTGAGAAGGCCGCCCCATTTTCCGGTGATAGCAGCGCATATGGCCGTAGCACATCCCAAGGCCGATAATAAGCCTCCGGGCCCTGTCACGGATCTGAAGGCCGAGCCGGCAGGAAAAGGCGCTGTAAGGGTTACCTGGACCGCTCCGGGTGGTGACGGTAACAGAGGCAGGGCTGCACGCTACCAGGTCAAGTGGTCACGGGCAAAGATCATGGAGCGTGTCGAGGGCTGGCCCGACCGGACTCCGCCGCTGCCCACAAACAAGAAAGAGTGGGTGGCCAAGGCCAAAGCATTCAATGCGCGTCAGAGGGCATTCTGGGCCGCTTTCAATGTTGAGGGCGAACCGGATCCCGGACCGGCAGGTAAAGCAGAGAGCATGATTGTTAAGGAGCTGCCCGATGGTCGGATACACATGGCTATCAAGACATGGGATGCGGCAGACAACGTAAGCGAGTTGTCCAATGTCGTGGAAGTAGATATAAAATAAGTTTTTTGTCGTTGGAAACGACAAAAAACTTGTATATATAAGGATATTTAAAAGATGCACAATACGTATAAGTTTAAAAAAGCTTTTTGGATGCGGCTTAAAGCCGCGCTATTATAAGGAGGAACAGAATGTTCAGGAAGATAGAATGTTTCTTTTTAGTGGTACTGATCGCATGTGCGGGGTTTGTGCAGTCAGCGGAATTGGAGATCCCTCTCACTGTGACAGAGTCCGCAGGTACGGAACGGTTATCGGAGCCGGTATCCGGGGGCATACCTTTACCAAGAGGGAAATTCAGAAAAGACCAGTCTTTTGCGTTATTTAAGGACGGAAAGGAGATTCCCTGCCAGGTGAGCCCGCTGGTCGTTGAGACGGATGACACCCTGCGGTGGGTGCTGCTTGATTTTCAGGATGACTTCAAAGCAAAAGCTTCCAATACGTATAAGCTCAAACCCGGGAAGCCGGGGTCCAGGCCCAAAGTATCCCTCAAAGTTGATGACGGGCCCGAAGGGGTTACCGTAAATACGGGACGCATCACATTCACGGTCAGCAGGAAGAAACCTTTCAGCCTTTTCGATTCGGTGAAAGCGAACGGCAGAACAATTGTCGCAGGAGGCGAGGTAAGCTATATCCAGATGCAGGGGAGGGCTAAATACGATGACAATAATGAATGGAAGCCAAGAACAATGACAGCCGGTCCGCCCGATTCGGTCAAACTCGTATATGCGGGCCCGCTGCGGGCAACGGTGGAGGTCAGGGGCGGTTTTAAAGATGATCCGCTCAAAATGCAGTACAAGGCGTGGATAACAGCCTGGGCCGGAAAGAGCAGCGTGTATGTAAAATATAAACTGTGCAACTCAAATCCCGAGCAGTTCTGTGTGATCCTTATCAGCCGCGCAACTATAAGGCTGGATATCAATGATAAAACAGACAGGATTGTATTGGGAGCAGAAAAGCCGATCGAAACCGATCCCGGCAATGAAGAGACATGGATCCATCAGGGGCTTCATCCCGGTACCGAGAGTGCGGCGCGGGCAGGGTCAGGTGACAAACAGCTGTGGGCGGGCAATGGTTTCCCCGGAGGCTGGATCGCGGCCTGCACAGGCACAAGCAGTGTGTTCGTGTGCGACCGGCTCTTTTTCGCGGATCCGGCCAGGAAGCTTTCGGCTGACAGGAATTCTATCCGCATTGAGAGCGTTGCCGAAGCTTTCAAGGGAAAAGGGCGGCCCTGGCGAACCCAAGAAGGGCGCTGGCTCATTGACTGTTCACATCTCACGTCGGAATATCTTCTGGATTTCTCTGCGCCTGCGGATGGAGCAGTGCTCGACAGGTTGGCAAAAGCTGGCCGCAGGCAGCTTCATGCGCGCGCTTCAGGCACATATTACAGTGAATGCGAGGCATTGAGCATCGGGCGATTCGGAACGGTTGAAGGGGAGAAAGCATGTTATGACACATGGGGCCAGGATTGGAAACAGGCAGTCAAAGGGAAATGCGGCATACAGCCCCATTGTAAAGAGACACGCAAGGTTGACGGCGTGGCTTTTGTACGTCATGTAAGCAATCACGGTGACAGCGAGGGGGACAGCACGGAAGGCACTCTGCTCATGTACCTGCGCAGCGGGAATCCGGGCTGGTGGGAATATGCTCAGGCCTGGGCGCGGTATCACGCGGACCTTCATGTCCTGCGTACCGATGGATGGAAATGGAAGGAGGGGGAGTGCCATTTCCGTCCCGGGATGCGGGGCTGCAGCCCGAAGCGCAAGAACTTCAATTTCATATTCGGCAAGCCCACCGGACGCCACTACGAAATGCGGAAATTTCCAACGCCGGCAGGAAAAGACCTTGCTGCAGAGGCAAGTTCGCAGATGTGCGGGTGCCATTTCTACGGCACAGGGTTAGCCGACTACTACTGCCTGACGGGCGACCGGGATGCGCTTGATGCGCTTGTTGATAATATCGAAATGAAGATCGATGTATGGGGCGGGAAAAAGAAGCTTCATCCGGGAAAAAGCAAGGTAGGAGGGGAGCGGTCCTTTACCCGGGGGCTTATGGTGGTGGCGCGCGCTTCGGCCGTACTCCCCGGCAATATGGATATTGCCGGACTCTGCAGGCTGATGACATCTTCAATGTGGCAGGCCCCCATTCTTGACGAACGCGGAGCCCATCTGAACACATACAGGAAACGTCTACCGCCCAAGGGCGGTGCCGAAAAGGCGATTAAGGAACACGGGCTTGAGATCGTCAAAAAAGGGAACGAACTGTTCATATACGACCCGAAAACAGGGGCACAGTGGCAGGCAAAGGGCGATATAAGCTGGCAGAACGTGTACGGCCAGACAGGAGCCGACATCTGCGCGCGGTACTTTGACGACGAGGACATGCGCGACTACACGATCGGTTTTGCCCAGTTCAGCGCAAAGTACATGCTTGAATGCAAAAGCCGACAGGTGCTTTACTATGCCAAGTTTGACGTGACAGAGCCTGACGGGATGTACGACTGGTCGAAAAAACTGCAGAAGGGGGGGTACCGCGGGGGGTATTACACGCGTTTCTTCACGGATGTGATCGCCAGAGGGTTTTCCTGGACAGGGGAGAAGCACCTTCTTGAGAAGGCAAAGGAATTCTGGCTCAGCGGTGCCTGCGCAGACGGAAGTGTACAGATCTTTGCCACGCACGTAAAGAGCAATCATGATGATGTGCTGCACGGTTCACGCCTGCTTTATCACTGTGCCAATCCCCGCAAAGACAGCGAGCCGCCCGCTGCGGTCACTGATCTGAAGGTCGAACTGAAGGGGGACGGGGCAGAAGTGACATTCACGGCCCCAGTCGACAAAGGCGGCGGGGTTGTAGCACGCTACCAGGTGAAGTGCTCCAGCCTGCCCATTCTTCCGTATGAAGAGTGGAGCCGCGTGCGCGATCTCGGCAAGAAGCGAAACTGGTGGAAAGCGGTCAACCTTAAAAGCGAGCCGAAACCGGGAAAGCCGGGAACAAAAGAAATTTTCACCGTGACCGGTGTGCCTGCAGGTGCGAAGTATTTTGCGGTGCGCAGCTTTGACGGTTCATGGAACCGGAGTAAAATAAGCAATGTGGCAGAAGTCGGAGGAGAAGGATGACGAATATGAAAATTTTTATTTTGACAGGAATGCTGATTATGTGCTGCGTATGTGAATGTTCAGCAGAAGGGAAATCCGCGGCTGACTCGGGAGCCGCTGAAAATGTTCTGAAAAATATAAAGGTGACCACCAGCGGATCGGTGGACTGCTCAAATCCCAAAACGATCGCTGCCGCGGTCTTTACAGGCAGGACCGGAGAGGAGAAGGTCCTGAATTTCTGGCACTGGTACAGGCGGGTCATGTACCACTACGGAGGACGCTGCCGCGACTTCGGGGACGGGTTTTTGGGCGACAACCAGCCGCTCTGCGGCTCCCAGCGTGCCCTGCAGGTGATGATACTCAAGGCGGGCGGCTATCGTACCCGCGGCTGCAGCTCAAAACTGTCCGACGGCAAGGGCGGGTTTTACGCCGGCCACAGTTTTCTGGAGATATTCTTTGACGGGCGCTGGCACGCAATGGATGCCATGACCGGTTTCTATATATACAGCAGGACGGAACCGAGGTACATCCTGAGCCACGCGGAGATGAAGGCCGATCCGGCCCTTGTCAGCACCGCTGTTGAGGAGAAACGCGTGCCCGAGATGTTCCTGGCGTGCGCCCGGGAGCCGGAGATCAGAAAGGACCATCACGGGCCGCCTTGGAGCTACTACGGGCCGTTCTCAAAGATGATAGAGTACTTTGCCCAAGGAATTCCGAACGGCGGTGTCAGCTCAAAAGAGGGGAGTGACTACGGCGGTATATACATTCCCGGCAGGATGCACATAAATCTTCGTCCGGGTGAGAGCGTAACGCGCACCTGGGACTTTGAGCCGGTCAAATTCCTGGGGCACAGGGCAAAGGGAGGGGATACTCCCACGGGCTTCCACCGGTGCGGACACAACGACGAATTTGACACGGTCAATTTCCCGTTCTGGGAACCCTACTGTAAGGAGAACGTTTTCAGGCACAAGGGACAGGTGATCAAACGCTGCTACCGGTATGTGGCAGCAGGGCGTTTTGAGCGAAGGTTCAATGCTGCTGAACTGAAAACAGTCGCGGATTCCGTAAAAAATATCAGGATTGACAGCTCCGGCTTGGCAGCACAAGCCGGAACAACCGGCGAGATCGAAATCACCACAAAATTCCCCTACCGTATTGGCGGAGCGGAAGTGACTGTGGAATATTCACGCACCGGCCCCGAGGACACTCTGGAACTCTACATTCTTCACGGACGAGGCAGTAAAAAGGGAGAGCCTTTTAAAGTCTGGAGCGCGGAAAAAACAGGAAGGGCCGGGGAGACAACCGAGTTCGGGAACTGGCTTTTAAGGCTTGCTCCCCGCGAACACATGCTGCGCCTGGTGCTGGGAGGAACTGTCCGGGTTCATTCTGTTACGATCTCCACGATCTTCTCGCACAACATGTATACCGGACCCTATCTGGTGCGGGGAAATAACACGGTGACTGTCACCGTTGACAATCCGAAAGCACTTGAAAAACACAAACTGGTAGTTACCTATACGTACAGGGACGGAAAGGAGTGGAAGGACGAACACACCGTTGAAAAGGTCATTACCGAATCGCCCACCGTGTTCGATATCCGGGTTAAGGGGCCGAAGCACCCGCGGATGCGCTCTGTACGCGTGGAGGTCCAGAAGGGCGACGTTTAAGGTTTAGCCGGCGGACCTTGTATTTTTATGTACATATTTATTAGAAATATTCGCAGGCTGAAGCCTGAGTATACCTTGAGTTATTTCCATTATAACTAAATATCCGGTTATTCTTGAACCAGTTTTTTGTCGTTTTTACGGCAAAAAACTTATTTTGATAAAAGTTTCTCCGCTTTTGACGCGTATTCATACAGCCGCCGTGAAAGCTCTGTTACATTTGCTCCAAGTGCGGAGCTGTAATCGGACCTGTATTGTATTGTACATGCCTGGGCGATGCGTGTACGGCTGTCAAGAAATGCCTGGATCTCTTCAGCGAATTCAGCGTCGAGTTCAACCCGTTTTGTTTTGTCCAGGAGGATCTTTTCGAGGAAGATGCGTGCTTCTATCTCCTGGATATTCTCGCGCATGACCTCGCTTCTCACATTATGAATAGCACCCTCAGGGCCGGCGGAGAGTACGGCCGGCATGAAAAGGACGATATTAAGCTGGCCCCACGCAGTCTCAGGATACCGCCCGGCAACGTGAACCGCACTTCTGATCTTGGATTTGCCCATCATCTCCCTTGAAATACCGAGGTCCTCGACCTTCCAGAAATCTGCCCCCATCCGGGCAAGGCCGCGCAGGCCGTAATTCTTACGGTCGGGAAACCGGGCGCTGCTCGTGGTCTTGGCCTCGATGTAGAGACGCTGGAATGCGGCAGTGCGGGGGAATTGGCGTGTGACCGCTTTGGGCCGCGGGGACATCCATCCGTAGCAGCGTCCGAACGAAGGATCGACAGGCCTGGCCCCGCCCCAGGCTGATACCAGGTAACCGACCTTGGCTTTTTTGGACCCTATGCTCCACGAAGACGAGTGCGTCTGACGTATCCATGGCGCGTTGCCAGAAGCCTCATTCAGATTGGTTACTGCCGCTTCACTCGGTACATAATCCCCGGCAATTCCCACCATCAGTTCTCCCTCTATCTCCAGTTTTGCCATAAGGTCCTTTATCCCGCTGCACACAGGTTTCCAGAATTCGGTACATTCTGGCGTGCCCCATCCCGGTCCAACAGTTTTTTCGAGCTCCCCGTTATCTTTTTTTACGGAGATCAGTATCTCACGCTCAAACTTTTTACGCTTCTCCTCAGTAAGGCCGGAGGGGAAGTGCCCGCTCCCTGTATGCTCCCAGCAGTACAGACAGACTATCATGGGACTGCACAGATGTTCGGCAGCAAGGGACAGGTATTTTTTCGCTATTGTAAAATCGGGGATGAAACGGCTGCCTTCACGTTTATACTGAATAATACTGTGTTCGTTGCCTATGTGGGTGCGGCGGATGCCGGTCAGAAACACCTCCCTGCACCCGATCTCGCCCATCAGCTTGAAGCTTTTTCCGATCAGCTCCCAGTGTTTGTCTGACCACATCTCGGTCTTGTATTTGAGCGCGACTGTGTCGGGCGATTGGTACATTCCGATACCGGTTTTAAAATCCTTTTGGTCGGGGAGGGTCCACGCTATCACTTCAAGCTCTACAGGGACCGCAGTCTCCTCTAAGCCTCCGGCACGCAGGGTAACTGTGCCTGTATATCTGCCTGGTTCAGCATCTTCCGGAACATTGACCGTGATCCAAACCGGTTGCACAGCGCCCGTGTATTGTGCTGCACTTCTTCCTTTGACCACTTTTACTTCTGCCGGAGGGGTGCTTTCAAGGCCAAGAAATATGTACCGCCCTCTGCGAGCCTGTTCACACCTGACAAACCGTACCTGCACATGCTCCGATGCCTTGATGGTTTTTCCTCCGCATTTCAGGTCTGTGCATTCTGCCTGCAGGCCTGTGATCGGTTCTGTTGACCCGACAACCATCTGGCCGGAGAAACGTCCGTTGCGTACACCGTAAAGCCGGATGGGCCGCAGCGGATTGTTGGGGTCGCCATAACTGTAAATATTAATATCATACTCGATCGGATGGTTCCATACCTGAATATTTTTAGGACGCCCGGTATGGCCGGCATTGGGTGTTATTCCCCCGCTGTCTGTAGTGAGCTGCACCTTCCATATCCCAACCCGCGACCATCCGATAGATGAAAGGACATAGCCTCCTCTCCGGCCTCCTGAGGCGAGAGGGGCATTGAACCATATTTCGCTCAGAGGGGCCCGGTGGATCTCGATTGCCAGCACATTTGTCCCCTTGCGCAGCAGGGACGAGGGTATCTGCACGTCCTTCAGCTCGCGCAGCCGGGCTTTGTAGTTATATATAAAGGGTTTTCCCTTTGATCCGCCGCTGAAGGCACTCCGGTTGTTAACAAGTTTTCCCTCCTTGTTGACATAGGCCTCTTTAGGATAATCTTCTGCAAGGGTGAATGTATCCAGTGCACCTTTCGGAAGATGCTGTCTCGCAACTTCTTTACCGTTGAGATAGACCGCAATACCGCCCATGTACTGCACCGAGAGGCGAAGATCCTTTGCCTTTGACGGATCAGCTGTTTGGAATTTTCCGCGTACACAGAACATGTGGAGGCTTCGGTACATTCCTTGGCCCCCCTTATGACCCCGGTGCCCGATAGAGAAGGGGCCGCGCAGTAAGGGCCAGGCAACGTCGTTAAAATCCGGGTTCTGCCAGCCTTCAGGAACCGGGTTATCCCATATTGCTTGTTGCTCCTTGCGCCAGGTATACGTTCTCTTTTTTCCTCTGCCTGTGCGTTCCTTCATCCTTTCCGGATGCACGATAATACATTCGCCGGAGTCAAGGCGCACGACCTCTGTTCCCCGCACAGGTTTGTAGTGCCAGAAACTCTGTGTATCCAGAACAGTCACGCCGGAAGTACCGGCAGATGGGTCCTCTGCATTATCAGCCGCTTTCGCGGGTTTTACTCCATACTGTGTCGCACACAGAATGACAAGCAGGACAACGATTAAAGACAGTGTTCTGTATTTCATTTTTTCTGCCTCCTTTATAAAAAATTATATATCCTGTTCAAGACAGTCAAGATAAATTTTTAAAAAATCAGGGATATGACCTTCTAAACTTAAGAAAAAGCTTGATAAATCCTGTTAAAGCAGTATAATTGGCACTGAACGATTCGAGTACACATTTACTTCAGGAGCACAGTATGGCTATGGACAAGGTGCGGATAGGTATTGTGGGATCCAAATTCGCTGCTGATTTTCACTGTGATTCATACAGCAGGAACGATTATGCGGATGTGGTTGCAGTTGCCGCGATCGACAACCTGGATGTTATATCGAAAAAATGGGACATTCCGGATACATACGAGGATTATCATGAAATGTTCAAGCGCGACGATATAGACCTTGTGTCCGTGTGTGTTCCTAATTTCCTTCACCATGACGTTGTTGTTGCTGCATCGGATGCGGGCAAGCACACAGTATGCGAAAAACCCCTTGCCATATCAGCAGAGGACGCCCGGGAAATGATCGAGGTCTGCGAAAAAAATAAAACAAAGCTCATGTACGCAGAAGACTGGTGCTTTTCACCCGCGCTGAAGCGGACCGAGGAGATCATTAAGGAAGGCGCTATCGGGGAGGTACTCTATGTCAAGGCCAAAGAGGTGCATAACGGCACCCACTCCCCGTTTGCCAAGGACAAGAAAATGTGCGGGGGAGGGAGCTTCATGCATCTGGGGATACATCCTGTGGGCTATCTTCTGTACCTTCTGGGAAAAGGCACGAATCCGGTGGTGGAAGTGACAGGAAAGATGACCGGGGGTGGGGACGCGAATTTCGTGCACAAGGACAATACAGGAGAGGATTTCGGCATGGGCATGATGCGGTTCCGGGACGGGCAGTTCGCGTTCGTGGAGGGCAACTATATAACCCGCGGCGGCATGGACGACAAGGTCGAGATATACGGGGAAAAAGGAGTGCTCAAGGTGGACCTTACCTTCAGTTCCGCTGTGTCCTGCTACGCTCCTGACGGCATCGAATACGCAATAGAAAAAACGGATCATACGCTCGGATGGACGCTTCCTGCAGTAGATGAATTCTACAACCTTGGCTACGTGCCGGAACTCGCCTATTTCGTGGACTGCGTCCGCCTGGACAAGGAGGTGTTCTACGGGGTCGACGGCAAGGCGGGGTGCACCTGTATCGAGCTGATAAAAGCGTTTTACGAATCGAACGAAAAGGGGTGTACTGTGACAGGGGAGTGGATGTAATACATGCGGAGTGCAGAGTGCGGAATGCGGGGCAGGAGGGGTATAGTATGATACAGAATTATAAGCGGTTCCGCGATTTTGAAAAGGAACTCCTTAAGAGGAAAAACAGGGATCTTGCTCAAAAATATGCAATTCTTGAAGCCATGTACGAAGAGGCTATAATGCTTGGAGCTTTTCCTCTGAAAAACCCTATGGAGGGAGTTGAAACGGACGTTAAAATTGCCAAGGTTGTAAACAGTGTTTAGGGAACTTCTGATAAAACCCGCCCGGAAGCTTGAAGCCGAAGGGATTTCTTATATGGTAACCGGAGTCAAGCTGTATTATATTACGGTGAACCGCGGCTTACCAAAGATATCGATCTGACAGTCGGGATTAATACGCATGAATTTGAACGGATAAAAGAGTGAAATGGAAAAATATGAAGCCGTGTCTTTCTGAAATAGAAAAGTTTACACTTACGGATAATTTAATGGCAGGTTCTTCGGTTGTCGATATCTCTGATTGCGGCACACACAGCTATCAGGAATTTCCTATGGAGGAATGCGATATCCAAGGAACCATTGAAGCCCGCGTGCTGCTTTTTTCGGCTGATCAGGGAAGAATTCTATGGACAAGCAGTGACGAATGCACGTTCCGACAGAAGCACTCAAATGAGATAAAGGAACTGGTTAGCAAAGAAACGGGAATAACTGCAAACATGATCCTGCTTGCTGCTGTTCACACCCATTCGTCCCATGGATACAGGAGTTTCGACCCGAAAAAATTTGCCGCACATATTATTGACGCAGTATCAATTGCAGAAAATAACATGAGAACTGTCAAGAAGATAGTAGAGCGTGTTGGCATTGCTCCTCAGGAGAGTATTATTAATCGCCGTCTATATCTGAATAAAAAGTTCGGTGAAATATGCATTATGTTTAACGACGATTGTGTGATTGACTGTGAAAAGGGTACGCTTGATGCAACAGGTCAGGTTGTCAAAGTATTTGAAAACCTAAGTACTGATCTTGTAAAAGAAGGATTAACGGATAAGGCCTTTATGACAGATGGGCCGGTTGACTCACGTCTTCATTTATGGACTATAGAGGATACTAACGGAGATGCAATTGCTTCAATAGCAAGGGTAAACGCACATGCTGTTACTGCGACTCAATCCCGAATAGGCAAAAAAATATCATCGGATTTTGTCGGGCCTATGAGCGGGATTATACATTCAGACACCGGCGCACCCTGTCTGGTATTTAACGGTGCCTTTGGAAACACACGTCCGCTTCAGGAGAAATACTGTTTTGAGGAATGCGACAGGATTGCTGGATTATTTGCTGAAACCATGCTCAATGCCGATCCTAAACAAAGCATAACAACTTCTATAAGTGGTGTTTCCTTGCCTTGTGTCGGATTACCTTTAAGAAAAGATTTTCCTCACAGTAGAGAGGAACTTAAAAAAATAGTGGAAAAGAAAGAGACCGGCAAAAAGGAAGCGTGGGAACTGAAAAGAGACAATGACAGAAAGTCGACTGCGGAAATTTTATCAAGGCCCGGCCCCCCGCAGGAGACAGGAGTAATGCTTGAAGGGGAACTTGAAAACGGAGCAGTGAATCGGGAATTGCAGGCATGGTGCCTGGGGCCGTTAAAGATTTTATGCCTTCCGGGAGAGCCTTTTGTCCAGTTATGCGAGTCTATTGAGAAAAAAACAGGATTCCTGACAGTAGGAATTTCAAACGGTTATATGAGTTATCTGCCGGATCCTGAAAGTTTGCTTAACGGAGGATATGAGGCGAATCAGTGTCTTTTAGACGGGGATACACTCAGGAATATTCCAGAGTATGCAAAAAAGTTGTGTGAAAGCTTAAAGGTTGATTAATTACGGGTGTCTCAAACCCTCTTTCGAGATGTAATGTTATATAGCAAAGTATCACACGGTCAGTCTTGAGGCGCTCTTCTCAGGTTTACAATACTTTCACACTTGCGCAATTGCGCAAGTGTGAAAGTATTGGGTAGCGCACGGTCTTTAGACCGTGCATTGTAATTTCAGTTAAAAACCTATATTATGTCCCAAGATACCCGGGATTTCCCGGATATAATGTCATATGTGCGGCATGTTGATTGATACCCGCCTTGATGATGCAGTATTTAACAGTTACAAACTCCATATATGACAGTTAATAAAATACTGTTAAATATTTTAAGGGGATTCGCAATTATAATATGGGGGTATGTTTATAACCATAGTAAAGGGATATTTTTTTTCCGGAACTGCAACCGGTCCCGATTGTCTAATGCGGCAGTAATATGGATATTTACGGTCCATACTGAAAAAATATATTTTTCATTAGACAAACCACAGGTGCAGCCGGACTTTATATTGTTTGTAGATTATCGAATGAAAGGATCAGGTTATGGACAAAGATAAAGCTGCAAGCGATAACCTCCTTTTGAATGCCTATATAAGAGGCAGGTCCGAGGCTGATACTGCATTTGCGGAACTCGTGGCACGGCACGGATACATGGTGTACAATACCTGTCTGCGGATCCTTGACAATCCGGCTGAGGCCGAAGATGCTGCTCAGGCTGTATTTATCGTTCTGGCACGCAAAGCCGGCTCAATAAAAGGGAATATCAAAGGATTTCTTCACGGGGTAGCAGTGAATGTATCCAGACAGATCCGCGACGCAGAACACCGCCGCAGACTTCGGGAGAAAGATGCTCTTACAGCAAAGGGATCCCGGGAACAGATCTCACAGAACGGGACCTCTTCCGCCGGGGACATCAGGCCGATCATTGATGAAAATATAGCACGCCTTCCGGGAAAACAGCGTACCGCTGTTATGCTCCATCTTCTTGAAGGAATGGGGCATCGTGAAATGGCACAGGCACTGAACGTTACGGAGAGCACTGCACGCACGCATCTTCAGCTTGGTCTGAAAAAACTCCGTACCAGCCTGTCTAAACGGGGTATAGGGATTTCAGGAGCAGTACTTGCATCATTGTTTTCAGGAGCTTCAGCAGACGCTGCATGTCCTTCAGTTCTGAAAGCGGCAGCAGGACAGCTGAGTGCTGCAGGCAGTGTTTCGGGAGTTGGGGAAACCGCTTTGTCCGCACATGTACATTCTTTGGCAGAAGGAGTATTGAAAATGATGTTCTGGGCAAAGGTCAAAACGGCTGCTGCAGTTACAGCTGCAGCAATTATTCTGGGGATCGGCGCTGCAGGCACACATCATGTGCTGACAGCAGGGGAAGGGGAGATTGAGCCGAAAAAAGAGGTGCACAGGAAGCAACCGGCACCATGGACAGCAGACCCGTTCAGGGATACAGAAGCGATAGAGGTCAAGCATGGAGAAAATTCCTATACGATCGATAACAGGGAAACAGTGAAAAAACTTCTCAGCACTATTACCATCAATATGATCAGGAACGATGTATATATGCCTGCAAAAGCTACGGCATATATAACCTTCAAACGCAGAGATAAAAAAGATTACAGGGTATCCCTTTCCTCAGAGGGTGTTTTTATGGTCAGGACAGGACTTTTACATGTATCTCAGGACTTTATTCGGGCTCTTAATTCAGAGCTGACCCGTACAGCTGACAAACCGATCAATGTGCTGAAATTTAATGTAGACAGGAACAGAAAACCGAGGAAGAAATTGACAAGAGCTATGCTTTCAGGCGGGTTAAAAAAAGCGGTTATCCGGTATGAGGTCGGGGACAAACCCAGGGAGTTTTCTGTAACTGATAAAGATACGCTCAAAGCATTGTCAGACGGGCTTAAGATTAAAGGTACTGAAGGAGACAGGGAACTTGATCGGTCAATAACGGTCTGGGCTGAATTCCGCCTTACTTCAAATGAGGGGCCGGTATTCTGGGGACATTTCCAGGGTAAAGACAGGCTCAGAAGCAGCCTGGATAACCTTCTGATCTCAGAAGACCTCTATAATGAGATCGAACAGGTTATATCAAAGACAGAGGGCCGTACTATCGATATTTTGCATGATAATCCCATGACGGCTCAGGAGCAGCAGGTAACAGCAAAGCTTGAAAACCTGTTCAGGAATCTGCAGGCTATCGAGATCCTTACAGATGATCAGGGCGAACCTGTAAATATTTCATTAGACTCCAATGCGCTTAAAAAAGTACTCAAAAAACTGGAGTGGGTCAGACCCCACCCAAAAGGTTTTAAGCCCTTTCCAGAAGTCCCTTCAGGTCTGAAGATCAGATGCAGAAGCAATGATGGTTCATTGTTCACCGTAACATTCATGAACAAAGAGGAAGAAATGCACGGGAGGATCATACTTGGCTCACCTGTTGTTATTTCCGGACTCGGTCAGGCATGGGTGGATGACCAGTGGCAATATGAGTTCCGGTATTTTCTTAACAGCCTGAAGGACAAAATAAAAGGAAAACGTCAAATGCAGGCCATGAAGGAAGTAATGCATGATTTCCCCGCATTTCTGAAACAGGTACGCTGTATAACATTTACAAAAGGAGATATGATATATACCGTTCCGGCCGGAGGGACAGTAAAAAAAATATGTTCCCTGCTTTCACAGGGAAAAGCCAAACAGCAAAAGACAGACCTTAGCGGTCTTTCTCAAAAACCATTATTACAGCTGACCCCGGGTATAGGTTTCGACCTGCCGCTTCTCTTCGCGGATGCAGACAGGGCTGTTGTTCCCGGGTGGGGAACTATAGAATTTTCTGAGAACGTCCTGGATACTATTCACCGGATCGTCAGGAAGGATGCAGGGGAAGAAACGGTCATCAAGAATTCGGCAGATGCCGTTATTAAATGTTACTCAAAAAAAAGAAGACCGTAGAAAAGCCTGCGGCCTTTCGACAAAGCTCAAGACCCTAGCTTCAGATTCCGAGCCTTTCAACTTGTTCAAGGCCCTGAGTAAGGTCGAAGGGCTCAGTCGAGGGGTTACCTTTACCCTTTATTTTTTCTATTTTATTTTGCTTTCGACTTTTAACTTGAAACTTTTAACTCTTAACTATCTCTGGCGAGCCCTTTCTTAATTCGCGAATTCCCTGTAGGGCACAGCAAACTGCACGTCTTTGATTTCGGCACCCACACACGCGTCAAGGGCTTTCATGATGTGGCGGAACTCGACGTCCCTGTGGCCCCGGATCACTGCGGGGATCTCTCTGCCGTGGTGCTGCGGAGACAGTGCAATGGCGCTGTACTGTGATTTGATTGTGCCCGGAAGCTCATCCGCAGGCACGATCAGGTCCCGTCCTATGCGGAATGTAGCATCTGTCACGTTTTTGGGCTCAACAGTGATGGTCAGGTCAACAAGATCTTCGGGAGGGTCAACCGGCCGTTTAAGCTGTCCTGTGTTCGGCATGTTCGCGTCCATCCTGTAATCAGGCGCTTTGAATTTTGTAGAGCACATAAAGAATATCAGAAGCAGGAACACGATATCGATCATGGGCGTCATCTTGAGACTGCATTTTTCCTCTTCCCTGAATGTAAAGGTGCGTTTTTTCATACCATATCTCCTTTAAACAAAGTATCGGAACCGTAACCTCTGTATGTTTTTAACGAAGGAGACATGGGAAAGTTCGGATATTTTTCAAGCGGGGTCTTGTGACTTTTAACTCTTTACTTTTTACTACTTACTAATAACTGTATTTTTATGGTGCCTGTCCGCTTTTTCGAAAGCTTCTCTGTTGAACGTGAAGCGGATCCTGCTTTCGGCGGACCTGACATGGGAACGGTCGTACATGGTGGCCTTAAGCACTGATGAGCCCTGCTTCCCTTTGCGGGGCTGAAGAAAGGAGATCTCCTTATACAGGTCCATACCTGTCCATGGCGAGATGTTGTCCGCACAGAGAAGATGCAGGCTATTGTCAGCCGCCTTGAGCCAGACTTCGCGGGTCACGGGATAGTCGCGGAAGCGGGCAATGATCGTATATGTGCGCCCGTCCTCAAATTTAAACCCTTTGGGATAGCCTGTATTTCCGATCACGCCGCCGCCCGGATTGAAATATATCGTGCTGCCGTGCTGGCGGAGACTCAGGTCCCCGCACCTGAATATCCATCCGCCTCCGCGGGCTGCCAGTGTAAGGTGTATCTCTCCCTGGCTTGGACTGAGCCGCTTTTTCCCACCCTTTCCCTCAAGAGGTACGCGGCCCGGTTTCTCAGCACTGAAGGTAGGTTCGAACCCGGGAGAGGGCCCGGTTCTGAAGGAGATGTCCCCGAATTTAGTTTTGCTGTCGAATGTATTGAGATACGGGTCCGTAAGCACCAGCCTGCAGCAGTACGACGTGTCCGGTTCGAGGCTGTGCAGGAGCACCCGGGGCCTGCTGCGGTACCAGGGGTCCTCAGACTTCAGGATAGTTTTTTCATTTCCCTTTTTCCAGTATTCCGCAGCAGTCAGGGCCATTTCCGGATTGTCCGGTGATGTATGCAGCCGGGCGGTGAGCACTGCACAGTATCCTTTGCCCGACGGCATGAGATGCATCTTGATATCATCTTTGGAGGAGACCTTCGGGGGAGTGCGGTCGAACCGCGTGTTGCGGAGGTCCGGCCTGTACAGGGGGTCGCCGAACAGCACTGTGCTCCAGCTTATCTTGAATTTGGAGAGAAGCCATGCCTCGCCCAGATCATAACCCCGGAAGAGGAAATGGTAGAATACCCTGCAGTCCCACCAGCCGTGGGTGGTTGTATGGGGACATCCGCTGTAGGACCGGGCAGCGCCTCCTGTGACCGATACGCGTTCGCGCAGGTGACGACGCACCTGGCCTCCTCCGCAGCTGTTCCCGGAGATAACATACCATTCCACCGCACCCGGGAAGTAGCCGCCGTTTTCACGCCTGCCGAAATAGGCCGAGTGGTTTATGGACTTTCCGCAGCCAGGAAACCCCAGTGTCTTGAGCTCTTCTGTTCCGGCCTTTGTCTCAGCAGCGGCAAGGGCTTTTTCTCCGCTCCATTCGCCTTCGGGCCTGCTCCCTATGGAAGGGGTGAGGTAGCGTGAACCGTAGATCGCTGCGTCAACCTGGTGCTTGGCGTTATGCGGATTAAACATGTCGAGACATGAGCAGAGGTATAGAAAACGTTTGGGGAATGTTTTCCTGTGCTCAGGAGTGAAATGGGGCGGGGGTTTCCAGGGAAGGGAAACCTTTTCCATAAGTTCGCTGTATTCCTTTTTTTTCGAGGCAAGCTCTTTTTTCCTTTTAGGGTCGGTTTCCTTCTCCTCCGTTTTGCTGATCCTTGTAATGTATCGCTGCAAGGTGCGTTTACTCAGATATGCGGTATGATACAGGTACGGCTGCCAGTCACGGCCCATTGTTCCCAGCCAGTAGCCGGAAACCAATGTCCACGGAAGGAACAAACCCGGCTTGTCCTTGATCCTTCCCCGGTATCCGAAATGCACGGGCATCAGGGAAGGTGGCTCTGCCGCTTCAAAATCGTAATAAAGTGTCTCCACCCGCTGGTTAAGAGATACAAGAAAACCGGAATCAGGCATGGATGTGGGTACCGCGGTCTGCCGTATACCGTAGAAACGGGTTACAGTGCGGGGAAAACCGTAGCTCAGTACGATATACAGAATATGGTCCTTCAAAAGGGTTCCGTTTACTGCGTTTTTGGGGTCTTCGAGAAAAGCCTTGACAGGCCCGGCAACATCCTCAAGATAGTTTTTATCATCGGGGATGCCGTCAGGCCCTGTACGCGAGAATTTGAAGTGTTCCGGATCGAAATAACGGCGCGTTTCTTTAAGAACCTGTTTGCCGTTTTTGTCATCAGCATAGAGCCACACATACAGATCACCGCTGAAACCCGCTTTTTTCGCGTTGAACCTCAGATACTTTATATCCGGGTCCGGTTTCCTTCGTCCGCGGCCGGGGGCTGTATCCATCATGACCGTGTCAGGCTTCCAGGATTTTTCATCGGCAAAGACGGTTACAGCGCTCTTTTCATCTGCGGTACGTCCCACCTTAAGGACAACAGATGCTGTGTTGATCCTGTTCGCGTTCAGGCGTGCTTCTATGTGAGAGGAGACCAAATAGTAGCGCTGTTTTTTCAGCTCTTCCGGGGTGAGCGGGTTTTTGCCCGTGTATACAGTGCCCAGTCTGTTATCGCCACTCTCCTCAGACAGGTTCTCGCCGTTCAGATGCAGGGCCGGAACCTGTGTGCGGCTTCTCCGGTCCTGTTTTGTGTGAGAGCATGAGATCCCCAGAATATACGGTTTTTTCCCTGTGTCCGGATCGGTATGCCGCGCAACATAGTAGCGGGCTACCTCTTCGGAATCCTGGCCCGGGTCGGTTCCCGGGGAGTCTATAGTCCAGTCCTTATTGTACAGGACCAGGACCTGGTCAGGGTTCACGGCATGTGCAGAACAGGGGAGCAGGCCTGTCAGAATAAGGGCAAGCATACAGGCATACAAGGAAGGTCGGATCATACAAGCTGCCTTAATAATATTTACGGGTTTTTCAGGGAGAATACAGGGTCAATGTATACAGAAGAAACGGGGAAAATCAAGAAAAAAAGGGGGGAATTTGCAATAACACAGAATAGCCGGTAACCGCTGAAATGCTTATAGAGGGCTTCAAAAATGTAGGGGCACGGCCCCGACGTCCTGCGGAGCCGGGATTTTCAACATGCCGTGTCCCTACCGTTAAAATATACTGTGTATCTTTCACGAGAAATAGTTTATATACGGCTAAAATATATCATCCGGCTTTTTCTGCTTTCCGGAAACCGTGATAGAAACCGGATTTGAGTAAATCTTCCCTGTCCAGAGGGCGTCCTTTTCCTCCTTTATTCGATAATGAAGGCCGTAGCTCCGGATATCATTAATCTGAAGAACAGCTCGAGCTGAATATGTGTGTCCTCCCTGCAGTTCCCAATATATTATTCCGCCGCTGCCTTCTGGTATGAGAAACCGGTAAAGGTTATTTTTATTTTGTATTTTGGTTACGGTTCCGCTGACCGTGAACTTTTTTTCCGTTTGCGGCTTGATAAGGGGATAATCGTCTTCTGTAAGAGCACGGGTTGCATCCCTGCCGCCGTCCTTACGCACAATTACACCTTTCGAGTCGGTTATTTGGAGCGTGTTTGACAACCCCACTCCCCATGCAAGAATCCTGAGGGGTTTGTTCGATACATTACGGACTGTGCAGGTAAGGCTTGCCTTTGTTCCGTTATTCCATTTCAAAGGTGAGATGTTAAGGCTGAGATCGAGTTCCTTACCTTTCGGAGGAAGACATTTCAATGTTATTTCATTGCTTTCCACTTTTCCTTGCCAGCATTCAGCTTGGAGTTTTTTTATCTCATCATTATTAGAGGACCATTTTGCCCCGTGCGAGGAATAGGTGATCGATAGATGATAAACACCGGGTTTCAAGAGGCTGTATGACCTGTCTTTAAAATTTCCGGGAAAGCGGGGGCGATAGTTGTGATCATATGTTTCACCCGGTAGGATCAATGGAAAGTTCTTCTTTGCGGGGGCTGCCATCTTTCGTTCAACAAAATACTTCTTCATTGATACGCTCTCTTTATCTGGTCCGGCTATGTGTAGAGACATATGGCTCCATATACAATCATACGTATTAAGCCGGATCGGTTTGCTGCTCACATTTTTAAATGAGAGCTTTATCCGTGTCTGTTCAACATTGTACCGGGGTGTATCCGGGCCGGCCCGAAAAAGGAGTCTGGGTGTCATTGCAAGCTTAGTTTTGTCAGATTCAATCGTGAATGTAAGCCCGTTTACAGATTTATTGTTCGGTTGTACAACCGTGAAAAGGAGTTCGTTGCTAACGAGATTACATTCTGTGCTTGTTTTGACTTTCCGCATGGCTGCTTCGTCATGCTTTCCGAGGGGGATCCCCTTCCACTGCAGACCGGGTTTATTTGAGTAGTGGAAGACGATCCTGTATTTCCCAATACTGGGAAAAGAGGGAGCGGTGACCCATGAACCGAGTTCTTTTGTTCCATTGGGTTTAAGAGTGAAGACTTCTTTATCACGCAATGCGTTGATGTTTCCGCATCTGGCTACTGCCGCTGGTAACTGCTGGGGTAATTTCGGACGGTCTCTCTTCTCTTCTGCACGGAGAACGGACCAAGCGATTACAGGCGTACGCCATTCGCACATGCTTCCGTCTCCTGGCTGGACAAGAGTTACCGGCTTTGTGCCCATGTTAGTGATCGTTGCCTTTATCTCCGGGCTTTTTCCTTTTTCTACGGTCAGGGATTCTGCTGAGATGTGAAGCCTGAGGCCGAATTCTTTTACCTGTACCGTAACCGGGTTCGACACAAGCCGCCCGGCAGCAGCACGGATTGTGTATATGCCTGAATCCCTTAAGAACCGCGCTGCATCGCGGGAGTTCATGATCAGTTTTTCACAATGCCTGCCGGTCAATGGAGTGAGGAGTGTTTCCGCAGGTTTCCTGTTATCCTGAAGAAAAGCAATGGAGGGCTCATTGCTGTCCGATTTTTCTATGATAAAGAAAAGGGACGTACCGTGGATCCTGTTATTTCCGCACATTAATTCCGGGATTTTCCTGCCCGGAGTTTTATCATTCACAGTAAGCCATAGTGCGGGTACCTGACCTGACGTGATGCGGATCCGTTTTGCTTTGATGTCTTCAAGTTCCCGCTGTGTACGTCTGGCCCAATAATCCGGCCCGACAACGTCTAAGGAAAGGGCCACTCCCGGCGTGGCCGGGCCAACGGTGCGTTTGCAGTGCTGACACTTTCCGGCGGGGGAAGCGCATGCGGGGCACAGCCGGTACGCATCGCTTAAGGTCTTCTCTCCGCAGGTTTCGCATGTTCCTCCGCGGTCTTCGCCGATCCTGCCGCCGGAACCTGTGCAGCACCAGGGGCAGAGAAAATGGCCGCTGTCCCATTTCCATCCCGGGGCTAGTGCGAAACGGACCGCCTTTTCACGATCAGGTGACCACTTGATGGCACTCGGGTTCCCATGCCATTTTTTCCAGCAGAAAATAGCCTTGTCTCCCTTGCGGAAACTCGGTTGCCGCTGTCCGGGCGCCAGCAGCAGCACCATTACGAGATCCCTTCTTCCGCCGAACTCATCCAGGTTTCCGTATAGAAGCCGGGCTTTGCTCCAATCCACTGCGAGAATCTCAGATATCCCCGCCTCACCGCGACCATGCTTCGGCCTTGTCGGGTCGAACGAGTCTTTCTGTGCTACACCGATACCTGCCACTCTGGCGTACCTTACTTTTTTTAGAAATTCCGCAAGCTCTTTATCTTCAGCGTTAACTATTTCTATTTCAAAAGGTGCTGTCATAATTGTTCCGGTCCAGATGCCTGATCCGGGTGCATCATAACTGGTATATTGTGCAGTTACTGTATATATACCAGGTTTCAATTGCTTGATCGGTGCAGCAGTAGCTCTGCGGCGACCCGTTGAATAGTGTTCAAACCGCCATCCGTTTCCGCCGAATGTAAATGCTGCTGCCCATTGTCTGTTTTTAGCGATTTCAAGGGGTCGCATATTCCTCGGTGCTGAGGCTGTCAATGGCAGCGGGGCAGCAATTCTTGGAATGCCTTTATGCTTGGGAGTGAAAATCAGCTTCCAGGATCGCATATGGTCGGTATTTTTTGCTGTTATTTTTTTTATGCCCACGTTTTTCAGGTGTATTTCGAAACACATCGGCTCACCTTCAATGAATGCCGGGCTCCAGGGTTTTGATTTTCCGCATACCTGGCAGACACGCAGGGCAGCTTTACAGGAATCGCAATAAGGAAGATGAAAATTATGTCCGCAAGCCCTGCATTTCTGTACCTTGTATGCGAATTCGATCTGCCTGCATTTAGGGCACCGGAAATCCTGAGTCCACCCCTTTCCCGCATCGCCTCCCAGGGGTACAAGCCCTGCCTGCAGGCCGTTTACAGGCTTACCCCAGGCAATGGGCGATGAATTGCCTATTGTAACAGTGACCGTGTTGCTGGCCACTGAACCGGTCCAGAGGATTTGTATAGGATTATTGTCTCTTCTTTTTACAACTTCAGGAAGGTCCCTGTCTGTATTGTTATATGATACTGATACAGTATATTCATTCTCTGAAAGAGGAGATGTGCTATTCCAGTAACCTCCGGTACGATCCATAGTCCACATGATCCTTTTGTCGGTCAGATTACCGCCGAACTGCAATGTATGGAAAGCCCCGGGCCTGATCACCGGAAAGTCAGCCGGTTTCAGCATGCCCGGCTGTTCCCTGCCCATGAATTTCATTTTTATATCCCTTCCTGTGGGACCTTTAAACGTGATCATTGAAGGGTGAAAAGGGACTACACGTACCGGTTCAGTATATCTGTTTTTAATATCGAGAGAAAAAATAATCCCTGTACGTGCTTTTTTTTCAGAGGAAATCCCTGCTTTCTTTCTATTATTATATTCTTGCATTACTTCTTCATACACCTGCTTGGGAACCTGTATTACTCCCGGCGGGAGTATAACATTAAAGCTCGGGGGATAAAGATTTGTATCTGGAGGAATTTTTTTAATCAATTCCTTTGCAGCATCTATGCCAACAGCTTTAATGCTATTCCCTTCTTCGATTTTTCCTTCTTTAATAATTCTGTCATATGGAGGTATCCAATTCGTTCCGAATCTCAGATAAAATATATATGTATCATTCTGTCTGAATCCAAACAGAAAATAGCCTTTCATGCTTTTGGGAAAATTATCTTTCGATCTTTCCGGGTCTAAATCTTTGTTCCGAATGCTAGAATCAGTAGAAGCCACCTTCAGCGATACTTCTAATGTATCTTTTTGTATATTATCAGTATGGCCTTTTATTACCTCTGTTTCAGAATGTGTATCATTTGCACCATGCTGTGCCGCAATTGTGGTCAATCCTCCCACTGCGGCAAGTCCACACAGACATACAGCCGCCATTTTGATCTTCATCCACATCATCATGTGTGTCGCTCCTTGTGCTATGGTGATCAGTGAACCGATCCCCGCTGTATTTCCTGCCAAAGCTGCCATTGAAGCGCTTAGGCATGCTTCGGCCAGGGGTGCAGATGCAGCTTCAGCCCCTTTTGAGGCCAGGAGTCCGGAAAGGACGGCTCCGGGCAGGACAATTCCTTTTTTAGCCAGTCTGCTTTTCAATTTTTTTATTCCGCGTGATACGCGCATCTTGACCGCATCTTCCGAGCATCCCAATTCATGGGCTACCCGGTTCTGGGACTTGTTTTCCAGGAAATAGCGGATAACAGCTTCTTTCTGATTTTCGCCAAGTGCGGCTACAGCATCATTAAGGAACGGCTTTATCTCTTCCCACTGTGCTTCGATTTCTGGTGAAATATCCATTTTTTCTTTCATTTCCGCTGCCTCCGCTTCATGTTTTTTTCGGCGGGCTTCAACCCGTTTCATGTTTTTTACGACCAGACGGGAAGTATTGAAAAGAAAGCTCGAGAGGGCTTTAGCTTTAACCCGTTTCGCGTTCTGCGCGAGGATGATAAATACGGTCTGGGCAGCGTCCTGCGCAAGGCTTTCATTGCCCAGGTCCCTTCTGCATATACTGATCACCATGCCCGAATGCTTTTGTATAAGCTGACGGAATGCATCCTGATCGTTTGATTTCCGGAATTTTTCGAGAAGTTCAGAGTCATTCATGAAAACGCCATGTATATTGTACAATTGTTTAATATTATCCGACTGGAGTATTGGAGTAGTGGAGTAGTGGAGTAATGGAGAAAAAGCCCTTCCGGATTCCAACACTCCATGTTATTTATTCCAATCTGATTGCACAAAAGCTCTGTTAAGGTGGTCAGCCTACTATATTCATAGATAAATACACTGTCTAATGTACGTTAGTATACATAAGGTAACGGAAAAATCCATTTTTTTTAAATTTCTTTAAACTATATTCTCGCCATTCCGTTTATAAAGTCAAAGAACATTGTTATCCCTGAGTAATGGTTCTAATGGAGGTTAGGTCCCTTACTCTCCTGGTTTGCAAATATATCTTGACCGAAAGGAATATATATGAGTAAACCGTACATCCTTTTCGCCGTACTTTGCATGTTCATCCCGATCACGATTCTGCAGGCAAAAGACGATGACAGGGAATATCTGTCATCCATTGCTGAACAGGGGTACGAATGGCTGGCAAAAAAGGAGATTCGGAGGCTCAGGGCTTCATCTGACGAACAGGACAGGATACTTGCCCTGTATCTGGCCGCTGTACAGTATGAAAGAGAGGGGAACAGGGAAAAGGCTGCTGAGTATTTTGATACATTTATCGACAGATCTGAAAAATGTGCTGACCAGGCAATCCGGGCAAAGAGGAAAGAAGTCCTTGCAAGAACGGGGGTCCGGAACGAAGCAGACCTTATTCAGTATGCGGATGCAATAGGCAGGCTGCTCCTGGCTAAGGATCCGGATATGAAAGAACTGAAAAAAGTCCAGCATGCGATGCGGAAAAAGGGAAAAAAGATCGTTGATGACAGAAGGGAAACGTATGAACGGCTGAGAAAGGAGAATGAGGGGAAATTAGACCCGCCTTCTGATGCTCTGATCAAAGAGGCGCAGAGCCGGCTTGCTTTGGCCCGGTCGCTTTATTACTACAGTTTTGGGTTCAAAAGAACAGAGGAATCCCGGCGCAGAGAGCTGCTTAAAGAAGCCCTGGTACAGCACCTGAACGATTTGGACTTCATGCACGGTGATACAGTGATCTCCATACCGTTCTTTTCCGGGCAGTGCCTGTGGGAGCTTGGACAGTATAAAAAGGCTGTAGAGATGTTCAGGCATTGCAACAGGGATATTTTCCTGAAGCCGCAGTTCGATCTTATACGAAAGCCGGCATATGCGCGGATCACTGAAGGATATTTCAGGACCGGGAACTATTCCGAATGCGTCAGACAGGCAGCATCATATCTGATCGATTTTCCTGCAAAAGAAGATAAGGAGTCCGGAATCGGGCAGACGGTACGGCTCTATATGGCACAATCGCTGTGTGAGATGGAACATGAGAAATATGCTGAATTACGGGATACGATCGGCATGCCGCAGGACAGGCATTCGCTGGCACGGAAGATGCTGATCGGGATCGATACGGAAAACGGTCCCTGTTCAGAGGAGGCGCGGGTATTTTTTTCCGAGAAGTATGGAGGCTGGATCGGCAGTATTCTGAAGGGGATCCGGTCATGCCGGGAAAAGGACTACAGAAAATCGGTTTCGCTTATTACCCGGGGGCTGAAACAGGCTGTATCTGAACGTAATATATCCGAACATCAGCGTCTTGCCCAGGAGGCGAGAGCAAGGTACTTTCTCGGGTTGTCCTATTACCGGATGGACATGCTCCTTCCCGCTGCCGTTTCATTCAGGGGAGGCGCACTGACCTGTAAAAAAATATACACCGAAAAGAATGGCGGTATCGGCCCGGAGGAGAAACGGTGGTTTCTGGAGAATATCAAAAGCTGGCAAACAGCTGCGGGAAAATACTACAAAAGAACACATTCACGGCTGGCTCTTGAAAAGTACAGGAAAGCCCTTGCATTTTACAGGGATATAAGAAGATCAGAGGGTATGCCGGCAGGGGAGGAGGAAAATATCAATATTATGTTTGCAAAGATACTGGCGCAGGACAGCCGGTACGGGGAAGCGTGTACCGAGCTTGATGCTATTCCGTGCGATTCCTCCGTGTATCCGGAATCGCTGCGGCTTAAGGGGAAATATACATGGAATCTGTACATTGAACAGGGGAAAAAGGACCCGGAGCTTTGCAAAGAAGCCCTGGAATATCTGAACGCATCCCGGGGCCTTTTACTGAAGGCCGGGCCCGGCAAAGAGGAGGATATTCAGAGGAGAATCGGCGATATTGATGCTCTTGTGGTGCTTATCAATTATACGCAAAAGGAATATTCCAGGCTAATACAGGGAATTGATGATTTCTGGAAAAATCCTCCTTTGAACAGAAAAACGCGGCTTGCAGCCGGCCGATACCAGATATCCGCATGCACCCTGGCTGAAGCCGATATGGCGGACAGGAAGTCTGCGGCAGGCAGGCTTAGGAACCTTGCAAAGGGGTGTGCACTTCTTGAGCGGGTACAGGGGGAATACCGGGAGAATAGATATGCAGAGGATATCAACGGATTGAGAGGGAAGCTCGGATCCGCATACGTGAATATATTGAGAAGACGCGGTATTCTCAGCGAAGAAGAGAAGAAAATGTGCCGGGAAAAAGCAGGGGAGCTGCTGCACGGGTTTGCCGTGAATGCTTCAGGGCCTGATGCTGCACAGCATGTAATTGCCGTATCAGATATTCTGTTTGAGGAGATCGGAAACTATAAACTTGCTGAGGATATTACAGCAAAAGCTGTATTTCTTTTGACAGAAAAGACAAAAGGGAGATATCCTCCTTATGATAAAAGTACAAAGGAAAAACTGGAACGGTCAAGGGACCGGTTTTTTGACAGGCATGAAGCCCGGGGAAGATGGGATCGTTTTGTTGACAGGATGTATGACGGAAAGGACGCAAACGGGGAAAAGCTTTCGCGGAAGGCATTTCTCGCCGCAGCACGGGACCGGTGGCCTGAAAAACCGTATCTGTATGAAAAGGCGTATATATGGATGAGCGAAGCTTTAATGTTTGAACTCGGATATGCTGAAGAGAAGAGGGCTGAACTCGCAGCAGGCAGGGATTCAGACAGGAGAGAAGAGATAGATGCCTTTTGGGAGCATCTGTTTTCCTCATACAGGGAAAGGCTCCTGAAGGATCCCGGCCTCTGCAGAGAGATCCGCGGGTTCCTGGAGGATATGATGGAAAAGCACCGGTACCAGGAACGGCTTGCCGACTGTTATTTCCGCAACGGGAAATACAGGAAAGCCCTGAAAGTATACAGTAAGCTCGATGAATATTATCTGCACGATATAGGGATCAAGAGTAAAACAGGCAGGACATATCTTAACATGGCGCGCGCAGAAAAGGATCCTGCAGCACAGAAAAAATATGCAGACAGGGCGCGGCAGGAATTCATCTGGATAAAGCAGAACAGTCCCGTTCATGCTAAAGAAGGCCGGATCGAATATTACAGGGCGGTATTCAGCATTGCGGATTGCTATGCTGTAACAGACAGGGCTGCCGCCCGGAGATACCTTATTGAGGTTGACGCGCATTCCCCTGTTACGTACCCGGACAGAACATACAGAGAAAAACTTCTGAAACAGGCTGAGGAATTCAGTGATTAAGGGGGCAGGTTATATGAGGTATGGGGTATGGGATATGTAGGGGCACGGCATGCCGTGCCCCTACCATGTATCATGATAATCCTGTGATCCTGTCTGAATTGTTTGGGAGATAAAAAATGAGTATAATAGAGCTAGAAAATGAAGAAGATACGTTCCAGACTGCAATGACGCCTATGATCGATGTTGTGTTCCTGTTGATAATATTCTTCATGCTGGTGACCCAGTTCTCGTCACAGATCTTGGAGCAAAACATTGTGCTGCCCCGTGCAAGCGAGGCGGTTGCTGACACAGGTACTGATCGGATGGTCATTAATGTGGACAGAAGCGGAACGTATACGGTCATGGGTGTGTCGTATTCACTTGAGGAGCTGAGCTCGCTTCTGAGAAGCTATAAGAACAGAAGGTTAAGCCTGGATTCAGACTCTCAGATCATGATCATGGTCCGGGCGGACCGGGGAGCAGCTTACAAGCATATTCAGGATGTATATCTTATGTTTCAGGATAACGGTATCTATCAGGTGCAGTTCGCAGCGGAAAAGGAACATGAATAAACCGTAATGGTCTTCAGGCCCTGCGCTGCCTTTTTCACTGTAAATGGGGTTTGATAATTATTTTCAGGGATTCCCCTCCTCCTGCAGCAAGCCTATACCCTTTTTGGATATCATCAAGAGGCAGTTCATGCGTTATCATATCATCCACCTCAACAGTCCCTGTTTCAATAAGACGCATGGCCTCTTCAATGTCAGGGGGCCCGCAGTAGTATGAGGTCAGGATACGCACTTCCCTGGTCCAGAAGTAATTGATCGGGATATCTACCTTTTCCTCGGGCGCGGGTACGGCAAAAAAGACAACAGCTCCGCCCTTATCAACACGTTTCCAGGCTTCCTCCACTGCTGAAAGGGCTGATGTGCATATAATGACAGCATCCGTTTTGGGCATGCTGTCATCGGTTTCAGCTGTACTGCCTGTGTCTGACATATCAATGATTTCTTCCGCTCCCGATCTTTCGGCAAAAGCAAGCCTTTCCGCGCTGATATCTGCTGCAGTGATGCGGCAGTGCATAGCTGCAGCGAGTTTGATATGGAGGATCCCTGCAGTGCCGCAGCCCAGGACCGTGACAGTTTGACCTTTCCTGAGTTCTGCAAGTCTCTGGGCACGGACAGTGCATGCCAGGGGTTCGATAAACGTGCTTTGATTATAAGAAATAGTATCCGGAAGCAGGTAGGTTCCGTGCTCGATCAGAGACCGGGATACAAGAATATATTCAATAAATCCGCCGGGAAGTCTCTCTTTAACGTTTGAGCAGACCGGGAAACAGCCGTTTTTGCAGTACGAGCATTCATTGCAGGGGATCTTCGGTGCAATAAACACTCTGTCACCCGGTTTATACTTTTTTACCGACGTGCCGGTCTCAGCAACTTCCCCTCCTATTTCATGGCCGGGCACAAGCGGAGCTCGCGGCAGCCGGTACCATTCAACAAGGTCGCTGCCGCAGATACCGCAGGAGAGTATTTTAACCACCATTTCATCCGGGCCGGGAACAGGACGCGGAACCTCTTCAATGCGGATGTCCCGGTTGCTGTACCAGACAGCTTTTTTCATTCTTTTTCTTTGAGCGTGCAGTAGAGGTCGTATGCTTTGTCAGGTTTTTCGTTTTTGTGCACCACTGCATTAACCGCTTGGATCATGGCAGTCGGGGCTTCGGACTGGAAGATATTGCGCCCCATGTCAACACCGGAAGCCCCCTCCTGAATGGCGTTATATGCCATGGTCAGCGCGTCCGGTTCAGGGACCTTCTTTCCGCCGGCTATGACTATGGGAACAGGACAGCAGGACGTGACCGTTTCGAACCCTTCAGGCACATAATAGGTCTTAATGTAATGCGCACCCAGTTCAGCGCATATCCTGGTAGCCAGCCTGAAGTAACGGGCATCCCGTACCATATCCTTGCCCACGGCGGTTACTGCCAGGGTGGGGATCCCGTACCGTGTGCCAAGGTCGACCATGCGGGTCATATTGATGATGGACTGTTTTTCATGCTCGCCCCCGATAAACACCTGGACCGCCATAGCACACACATTCAGGCGTATGGATTCTTCAATATCAACAGCGATCTCCTCATTGGAAAGTTCCTTGAGTATGCTTGTTCCGCCCGACACCCTGAGCACGACCGGTACGGTCATTGAAGGGGGCACAATGCTTCTGAGGATGCCCCGGGTCAACATCAGTGTATCTGCATAGGGGACAAGCGGAAGGATATTCAGGTCGATCCGCTCCAACCCCGTGGTAGGTCCTTGAAAATATCCATGGTCAACGGCAAGCATCACGGTTTTTCCGGTTTCAGGATTGAAGATGCGGGCGAGCCGGTTCTTCATGCCCCATTCGAGTGAACCGGATCCTTTAAGAAAAAACCCTTCACTCTTCTGCGGAATATCAGTATAATACTGTTTGCCTTGTTTTGCATCGTCCGTATCAGGCATGTGTTCCTCCTTTCTGCTGCATGTATATGGGCACTGTTTTTTACATAATGATTATATCCGGCACATTACCAGAGCCCGCCCACAGTTACTCCAACAGTGGAGATATTATCACCCTCAATTTCCCGGTTCGCAACATTCAGACCGATAATCACTCTGCTTTCTTCTGAGACAACAATTCCGTAACCTATTCCAACTAAAAAACCTATTCCCGAATCACTGACAGAACTATCACTAAAGCCCCCGCCGCTGATTGACATAACAGCTCTTGAAAGACCGATATCTCCCCGCACCAGAAAACCGTCACCCGGTTCCGATCCAAAGAAATGCATTACGCTGAACCCGTATAGATATTGGTTGATTGAAAATGTTGTATAGTCATCACTAAGATTGTCCGAAGCATTATTGACAACAAAGCCCAGAATGGTCTGTTCATTTTCCATAGGCCAGTAAAAACCAAACATGTCTAATGTAAACGTCATTCTAGTTACACCGGGAAGGGAATCAACCATATCAAAGACTTCACCTGTTTCCCCCGGATAGTTAATACTGGCAAGCCCGAAACTCCAGTATGTGTACCAGTCCTCAACATCAGCATCTGCACTGCTGCACAGGGCACAAAGAATAAAAAGAAAAATCACTATAATTCTGCCTGACATGCCACTCCTCCTCAAAAAAAGTTTAAATAAGTATACCATATTTCTCGGGATATGTCAAAGGTTTTTTTAGGAGTATAGAGTCGCAAGTCGTTCCATTGGAGGAGATATATAACTCCACCGGATAAATTCTCCATGCCTCTGGCGCGTTGTGTGGTAGTCTGGGGTCTTTAGACCCCGGCTCTAATTTGCGTCGGGAGTCGAGCGCGACAAGGAATTCTGTGGTCTGTCCCCTAATTTCGGGCACGCAATAACTGTTAAAATGACAATTACGAAGATGTCATAATGACTATTATCAGTTGGGTGTGTTGTGAAAAACAATGGAAAGGGTATTCTTTTATCCTTGATAACCATAGGCTTATGACAATACAGCCAATTGGCATGCTGTTTGCATTATTAATGACAGGACGTTTGAATGTGCAGCTGTGAGTCAATAGTATATTCAACGTGTTGTTTTGTTTCTTTCAGACGTTTGTTAAGGAGGAAGAAGATGGTTGACCTGATAAAATGGAAACCGTTTCACAGTCTGATGCAGGATTTTTTCAGGGACCTTGATCCTCTGTTCGAGGGTCACCGGCCGCTTTTGAGAAGGAACCTTGACTTCCAGCCCAGGATGGATCTTAAGGAGACGGATACAGAGGTGAAGATATATATTGACACACCGGGAATGGAAAAGAAGGATATAGATATCTCCCTTGAAGATAATATCCTGGTAATGAAAGGGGAGCGTAAGGGCGAAGAACGGAAGACCGAGCACGGCTTCGTCCATACCGAACGGTTTTTCGGATTGTTCGAGAGACGGGTCCGGCTTCCTGAAAATATCGAGCAGGACAAGGTCAAGGCCGATTACAGTGACGGTACACTCACAGTGACGGTTCCCAAGGCCAAGGTTGAAAAACCTGAAGCAAAGAAGATTACAATAGCGTAACTGTACGGGTCTGGTTTTTCGGTACGGGGAGGAGAGGATGCACCTGTCCTCCCCGGATGTTTTTTGCTTCAAACAGTTTACATTAGTATGCGTATTATGATAGAGGGCATATGAGCTTAGTTCACTGCGTTCACTAAAAGGAGGAATATCCATGAAAAAAGTATATTTTTACAGACATATGCTCCGCCTGTTATTCGTGTTGCTTGTATGTACTGCGTGGGTGCATACGGAAACAGTCCAGGCGGACACGGACCGGGATATCGCCGTGCTCAGGCACCAAGGCAAGGTTTTTTCCCGTATCGCAAAGGAGGCAAAGGATGCGGTGGTATTTATACAGGTTGAAAAAAAGATAAAGGTCGGAGAGGGAGCGGTTCCGTACCGGTTCAATGACCCGTTCAATCCGTTCAATGATGATTTTTTTGAGAGATTTTTCAGGCATCGTTCACCCCGCAGGCAGAGGCAGCCGAAACGTGAGTTCAGGCAGCAGGGACAGGGGTCGGGATTCGTTATAAGCAGGGACGGATATATACTGACAAATAACCACGTTGTCGAAGGTGCCGACACTATCACGGTAAAGCTTAATGACGGGCGTGAGCTCAAAGCGGAGATCGTGGGCACGGATCCCCAGACGGATGTTGCTGTAATCAAGGTCAAGGGAGACAGCCTTCCGGTCCTTCCGCTTGGCAGTTCACACAGCCTGGAAGTCGGCGAATGGGTCATGGCTATCGGAAATCCATTCGGTCTTGCCCAGACCGTGACAGTCGGAGTGGTCAGCGCGAAAGGCCGCAGCGGTGTGGGAATCGTTGATTATGAGGACTTCATCCAGACCGACGCTGCCATCAATCCGGGCAACAGCGGCGGCCCGCTTCTCAATCTTGAAGGCAGGGCTGTGGGAATAAACACAGCTATCTTTTCAAAAAGCGGCGGATATATGGGCATAGGATTCGCCATTCCGATCGACATGGCAAAAAAGATATACACGCAGCTTATTGACAAGGGCAGTATCTCACGCGGTTTTCTCGGTGTGGTTATCCAGAATATCACTCCGGCACTTGCAAAGTCATTCGGTCTTGAGAAGACAGAAGGTGTGCTCATATCCCAGGTGAACAAGGATTCGGCTGCTGAAAAGGCTGGCCTCAGCACAGGGGATGTGATAGTGAAATTCGACGGCACGCCTGTTAAAAAAGTGGGTCCATTCAGGAACAGGGTGGCGCTTTCTGCCCCCGGTTCAAAGCATACGGTGATCGTTGTCCGGAACGGAAAAGAAAAGACCGTAACGGTCAAGCTCGGAACGCTCGAATCCGGTCATACTGCACAGGCTCCTTCCAAAGCGGAGGACACGCTCGGTCTTACCGTTCAAAACCTTACTCCGGAGCTCGCGGAACGGCTCGGGTATGAAACCGATTCCGGTGTTATTATCACGGGTGTTGAGCCTGGTTCAGCCGCGGCAGCAGCAGGGCTTACGCCGGGTATACTGATCCTGGAAGTCAACAAGAAACCTGTCAAGAACACCTCGGAATTCCATGATGCAGCTGCTGCAGCGGTTAAGGCGAAAAAGAACATACTGCTCCTGGTAAAGGAAAAAGGGTATTCGCGGTTCGTGGTCATCCGGTTAGCAGACCCGGATTAAACAAGTTTATGCTTGACTTTTAATCAATCCTCTGTATTCTGTCCTTTGCATACACAGACGCTGTAAAGGAGCTGAACGATGCTGCTGAATGCAGAGGACATATACGGGGATCTGTCTTCAGAAGAGAAGGAAGCCCTGAAAAGGGAACTGGCTGAGCTTCTCATAAAAGATGATGGCAGAAGGGCGGGATGGTACCATGATTATTTCTGCGATGACGGCACACGGCTGACATTCGATATTAACAAGCCGTATGAGCATGTCTGCCCGAAATGCGAAAAAACGTACAGCGAGGACCGGCATCACAAAGCCTGGGTCAGCGAACTTCGTGAAAAGAGGATAAAACGGCTTATAACAATATGCTGCCGCGCGGAAAACGATCCCTCCCTCATGGATACGGTTACAGAGCAGTTCGAATGGATAGCGGAACAATACAGGCAGCTTCCCCTGCTTGACGGATGGAAAGCCAAATACGGGGCAGCGCATCTCGGCGGCACGGTCCTGGAGGAATCCGTTGCCATATGCAAGCTCTGTTTGGGGATTGCACAGACAGATCATCTCCTCAGCAAAGAACTGAAACGGTCTTTGCATGAAGGATTCCTTGTGCCTGCCTTCGATCTGCTGCTGCATACCGTATTCCGGGGAAATGATCAGCCTCTAACTCCCCATAATATACGAGTGTGGCACGGATGCGCCCTGGCTTGTTCAGCCCTGCTTTTACAGGATGAAGAGCGGCTGCTCAGTAGTTTCAATGCTCCTTTGGGGCTGAAGTTTCAGCTTGAGAACGGCCCCAAAGAAGACGGATTGTGGTATGAGGGAAGCCTGGGCTACCATTTTTATACTGCGGAGGGTCTGACATACCTTATGGCAGTAAGTGCTGCACTGGACAGGGACCTACCTCTTATAAAGGAACATTACATCAGGATGCTGAAAAAACCTGTTGACCTTTATTTTTCGAACGGGCACGGGGTCGCGTACGGGGATACATGGGCACCCATAACCCTTGAAAGACCGCTGAACCTCTATACATGGGCGGCTGGCTTGGTCGAGGAACCGTGCATAGCCTCAAGCCTGGAGCGCATGCAGAAGCAGGACACACGTGCAGCCCGGGCTCCTGAGGCCTTTCCCGGATTTTGCATAGCACTTGCAGGTCCGGATGACTGGGAGGTTTCGGTAAAAAGCGGACACCTCACCGGAAGCCACGCTCATCCGGATACGGGGGGTGTTATAGTAGTCTACAAGGGAGAGGAAGTTGCAGGTGATACAGGCACTACAGGATATGCAGCGGAAATAAACAAATGGTTCCGTTCCCCGTTCAGCCACAATACAGTCATGGTTGACAACGGGAAGGATACCGAGGAACACCTCAGATCCGGACTGACGCCCGGCAGGATCAGGACCGGAAAGGACTTCATTGAGATAGAGGGAGCGATCGCACACGGCTGCAGGATTGAAAGGAGATTGGAGTTCAGACAGGGGAGGATACTGGATACTGCACGGCTTTCTTCAGACACGGAACGGGTGTGGACCTGGCTCATGCATTTCAATCTTCCTTTTGATGATCTGAGCGGTGATCGTGACAGCGAACGGTTTAGGGATATTTCCTGGATACAGGATGTGTGCCGCGTACAGGAGTCCGGCGTATTCCGTACGGGACAGGTCGGCCTGACACTTGAAAACACGGAACATTCATGCGGTGTGTATATTTTTACATCACCTGCCAATAAAAAGGCAGATCGGAGACACGGCATCGCCTGGGATAAAGAGAGTAGGGAAGCGGAATTCAGAGCTGTGTGGGAAGGGTTTTAGGTCAATATAACAAATATTTACTACGGACGGTTTCGAAATCCGCTGCTTCACGGTCCCATTCTTCCAGGATCTCAGTAGCAGCGGTTTTTTGCCTGAGCTGCGCCAGCAGATTTGTGCCTGCCCGTCTGTTAAAGCCCTGTTTGAATTCCAGCCTGTCCTGATAGTTCCGAAAAATTGTTTCAAGCATGGCCAGCGCAACAACAGTGACCTTCACGCTGTCGCGGTCGGAGAAATTGAGACGTACACCCCGGCAGGTTTCGTGTTTGAATACGCTTCGGCTCGGGATGAAGAAGAACGGAACAAAGGAGATACCCGGAAGCTCCCGCGCGTTCAGTTCGTCTGCTATCGCGAACGGATCCATCCAGGGAGCCCCTGCCACCTCAAAGGGAAGGGAAGTGCCTCGTCCTATACTGATATTGGCAATGCCCTGCAGGAGTCCGGTACACCCGTACCCGAGGAGAGAATGTATCGTGGGCAGGTTGGGCGTAACACAGTTCCAGGACAGGCCTGTTTCGTCGAACCACATCCTGCGTTCCCAGTTGCGCAGCCGCACCACGCGCAGGTCACAGCCGACAGCATATTCCTCATTGTAATAAGAGGCGATCTCGCCCGGGGTCATGCCGTGCCGCAGAGGAAGGGGAAACGGGGCCAGAAATGAGCTGTATTCGGAATCCAGGACATTTCCCTCAATCCTGTCGCCGCGGATGGGGTTCGGCATATCGACAAGGATAAAAGGAATATTTTTCCCTTTGGCAGCTTCCATGCAGTAGAGCATGGTACTGTCAAAGGTCCAGTACCGGATGCCCGATCCCTGCAGGCAGAAAATAACGGCGTCTGTGTCCGCGAGCTGTTCCGGTTTCGGCCTTTCACTGCCTTTGCCGAAGAGGCTGTGGACCGGGATGCCGGTCAGTTCGTCTGTTCCGCTTTCCACGCCGGGGCCCGGTTGTACCGCACCCCACATTCCGTGTTCCGGGGCGAATGCAGTCCGTACATCCACTTCCCATTCATTGATTATTGTGAGCAACAGGTGATGCCGGTCATCGGCCAGGGAGGCGCCGTTGAGGACAACAGCCGTGCGTTTGCCGTCTACAAGCTCATGCAGGTTCTTCAAGTCCGTTTCAACGTTCATTATGTTCCCTATAACTGTTGTCCGCCCAGCCTGCCGCGGCCCGATACAGAATGGGTGTACCCGAATTTTTTGATAATCTCTTGAAGCAGTTGTTTGCGGGCTGTCCGGAATATTTTTTCTGTGATCTTTTTGTTGTTGGAATGTTTGACTGCTTTATCCGCCTTGAACCTGAATGTGTGCGCGTAATTGCCGATGACCGTGTTGTCATGCGCCTTGTTCTGCTTAGAGCCGAGCATGACCCACGGAGTGAAGCGTCCTCCCCACGGATTGAACACCACGTTATTTTTTATGGTGCAGCGCTGTGCGTCGTATAGACTTACACCGTGCCAGTGCTTGACAGCTACTACATTTCCCTCGACATGGAAGTTTATAAGCGGCCCGTCAAAAAAGCCGATAGCCTGGAGTGTTGTAGCAAAGGGCTGTTTGTCATTCTCCTGGTTCAGGATAAGGTTGTATTTTATAGTAACGTTCCTCACAGTACCGGTCCCCTTGTTGAACAGGAAGCACTGGATCGCGTCGTCGTGATTTTTATCCCCATCCTTTGAACCTACATATATATTCTTTATGACATTATACTGCACGGTAATGCCGTCCCGCGTGACACGGATCCCGTCGCCCGAGAAATCGGAAACCACATTGCCTTCGCATATGGAGTCGTATGCACACAGAGCTATACCGAACCTTATATGTAATACATAGTTGTTCCGCAGAGTGAGATTCTTTCCGTGCCGCCCCATGAATATGCCGGAATTGGCATTCATCCATTCTTTCGGCCCCCATGTGGATATATCTTTAGTTGTATAGATAAAGCAGTCTTCAATAATAATATCATGCGATGGGCCGCCCTCTGCCAAAGTTACAATGTTCCCCTTGTAGGGATCTCCTCCGCATGAAGGGCTTATGGCCAGTCCCTTTACTGTCCAGTTGGATCCCTTGGTAATAGTGAGCCTTCCGAGTTCAGGTTTGTGTTCCTTTATAGGTTCAATAATAACCATTGCTTTATTGTCTCCACCGAATTTCACATGGCCGTGATAGCCGGAACCAAGAAGCACGCGGTCCCCTCCCTTCAGGCGTGTAAGTTTTCCTTTTTGGGCTGCCTTTTCAAGCATTCCCCAGGGACGCGAGGCAGTGCCCGGGTTAGCGGACTTTCCTTTCCCCGGAACCGCGTAGTATGTCCGGGCTTTAATTCCGGGTTGTACGAGGATAGATAAAATAATTATTATTAGAACTTTTTTCATGATCGTTAATAATGGCATATCTTTGATCTCCGGAAAGGTATTGATTTGATATAAAATACATACTATGTTTTAAAACCCCTCTTAAGAGCAAGGGCGATCAGTTTCTGGACAAGAGCTTCATGGGAAATGCCGACCTTTTTTGCAGACTGCGCGAATTCATCGTCTTTCTCCAGGTTGGGATTGGCATTTGCTTCAATAATATATATTTCTCCTGCTCCTGTCACACGGACATCGAACCGCGCGTAGCATTTCATGTTAAGAGCACGATATGCCCGTTTGCATACAGTATTGATTTTTTTTTCCCATCCTTCAGGCAGGTTCTGTGCAAACACATTTCTCATGCCCCATTTTTTTCTGTATGCATCATTCCATTTTGCCATGTATGTGGCGATACGAGGTTCATCCTCAGGTTTCTTTCCGAATATCATTTCCCGCATAGGAAGGACTTTAATCCTTTTATTTCCCCACAGGCTGACATAGAATTCCCTGCCGTCAATATACTCTTCAACAATAACATCTTCATTCATTGATTCGTGAACGAATTTCACCCGTTCCAGAAAAGATTTCTCATCGTCCACAAATGAAACCTGGGCTATTCCTCTGGATGCTTCCTCACGCAGAGGTTTTACTATCATTGGAAACTTTAGAGGCTTTGGGACCCAGACCTTTCTGTCCCTGTAAAAGACATGGAAATTCGGTACTTTTATCCTGTGATAGGTCAGTATTTTTTTTGTCAGCGATTTGTTGTTGCATAAGAGCAGGCTGGACTGAGAAGCTCCTGTATACACTACTTCCATCATTTCAAGCAAAGCAGCGATATTCTTGTCCAGATGTGATTTATTATTAAAAACATCTGCAAGATTGAATACCACGTCCGGACGGTTTCCCCTGATTTCCTCCCACAGGACGCTCAGGTCATTGTAAATTCCCAGAAGAGAGATCTCGTGGCCGATCTTTTTTAGCGTGTCATAGATCTCCCTGTATACGCGAAGGTTCGGATCTTTAAAATCCTCTGTAAAATCATATCCTCTGGGTGTAAAGTAGGTGATATCAAACAGCATGAGAACTTTCAGCTTTTTTTTCATTATTTTCCTCTGAAGCTCCCGGTATACATATGGTTCATAATCGATGTAGTAATATATGAAGAGATCTTAAGTACCGATATTGATTCATTTTCCTGAGTATACAGATCCAGATACCTGCTCCTTTCAATAAGTGTTTTTATAAGATCATCAATAAAATATTTTTTCTCTCCGGTCCAGATCGAGACCGAATCGCGGATCTGCTTTTGATATTTCCTGATCACTTTATATGCAAGAGGCATGGATCCGGTCTTATCAGTGTCCTGAACAAACATTCTTTTTAAGTTCCCGTCATGAAAATCGGGGAAATCCTCTGCCCAGAAATGCCTCTTTTTCTTATAGTAATTTTTAAGCATGGATCGCAGTTTTGATGCTTCCCAATATTTTTTCCCTTTTTTTGCCAATGGCTCTTTGTCCTGGATATCATTCATGATGTCGTTCACGTATTTGAGTTTTTTAAGAGCTTTCCATCCTTTATACCGCTCTGCCCAGTCAAGGCCTGGAGTAAGCCAGACAGCGAACGTCTCAGCAAAGTCCTCATCAGGATGGTACTGAGCGTAAAAATCCTCCAGATGCCTGACAAAATTCCTGCTGTATGGCCGGAATATATATGTGTCTTCATATTCCTGGCTGAAATACCCGAAAACTTCCCGCCATTTTTTTCTTCTATACAATTTATAAGCGTAATTTATTGCATGGCCTGCTTCATGGCGCAAAAGCTTCATGCACCATTCTTTTGTTCCCCCCTCAACATCCAGCATCATCTTCCGTTCGAGTTTCATAAGCGCAGGATGGGCAAGAAAGAAAGGGATTCCTATAATCGGTTCCTTATCAGGAGCGAGCCATTCATCTGAAAGGTAACATTCAGCCCTGAATCGAAGGTTCTTTGCTGCCATTTCCTGATGAAGTCTATTGACGCATTCCTCAAGCCAGGTACCTGTGATTGAGACACCAAGATCACACAATCTCATACAGAGTAGTTTTTCTTCGCTCAGGGTTGAAAGATCTGTGTTTTTCTTTTTATTCAACAGTCATAACCTCCTGCTTCAGCTTACGGTCATGTCCCCATATAGTATACCATGCATAATGCTCCCTGTCAAGCTTTGAATTGCATTATTATAGGGGTCAGTCAATTTTTATACTTGACATATTTTTTGATTATGATATAATTTGATTTTTTCCTATTTGGATTTAAATCAGCGAAAATATTGGTAAAGTATACTAAATCATTCTGAAAATAGATAATTCCAGAAAAATTGAAATATTTTAAGGAGACAGAGAATGGCACGCAAACCACGGATCAAGGCACCCGGATATGCAGCTGCATATCACCTGATAAGCAGGACAGCGGGTGCGGAATACTGGCTGGATAATCACATGAAACAGACATTTATTCGCAAACTGAAAGCCTTGAAAACATTATACTATGTAAGATACCCCAATTTCAGCGCTATGACGAATCATACGCATATTATGGTGGTATTTAAAGATCCCTCAGACATAGACGAAAAAGACGCCATGGAGCGGTGGAACAGGTACCATGAAAAAGAATACAAGCTCAATCCGAATGTAGAAGCAT
>Ga0272441_10001485_pt1 | contig 50040 bp, 67 predicted proteins | sample SSMProp6N_FD_193582 | JGI IMG/M metagenome (GOLD analysis project Ga0272441, IMG submission 193582) | Marine sediment archaeal communities from Little Sippewissett salt marsh, Falmouth, MA, United States - SSM-Prop-6N | ecosystem: Environmental > Aquatic > Marine > Wetlands > Sediment ... | reverse complement strand
CTATAATGGACAAAAGCCCCATATAAGGGGGGGGGGGGCTTGTGGGGGGGCCTGTAAAGGGGGAGGTCCTGACTCAACCGGGGCTGGCATAGTAACCTGTTTTCATGTCCCCGATAATTCCGGGCAATGCGTTACTAGGATAATCTGCACCCCGTACTCCTCGCACAAATTATCCAGCACCTCCGACATTATTGGAACGCGATCCCGGCTCAGGAAACGAAACGGTTCGTCCAGAATTAAAAGTCTGCGATCACCAGAAAACAACAAAAGTGTAAACCGAAGTGCAAAGGATAAAATATCCACAACCCCACCGCCCATTGCAAGCAAGGGGTCGATTTCATTTTCGTTATCATCAAAAACCACATGCTCCACTGCAAAACTCCCCCTGCTAATTTTCCCAAGCATCCGATAACGATAGTCCCCCCCGAAAACTGCTTCCAAACATTCCGTGCCAATTTCTGAGAATACTTGCAGAACCATTTCCTGAGCTTCGTTCCCCGCTTCAAAAACAACCTCTTCAACCCTACCTAATGCCTCCAATTCCTTTTTTTCTTCCCGTTGCATTTCTATACATTTTTCCAAGAACTGCTCTGCCTTTGTCTTCGCCATAGACCAGTATGAAAAGGTTTCTTCCAATTGTTCCAATTTCATGACAACAACCCCGCCTTTTTCAACGTGGACAATTTATTTTCCAATTCCTCTGACATTTCCTCTAATTTTGTTTCTGTTTTGGTTATTTCCTTTTCCAAGGTTTGCAGATACTCCTCGGCTTCCTCAAATGACTTTACTTGGAATTCTTCACGCAACCGGGACAATAAAGATTCAAGCTGTCCTTTTTGTCTACTTTGGACTTGCTCCAACTCGCGAAGTTTCTTTAATGTTCCCTCGATATTCATAGAACAACTCCTTTCATCTCTTCCAGCAATTCTCTGACCATCCCTTTTTCCTTCATAATTTTCTTATTTAGAACCTTTTCAAAAGAAACCCTCCCTGTCTGTTTCTTAAATGCCTCACAAAATTTCTTTGCCTCCGGAACCCCCTTGCCCTCTAGTACCGACCTGAAAAAAACCCTGCTTTCATTGGGGATTTTCAGCCGGGAAAACCCTTCCGCATTTTCTTTCATAAGCCACAAAAAAGGTGCCCTACCCTCTTGGTCAATGTCTCGATTCATTACGGAACCGGGAGACAAGAACCAATAATTTTTTTCTTGCTCAAAAAATGGTTTATGATTGTCCCCCAAAATATAACCACAATATCCCTCGTTTTCTTGAGCAAATTCCCGAAACGGAATCATTCCGGGGCAATTATCATCCGTAGTCAAAGCATGCCCCACATAAACATGCTTTCCAGACAATCTTTCTGTGGCCTTCTTCCAATTCCACGGGAAAAAATGAAAATAAACGTCCCCTATTTTGTCAACCCCCGTTCTTTTGTAGAACCCCTCTGCATATTCGGCCATTAACTCATACGAAGTATTTCTCAAGTCCTGTCTGTGGAATCTCAAATCATGCTGTCCGGGAATCGCATAAACTTTTTCGTTTATGTCGGCCAAGGCCCTGACCAGCATGGTTTCCACCAACGGTGTTTCTGTGGAACTGTGGAACACGTCCCCGCAAAAGATTACAGGCACTTCATATTTATTGGCCTTTGCCACAATAAAATCCAAAACCCCCTGCATGTCCTGAACCCATTCCCCAACACGTTTCTTAGGGGGGGAATGATGCAAATGCAAATCCCCAACAATTAACGCAATGTACTTTTGCATAATGGGCAAACCTCTCCTTTGGTTTTCTTTTTCAAATCCTGAATCTTGATTTCACTTTGCTCTGTTTCTTTATCCAATGTAGAGGCCATTTTCAGAATGGCCCTCAAACTTTTTGCCTTATTTTCCTTTACCTTGGCGTTTTCCAGCAAAGCTGACAATTCCGTCAAATCATTTGCCTTGTAATGATTTTCCACAGCAGATTGTATATTTCGGATAGCTTTCAAAATCCCTTTCAAGGAACTGCGGTCTGTCTTGAATTCCCCCAAAAATTTTTCCCCTGCAATTATATCCTCAACATAAGAAATGATTTCCTTCAAATCAACCTTGAACAAGGGGGAATCAATTATCTTTTTTGCGGCTGTTAACTGGGTTTTCATTTCCTCCATGCTTGTCTTCATATTCAATAAATCTAGCCCTGTTTTTGACCATTCCTCCCACAAGGGCCTCATTTCAAGAATCTTGTCCGCATCTTTAATTAACCCGTCTTGATTCGCCTTTTCTTTTTCTATGGAATCAAACCTGTCTTTGGCCGCTTTGCGCCTAATTTTAACCCATTCCAAGCATTCCTGTATCTGAGTCAATTTAACGGTTTCATTTATAAAATTCCCCGCTTCAACGGGCGGGGAACTGAGCAAAAAAGGCGGGTCGTGTTGTAATTGGAATGTCAGTCTAGGATTTATTCTAAGGGCCTCGGACACCTCCTCCGGTACTTTGGAGTTTACAGCCTTGAAAGTCTCGCCAGACAATTGATATGAATTATTTTGACCCCTTCTGCGAGTCACCACCATGCCCCGAAAACGAAGCTGGACAGCGCAAGACTTTTTCCCATGTGAAATAAAGGCTTTTCCTCTGGGCCTATTCGTCACAACCCAATACAATGCCCTAATTATTGCGCTCTTCCCTGAATTCGATGTCCCTGTAATTTTGGTCAATAAACCATCTAATTCTAAGGAATGTGTTCTGTGGCATTGGAAATTGCGAAGGACTATTTTTTCCAACATCAGATTGCCCCCACCTGTTTTAACCGTATCCGCAATTCATCCAAATCCACTTCAAAGGAAATATCATTTCCCGTGACTTCCATGCGAAGTGTTTTCATGGGAAATTGCATTCCATTTCTCAATAGAAAAATGGTCGTCACATGCTTCGGATTGTCTGTCGGGATATAGAATTTCATACTAGCCATTGAATATGCCTCCTTTTGTATAGTATAGACTTATCGCACAAATTTTCGATACGACGCTTTTTCCAAAAAATCTTCAAAACGAATGGAAACCATTTCTGTATTATTGACTATCATGTCAATGTAGTCAATACTTTGAAAAGGCAAATCTCCATCAATGAAAAATTCCAAAGTGCTTGTTATCAAAGTCTCCCTTCGATCCCTCTTCGTAATCAAAGCCCAATACCTTGTCTTGGCCTTTTTTTGCTGACTCATGGCCTGTTCAATAAATAAGCCCCATTCCTTACCCGATTTATTGTCGAGCAAATCTGTCGGAGTCGCTTTCGGGTACCCCCGTTTTAATTCAAAACACACCCTCTTAATTAACGGCTCCCCCTCACGGCATGTGGCCTGAATATCCCCATACCCCACTATATTTTTCCCTCCTTTGGAATGATTTACTGTGGCCCTTCCCCCACTGTTCGGAGTCCTCCAAAATAAATTGGGATTCTTTCCCCTCGAAACCCACAACGACAATTTCTTACAAGTGTCTCGTTCAAAACAACTGCCTTTTGTATTCTTTTTCATAATTAAAACCTCTTGTTTATATTGTGCCACTCAAAAACATTATCTGGATCAGCTATATTTGCCGATCCTATTTCCTTGCCTATTTTTGACACTTCCTTTGCTTTGATATTCCAGCGGGGCCACTCCGCATATTGCGGGGGAAAGTCTTCGTGCGGCAAATGTACCAAGTCCCAGTTTCTATAAAACTGATCGTTTTGTTGAAACACCGCATCATATTTTTTTCCTTTGGTCATTTCACCGTTCAAAATTTTTGCCGCTGTCATTTCCCCCACACCTTTTACCCCCGGCACACCATCTGTGGAACACCCCGCTATTGCTTTTACATAGGCCCAATCCTCCGGGTCGATTTTATATTTTTCCCTAAACATTTCTACATTCATAATTTTTTTTGATGCTGGGCTATATAAGGAAACATTCGGGGATAAACATTGATATAAATCCGCATCCGCTGTTATTAACCACACCCTATTTTTTTCGCCTAATTGTTTTGCAAACCATGCCATGCAATCATCCGATTCGAACCCCTCTTCCATATAGCATGGAAACCCTATTCGGGGCAAGTATTCGTTTTGTAGTTTTCTAATCTGCTGATATAAAATTCCAAACAATTGCTTCTCTTCCAGCGTGGTCTTTTTTCGAGAAGCCTTGTACTTTGGGAAAATTTTTTTCCTCACACTGGAAACGCTGTCCCAACAAAAAATAAGTCTTTTAGTTCTAAAGTGTATCATTAAATTTTTGACCTGAACCAGCATCCCATAAATAACTCCGGTCGGTTCCCCCTCAATGTTATGAAGCCCTCCCATACCGTAAAATACAAAATGCGACAAGTAATTCCCATCCACAATTAAATAAGGGCTGTCATTCATAACGAGGCTTCCTTTTCAATGTTAATTGATCCTGTACTCCTGCCCACACTTCCCCAACACATTCGGCAAGTTCCTTTTGCAATTGATACTGCTCAATAAAAGAAACTATTTTTTGTTCCGTCCCTATCATTTCAAATTCTGTTGCGTTAATTGTGGCTCCGGTCTTTTTCCAAGCCCCCTCCTTGACCATGTACTGTATATTGGCAGAAATATCATCAATACCGTAACTAGGATAAATCGGAAACTCCACTTCCACAGCCGATCCATTTATTCGATTCTTCTTTACCTTGACCTGAACCCTGACCCCCTGCTGTCGGTCAATGCCATTCACCTTCTTTTTGATTCGGCCCTTGACACTAGACCATATTTCCAAGCAAGCATAAAATTTCAAGGCCCTGCCCCCGGAACGTGTCTTCTGCTCGAAACCAAAACCTATGTTATCCCGTGTCTGTGAAATGACGATCAGAATGCTTCCAGACTCTTGCAGAGGCCGCATCAGCCTTCTCATATTTGCACTGTTCTTTTTTGCCTTACCGTCCCCGTAACTGCCAGACATTTCGGAACCCTTTGCAAATTTTTTGCGGTTCTCCTCAAATTTTTCTATTTCAGCCTCACTGGATAACCCGTCCATACTGTCAAGGACATAAATAAATGGCACCCCTTTTTTCACAGCATCAAAAGCGTTGAAATAAAACTCTTCTATTGTGCTGGAACCCATGCTGTCCTTGGACGGGGTTTCGATTCTACGGGCTGTTTTTTTGCCAAACAATCTTTTCAAATCAAAAAGATTGCCGCCTTCCACATCATCGTAAATTAGCCTATAATTTTCAAACTTTGGATTTTTTGCCGCTTCTGCAAAACAGGACATACTTAGAAATGTTTTTCCTGAACTAGAATCCCCCACTATAAAATAATACTTGCCGGGGAAAAACCCAACGGACGGATTCCCGGTACAAGCAAGGTTCAATAAGGTGCATCCAGAATGTAGTCCATTTTCAATTCGCACTGGACTTTGCTTTTCAACCAACCTATACTTTTCCAAGCTCATTTTGTCCTGCTCCCTTTCAATAATAAAGGGGGGGAAATATCCCCCCCTGTCACCCTAATTTAATCATCATCATCTTCGTCGTCATCGTCATCATCAAAATCGTCTTCATCCTCTTCGTCTTCATCGTCCTCCTCAATTTTTCGAGACGATTTCTTCTTAGTTTTTTTCGATTCTGACTCCCCTTCCATTTCTGCTTTCAGGGCATCATACTCCGGAACAATCAGAAGCGAATCCAAGCTGGGCAATTCCTCACAAATATCCACAGTGTATTGGGTTTTCCTGCGAATAAAATCCACTGTGTCACATTTCAAAAAGGAATTCCCACCAAAACTTGCCGCCTCAAACAACGCCTTGACAGTCATGCCATTTTCGGGATCGGCAAAATTCATTTTCTCCTCAGAGTCTTCATCTTCATCTTCCTGTAACTGGAAAACCCTGCGATCAATGGCTTTTCCAAAGTTAAAATACGCTGTCTCCAAAATCTGAATTCCGTTGTCCGGATTGCGAACGTCCATCACATAAAATAATTGACGTTCTTTTGCTTGGAGGCTTCTGATTTCGTCATCATCCACTTCTGGATCACGGCGCATTTTATCGACCTTCTCACAAATGGGGCAACGCTCCCCAACAGTCCGGGGGCAAAGCCGGGGGACTTGATTCGGCCCCACATTGTAATGAACTTCGATTGTCCTTTCCCAATGCAAATCCCCCTCCTCTGCATAATCTGTGGGAATTTCCACAACATAGGGCAAAATATCCAACCGATATGTTCCAGCCTTCTTGATCTGCATCATCTGAAAATCATCCGGAATCTCATAAACGGAACGGGTTTTCTTGTTCCGTTCCTCCACCCGCCTTCTGGTCGATTCCGACGAAAACCTACGCCTTTTTTGTTTGATTCTGCGCTTCACCATCTCAGTTTCCTTCCTTTCTTTTCATTGTCCCATGCGTTCTTGCTTTGTTGCGGACATTTTGATCTACTGCCTTGGATTCCCTCGGCTTACTGAAATAGTTTTGACCCTGCAAAAACACAAGGTTTTCAAGGGCCTTTTTCCGATGATCCAAAGCGGACAACACTGCATCTAATTTACCAGACTTCTTTTTTGCATCCAGTAGGCTTTGCTGGGCCTTCTTATAGGACTTAAATCTTTTAATTGCCGTGCTGACCCCCCCTTCTGTAATTTTGTCCAAACCATACATTTGCGGATCACGTCTGATCTTATTGTCCAACGCCGCCTGTAAATTTTCTAAATAAATTTTACAAGCATCCACTTCGGCCCTTGCATCTGCCGCCTGTTCCGCCACCTCCATATATTTTTCAGGTTGCTCTAACCAATTTTTGTCCAAAGCAAAAACATCTATCTGGACAAATTTTGTCCAATCTATCCATTCCATTTTGTATCTCCTTCTAAATAGTATAGAACTATGGGTTCATTTTATGTCAAAAAAGATTTATAACAAGCATTTGCCAATGCGGCCTTCCCCCCTTCATAAAACGGCTTTATAAAATTATCCAAAACTATACTAGCATCCTCTGCTTTGCTTTTGTCATTTAATAATACCGTGGTCATGTAAGAACACACCACCCTCCGGACAGTCTCCGGATCATCCTCTAATGTTTTCAAAATTATAGACGTGCTGTGCCAATTTCCCCGAATCAACTGCCTACACAAATCTATAATCACTTTTGAAGCCTCTTCCTCCTCAATATCTAAAATCGCCGGATCATTACAATACGACCAATTCTCCAGTAAAATCAAGGCTTTTCTTGCGTTGCCAAAAGCCTTCTCTATAATTATTTCATAAACTTCTGCCTCCGGTTCCAAACCTTCTTTTTTGCAAACCCTTTCGAGTAATCCAAACATTCTGTCTTTGGAAACTATGGGCATCCTCACTTCGTATGCTCTGGAACGCAACGCCGGAATCAGCTTCGTTGGCTCCGTTGTGCATAAAATTAAATAAGCCCAGTCCGGAGTATCCTCTAATGTTTTCAAAAACGCATTCTGTGCATCCCCGGTCAACTTGTGACATTCATCCAAAATATAGCAAATTTTTTCATGGGTTATAGGGGGGCTGAGTAACTGGTCACAAATCTCTCTCACAAAATCTATTCCACGAAAATCTGCCGAATTGAATTCCCTCAATAAGCAATCCCCCATATTGGAAGCCATGATTCTAGCCAACGTAGTTTTGCCCACACCAGACTTTCCAACCAGCATTGTAAAATGGGGCATTTCCCATTTCTCCAACATCTTCGCCATCGGCTTTGTCAAAGTCATTTCTTGCAAAGACTGCGGACGATATTTCTTATAGAATTCCATGTGCCTGTCTCCTTCATTGCTTGTGCAAAATTCCCAACTGCCCACACGGGCCACATCAAGACCAGAGAAACAAATCCCATGATCCAAACTGTCAAAGGATACTTGCGGTCGATACTAGCTTTCACCACTAGAAAAAAGGAAAGCCCAGTGCCTATATAAAACACCGTCACAATAATTGCCAGATTCGTCATAGCACACGCTCCTTTTCATACCAAGTTCCTTCTACTCCGGAAGCCTCCGCTTCCACTTCCAAAGGCACAATCAACCAAGAGTATGCCCGACCTACTTTATCCACCATAATCTTTTGCACCATGTCTAAATACCACTCCATTTCATTTTCCGGGACATCGGCCACAATACTGTCATGTATTTGGCCGACGATCAGCGTCCTTTTATGGTGCTTTCTTATAGCCCTTTGCAAATAAATCAAAGCCAGCAACAAACAATGGAACGCACTGCCCTGTATTGGATAATTTATTACTTGATTCTTATGAAAAATTCCCCAATACTTGAATCCCGTCAATGAATGAAATTCCCCAGTCTCCAAATAATCTGAATACCATTTTCTTTTCCACTGACTATAAACCGGGAAACGAACATTCCAAAAATTATCAGACACCTTTCTGATATGATCTTCAAAAGTGCCTTTTTTCGTGTCCTTGTCAAATGAGCATGTCCCTAATTTATGAATCCCTTTTATGTACATTAAATGCTCCCCAATTGTCATTCCATTTTTCATTTCAAGGGGTCTGGCCTCCCATAATGACGGGGCGCATTGCTGATAAACGGAACCATAAAACTGGGGGAAAACAAAACAGTTCTTGCCAAAGTATCTAATTTCTTTTGTGACCTGATCCTTTGGAATCATAAAGCACTCGGAAGCCATGTCCGAGTGCATGTCCTTCGTGGGATCATTTATATATTCCAGCATCGTGGGGTCTTTATGATAACAAGCCGCGACCCGGACTTCGATTGCTGAATAATCGACCTCCACCAAACACCTTCCCGGCCTTGCCCGGAACGCCTCCCGAATTAACTTTCCAATAAATTCATCCCTTACGGGGAAATTCTGAAAATTAGGTTCAGAAGACGAAGACCGATACGAAGCCGCAAAATGCAGATGAAAAAACGGATGCAAAATCCCTTTCGTGGTGTTCAAAATTATATTGTCTAAATAAGTATTGGCGCATTTTTTCAATTTCTGCGAAATCAAGAACCACTTGGCTACCGGATCATCCACCTTGGCTAAAGCCTCCTCCGAAGCTGAATCCTTCCCCGTGGCCGTCTTAATTACTGAGACATGCCCCATCAGACCAAACAAGACCTTTGCCAATTGCTGTCTGGAATTATAATTCGTCTTTGCTCCAAAATGCTTTGCCCACAATTTCCCTGCCTTGGACCCCTGAATTTCAGTATCCAACATTCCCGCTTCTAACAATAACTCCCGCCGTTTTCTTTTGCAGTATTTTACATCCACACGGATGCCGTTTGATTCAACCTCGCTCAAAGCTATTGTGCCTTTATGAAATAAATCATATCCATATAAGGCCATTTCAAATACTCCTTCCAGCCAAATGTAATTCTGCCCAAGCATCCATCCCACAATACTCTAATAATTTATGTATCGGAAATGATTCCAATCTGTTTAACCCTGTCTTTGGGTCTGCTTCCATATACGGGTCTACTTCCTTAGAATAATCTGGAATGCCGTACTTTACAAACGCCTGAAATTTCAATCCACTATATCCACGACTCCCGTTTATTAAATGAGCCTTCAGCATTGTGTCAAAATACCAATTCCTGACCCGTGTCTTTAGTATAGACTTTGACCACCGATCTTCGAACTTCATATTTGCCGCCACTTTTTTTGCAGGGCTTTTCAAAAATGCCCTAAATTCTTCCCGTACATCCGAAGTGAACGGAAATGCAATTGTCCTTTTTGAATCTGCCATACCCACACATAGGATTTTCTGTCCCGGCCCCTCCGGTTTCAAGCTAGTGGTTTCATAATCAAAAACAACTATGTCCTGCGAAGCCGAATACCTGCGAATTTCATTTATAATTTCCCGGCTGTCATATATGGGGAAAATTTTAGGCTTTAATTCATAGGGGTCTGTTTCTGTGGAATGTATCCATTGCTTGCTGAGAACAAAAGCGGCATTGCCCGTCCGTTTGTCAAAGTATTCTTTGATAGGATACATCGGAATTACCCAAGCATTCATGCTGTGCAAGGGAACCCATTCGCCAACCCATCTTGAATAAACTCCTATATCATCCCAAACCCCCTGCAAGACCCCTTCCAATGCTTCCGGGCCAAATACATAAATCACTTTTGCATCCCATTTTTTCAACCTACTTTTCAAAAATGGAGCGCAATACTGAACCCTTTTTTTACATGAGGCCCCATGACAGGCAGAAGCATATAAAACAGACATGGGCCTACGCCCGAAAATCCCCCGCAAAACAAATCCTGTATTCGTCCCCAGCCTCCCCCGGCTGTCTGCCTCTACTGAAGGCTTGTCGAAGACCGCCACGACCCCCTGCGAATTTCTACGGTGCCGCATCTTGGGCGTAATAGACTTCCCAATACCCCCGCAAGAATAACAAGCGGGGTCTTCTGGCGTTTGTTCAAAAAGATTTTCAGAAAAAAACATTACTTACGACCTCACAGTAGCCACTAAATCATACCCCGTGTCCGTCCTGAGAAATAACCTTTCTTTCATGTCTGCCGTAGTATAAATTTTCCCCGGCGTTTTACAAAACTCTATAAAATTTTTGGGGATCGTAGCAATGTTCACGTCACGCTTTGCCACAATGGTTTTCACTTCATCTATAACCCTGCCAATTTGCCCATCCCCAAACGATTCCAAAACCAAAGGCTCCCCCTTCCTAAAGAAAAGATTGACCGTGCTTGTCCCCGTCAAAGCCACCACCCTACTGTATGCTTCAAAAAATTCGGGGGAATTCTCAGTTAAGAAAACCCGTTCTTTTCCAACCATCCGATTAAAATTCAATTCAGAAGGCTTCTTCGGATGAAACACCATCATCCTGCCATAATATAAAACCACGCCTTTTTCCAACAAGGCTATTCCTTTGATACGATTAAATATCCGTTCTTTTTGGCCCATGACCACCAAAGGAAAAGCAAAACTCCTTTGAAATTCAACAAAATCCCTACGCCTCAAATGAATGCCATTGCAAGCAAATAAATTTCCTTTCTGGAAATGCAATTCCCCGGAGTAACTGTCAACCTTTTGAAGTATTCTCAAGCATTCTGTCAAGGCTGTACGGTGCTCTTTTTCTATGACCCGCATTGCCTTTTTTGCATCCCCCCACGAAAACCCTTCTATTTTTAATTCCCCGCCAAGTTTAGGCAAATTCGCTTCAAATCCACTAGAACGACTCACTTTCAAATACTTTGGAGTCGTTTCAAAAGACCAGCCCTCGCTTGTGTTTTTCAGGACGGACACAAGGGGGGCCGCATCATACGTCCCCCTGACCCCCATCAGTTCCCGTGGCAACCCCATCCGGGCCGTCCAAGTTCCGGCGGGGGATTCTGCTCTCAATTCTTTTTTCAAAAAACAAATCTTATTTGCGCCACATGCCGCCAAAAGCTGTAAGTCATGCACAAACTGTTTCATTCGTTTTTCCCTTCTGTTTTTTGGTAAAGGAAAAGCGGGGGGAAAACCCCCCGCTCATATAATCGGGCTTGTCGCTATGGTATTAGGCGCGGAGCCAATTCAAGATCACCATCACGGCTTCCGCAACTTCCGAAGTGGAGACCTGCTTTGTCGAAGACGGCTTCTTTTCGGGTTCCGGCTCTACTTCGATTTTCTTGGGCCGCCCCCGGCCACGCTTCTTGGGCGGCTCAACCTCTTCGTCATCGGCATCATCTGCCGGGGTGACCTTACGAGGCCGACCACGCTTCTTGGGGGGCGGGGGCGTTTCCGACTCTGACTTGCGAGGCCGTCCACGACCACGCTTCTTGGGCGGCTCAACCTCTTCCTCTTCGTCATCATCCAGATCATCATCTTCGTCCAGATCGTCATCGTCATCCAGATCATCATCTTCGTCCAGATCATCATCCAGATCGTCATCGTCCAGATCGTCTTCCTGCTCGGCCTTCTTGGCCTTGGCCTTTGCTTCCATCTTGGCCTTGATCCGACTCTTTACATCATTCGCCATTTTGTATTCTCCTTTTTCATTTTCCGGTGCTTCATTCAATTGTGTTTACCAAAAGCCTTTCCGTTTAATTCATGTGCTGATCCTCCTTACGTGTCGTGCCTTGTTTAATGATAGTATAGACCTTCGCCGCCCTTTTTTGAATTAATAAAGCCCCTATATATAAGGGGCTTTTGATATTCCAAAGTGCCTTTTACTTTACGGTGTTTCTTTTTCCGGAGTACCCTGCTCCGATTCCGGGGCTTGGGCATTTCGCATGGTCTGCAATGCCTCCAGAGCGTCTTTTATATTCTGGATCATCGCCTCCCGCTGTTCCTTTTCCCTCTGGAATTTAATCTCATCCCGACCCTCTTGGGTTTCCTGATACTGCAACCACATATCGAATGCCATCTGAGCCATGGGCAAAGTGGCCTGATATACGGCAATCATTTGATCGGTCTGGAATTCGGTTTCGGTTCTGCCATCGGGAAACTTAGTCGTTACACATCCCGCCAAAACCAAAACACCACAAATCAAAAACACAATAAACTTTTTCATTTTGCACCTTCCTTTTTTTCAGGGTTACGCCAAAACGCGATCAGCCGGGAAACCCCCGGCACGACAATTGTGGCTATGGCAATTGCCACCGCTGTGTCCGAATCTTCGGGCCAAAAAACAATTCCGGGGGCGAAACTTCTCAAGAACGCCAAAGCCCCAATCACTGCGGAACCACCCGCCAATGTTCCCACTGCCACATTTTGTGTTGTTTTACTTGTCACCGCACTCATTTTTTTGCTCCTTTCGATTGCTCTCCAAGCCCTATACCCGGAGACAACTATTCCTTTCTTTTTTCTGCGGGGAATTTCTTCGGAATAGTCTGCAACGGTATCCGAAACCGGAACCATAATTTTCTTTTTCCTTTTTCGCCGCAAAGGATTCTTATACATTTCTTTAATACTTCCATCTTGCAGGATACCCCCGCACGTCTAAATGCACAAAATTAGGATAAAGGCCAATCCCCCCATTTTTGAAAACATCTATTTCTTTGGCATAATAAGCCAAATCGACCGGACTCATATCAAGGGTTCTAATATCTGCCGCTTTCCCCAATAAATGCTGGCTCTTGGGACTACCCCCCACTTCTTTATTATGTTTTTCACAACGATAACCGCTGTTAATTATTATGGGCTTGCCAATCAAATCCCGCAACTGTTGCAAGCCCCCGATCAATCCCACTTCTATAATAATTGCCCCACAACATTTACATCTAAATTCATTTGTTGTGAAATTTTTGGACAACCGGATATTATCCGCAAATGTCATTGTCATATTCCCTTCTTCCGGGGCTTCTTTCAGGAACCCATTTAATTCGTTCTTCACAACGGGTCTTTATTTCCGCAATTTCCTTTTCATGTGTTTGCATCCCAAGTGTTACGATTTTTTGGGCCGATTCAATTCGCGTTAAATCATGTGACATTTCATTTACCTTAGACGACAACCCGTTTGTTATAATTTTCTTAACACCCTCCACATCGTCCTTCAATTCTGCCAATTTAGTTTGCAAATTCTTTAATGAATTATCTAAATTAGCCCCCGAAACAGCCCCCTTCTTAATTGCATCTATATTCGACGTGACCTTCCCCATAAAAGCCAAAAGAATCCCCAAAATACCCACGATTATGCCTGGTTCCAGCCATGAATTCATTCAACTATTCCTTTCGTTACTGCTCCATACTTCTCGGCCTATTATAGCACACTTCACCCATAAGTTAAAATGTCGTCTAAATCATAAGACAATAACACCTGTCTGCCAACTACAAAACTTCCAAGAAACGAAGCAATATAAGCCGTCTGTGTTTCGTCTTCCCCTGTAACTAATTCGGGCTTATACCAAAATTCTATATGGGCTTTATTTTGTGTATACCCTAATTCAGAATCCCCCAAATATAAATACCATTCTGAATTACTATGAATCCATTCTTCCTGTTCAAAAGCATCCCCGTCATAGTAATCCCCTTTTCTTGAAGTGTTCCCCAAATTCCCTTCATAAATTCCATTGTACGAGGGCCAAACCGTTGTTATTTCCCCATAATTTTCTGCATCATATCCGGTTTCCCCGGAAGTAGGATCATTCACGGGAATTGTTAAGAAATTTCCTGAAATAGAACCAATCGTTGCATCGCTTGGCAATGAAAATATGCCTGATATAGAAACTTTGCCTGATTCTGCTCCTATTGCATCTAAATCCCCCCTCTCAAATGCTAAATAAGTGCCGACAAAAAGAATTTCATTTTCTTCTGTCCTGTAAACTTCTTCCGAAGGATCACTATAACCCAAATCATCAGCCACATATTCAGAAAAAGGCAAGGTTATTCCCCCGGTCAATACAGAATTATCCACGCCTGAAACATCATCAGAATGTTCCCGCACAAAATCTTTACCATGCACTTTGAAAAATTGAATGCCATCGACCCAAACCGTTGCCCCTACATATGGTTGCGGAGCAACGCGAACAAAAATTATTTGTTCCACTGAAGTGACTGAATCCCCTGTATAAATTAAATCTTCGGTTATTGTTTCACTTACGGATGCTTCACAACTCAAAAGTGTTCCCCCATAATAACTACTCCAAGTAGAACGATTGTAATCCGTCATTCCTAAATCAAAAGCATCCCCCTTGTGTTGAATCCGCACCCTATACCAAGTATTCGGTTCCAGACTAAATTTCTGATCGGAAGTTTGCCCCACTATTACATGATAATATGCGGGGAATGCTATTATTTTCCAACTTGTTGTACCTGAAATTTCACTTGTAGTATCCTTTGTCAAAGAACCAGAAGCATATGAAGTTTTAATCTCCCAATAATACCCCGCTTCCTCTGCTTGGCTATTTTTCAAAAAATCCCCATCCGCAAAATCCGGCCCATAATCTTCTTTATAAATATACAAAAATGGTTGCACTTCCCTTGTTGTCATATCTGCATTTGCAGGCATGTCTAAAGATTCTGCATCCAAACTTAAACTACAATTCATTACTGAATCATCATTTATACAACCAATATACGGAATTTCTTCATCAACACTTTCCGACATTTCAAAGTATTCATTCACAGCGAATGAATCCCATTCCCCCGATGCTGACAATTCCAAAGTAGCCGTATGCGGTCTTTTACATTCTGCCCTATAATCGGCTTTAATATATTTTAATTGCCCCCCAACTTTTGTTATATCCTGAATATCAAATTCATATGTTTGTGAAAAAAATTGACTGATTGCCATTCTTACACTGTTTTGATAACCATCCACAAAATACCTTTCAGGATATGCTTTATTATTAACTACCGTATCACTTTCCACTTCAATTCTATTAGCATAACAAACGTTCCCCTCATAATAAGGAACAGGATTTATATAATAAACATTAGAAGTTCCTGTAAATTCACAATCATCTGATCTTTCAACTACCCAATCCCCGCCAGAAGTAAATTCGACTACTTTCATAAGTTCCCGGTCTGTATGTGACATATCCGGGGCCGATATGACCATTCCTTGCCACGCTTCATCTTCCGTGGGAAAATCACAACCTGAATCTAATTCAAATTTAATAACAAATGTGCATTTGCTAGGCCACGCCTCGTTTGCTTCTGGTATTGTTATGTCTTGTGAAATGGTAGCCGTTTGCCCCGAATTAAAAGTTAGCGTATCCCCTTCTTTAATTTCCATTCCCGCATACATTGAGGAACACCATATCTGAATTTCTGTTTCACTTACATACCAATACATCGTATAGGGGCCGCAAGCCATATTAAAATATCGGTACACTTCCCCCACATAAATATAAAACGGTGTAACTTCCGGGAAATCATCCTTTCCAGAAACATCATCTACATCAACAATAATTGTGGTTTCAGTAGAACCAATTGCCCCCACAGTTCCACTCGGGGCCAAAGAATTGAACATATTCAAATTAGGGGCATGGCGATAATAAACAGGAACCAAAGACAATGCTTCAAATGTAGTTTTCAAATCCCCATAATCATCTGCACAATCTTCACCATCAGGGGTTAAAATCCCAACACCTGAAACCTCTTCCAAAGGCAAAGCCGCTATTTTTCCATAACATTTTTCAGCCATTAGAGGCATTTGTATTGTGGTTTGAATGTATTTCATTTTGTCCAATACATTCTTAATTTCTATAAATGGGGAAAAATCCGTTGTATTTAATTCGGCTACCCACGGCCAATCAATCTGCCCCTGATATTCGCACCAATTCCATTTGACATCATAAGGCGTAGCCCCGGAAGCCTTGTCCAACAATTCCCTGCGGTCATGCCATGAATTTCTAAACGAATCAAACCCCAATCCCCCGGACAAAACGGTGTCCCAAATCGTTTCATCCTTATCCGTTAAAACGTTATAAATTACTGTGCCATCTTCCCCTTCTAATTTATGGGCACAAGTGAGCATTGACATCCATGTCGAATTATACCCCTCAGTTAATTTATAAACGAACATGATAGAATTCCCCAGCCTTCTCAAATTTTCTTGAAAAAACAAGGGGAAACTGACATTTTGAAAATCAGATAATTCCGGGAATGCCTTCTCCACTAAATTTTCATAAACTCTTTCTTCCGCAGAATACCCCGATGGCCCCCCGTCTGCATAGCAAAGCCATTTTGTATATCCCTGTAATAAAACCTTGTTAGACCCTGCCCCTGCAAGCCAAGGTGGGGCATAAGTATAATCTTCTGACTCTGTTTCCTGAACGGTTGAATTATAAGGACTGGACAATCCCGCCAAATATCTTGAAGCAGAATAACCAAATTCATCCGCTTCCCTTTTCCCCAAAGCATGTTCCCGTTCGTTAATTGCCCACATCAATTCTCGGACACAAACCATCATTTCTTGAAGGCTTAAATTATCCCAATCGCCACCGTTGTACCAAGACATTTTATGCTGTTCCTAAATAATGCGTGAAGCACGTCCATTTCTCTTCGCCACTAGGGGCATTCGCATCATAAATATACCCATATTTTCCAACAAGTCCCAAAGAGGCTTGCCCATCATTTAATTCTTCGGGCAAATCCGCTGTCTCCTCCACTTCTATAATTTCTTTTTGTGCAACCCATTCCCCCGTATCTGCATCTTCCTCATCATCAGTTTCAGGAAATTTCCATTTCCAAAGTATAGACGGTTCCCCATAATTGCACTGCAAATATAGGGGCAATTCATTCAAAGTTTCTGTGTCAGGGGCATCCTCCGGGGCATCCACTCCTGAATTCAAATACCAAATTTTTCGCCAACCTAAAGTAGAACCCCCCCAAATTCTAAGCGAAAATCCATCAGTTTCATCCCCCATCAAATAAATAGGGGCATTGTCATCAATTGGCCCTTCACTTAGGTCTACTGTTGCTTCCGGATCATCAGGGTCATCCTCCCCGTGCGGCAAGGCGTGTCTGTGGTCTACCCTAGACCATTCATCAGATTCCCCTATAATGTTTGTGCTTGAAATTATTTGTACCGTGCCCCCTCTGAAAGCCTCTAAAATAGCCTCCATCAAAGGGCCTTCATCCATCTCCCAATCAAATTCTTCACCAGAAGGTGCCGGAACAATTCCCAGTTCATCTAAAATTAAATCTTCTATATCATCATTAAACGGAGGCGGGATACTTTCCTCTGTGTCCAAAACATAATCCAAAAAAGACGGTCTTTCCCCAATCTCAATCTTCACAGCAATTGGCGAGGCCAAATCCCTTGTGACTTTCGTAATCCAAGTGTCTATTGACACATCCAGTATTTCATCCACAAGACGAATCTTATTTCCAACAAAAAGCCTTTCATGCGAATAATCCAGTTCCCCGACAAAATAAGATAGGTCAATTGCATTACAATCCACCACCTTATAAGGCACACTTCTTTTTGCCACCTCTATCGCAACCAAGGCATCCAAAGTATCTTGGTCATGCACGGAATCAAAATTCAAAATCTCGACAATTTCACCATAGGTGGCTACGTTATTTTCTGCTTCACTGGACAGCCCGGATTCAGCCGAACTATACCCAATTATTTTGGTTCTAATTGTGGAATGATCCTCCTCCAATTCCACATCAACCAAATTCTTATCCAGCCTTATTTGCTGAATTTTCCTTCCTGTAATTTCATACTGCCAATTTAGGGCATAATTTTCATCTACCCAAATCCATCCCCCCAAAGCCTCCTGCAAGGAAAGCAAGCCTCTCAAAATAGTGGTCTTTTCCAAGACTAATTTTCTCAAGGCTGTGGAATAAACACTCGAAATGCTCCCCCTTGAAATTGTCCTCAATTTTGTATTTTGTTGCAGGGCCAAAAGACTGTCTATAATGTTCCCAACCGTGTCCTCCATGACGGTTTCTGCCACTATGGTTTCAAGCCCCAAACTCCAAATTGCCCCAGTACAAAAAACTTCTATATAAGGCCCATCCACGGAATTATTTTTCGTGACTCTGGTAATATAAAACCATTCCAAAACGGAAGTGCTGTCCGTCAAACAAATGCGATTCGGGAAAGCAAAATCATCCAAAGTGTCCAAATCCAAAGGCATTTTGAATGTTAATTCCGAAGCCATATTCTTTGTTGTGATCCACTCTCCCGCAATCCAATCCTCAATTACTTTGACTCTTTTTTGAGTATCCCAAAGCTCCAATTGATACAAATAGGGGTCTATGGAACTTTGGATCAGGGAAGTTTCCCACCCTGATCCAAACAATTCCCGTCCAAATAAAGGTACGCCAAACTCAGCCATTTTTCATTTCCCCAACAGGTTCCTCTTTGGGCTTTTCATCTATGACTTCCTTTTTTTTCATTTCTTTGATTGTGCCAATCAAGGAATCATATTCAGTTTTGGGCAATGCCTCCGCTTTATTTAGGTTTTCCAAAGCCTTTTCAGCAAGTGCGGCCAATTCTTCTTTGCGTTTTATTGTCAAAGGGTTAATGTAGTTTTCAAATTGTGTCATTCTATCCATTGCCACAGTTTCAAAAAATTCTATGGCAATCAAAGGGTTATTTACAACCGCTTCATATGTTCCCGCAAAATCAACCCAATTTTCCCTGCTCATTTTCTTTTCCTTTCTATCACGTTATTTACGCGAAATTTCTCGCCAATTTACGCCATCTTTTATCAAATGCAAAGATGCCCCCGCCGCACTGACCCAAGTTCCATCCAACTGAGCAAACGAATTTGTTGCATAAATAGTCCAAGCATATGTTTGCGCTACGCCTAACAAAATTATTTCCTGCCCGTCTACTGAATCATCAAACGCGCCAATATCGACTGCCGCACTGGTCAATACAGGAACCTTGAATACCCTGCCATTCGCAACCGAAGGGGTTGTAGTGGTATCTAAAGTTTGTGGCGGAGAAATTAATTCCCCATAATTTTTAATGTTTTTAACAAATGCCGTTAACCAAATTTCTGTATCACTTCCTAAATTTGCGGGGCTTGTGGCAGAATCCCAATTATAGAGCGGTTTCAAATCCTTTGGAAACCTTGTGCCTGAAAAATTAAACCTTACAACTTCCCCATATGTTGAATCTAAGAGTCTCAAATTGGACGACAATGTGCTCCAATAGAAAGTCCTCGCCGCCCCTACTTGATAAACTGTCGATTCTTGTGATGTACCGGCATCTTTCCTTTGTATTGTTATTTGACCAGATTCGTTTACAGAGAAAATTTCATATCCGGGGCCATTATAAATTCTAAAAGCCGACCCCGTTGTGTCATTATCATAATCCAGATAAAATTCAATATCTTTATCAGATGCTAATTTCAAATCCCCATCAGTAGGCCCGAGTAGACTTCCCCCCTGCAATTTCATATGTCCATCATAAAATAAAGCCGCCGAAGTATCCCCCGGCCCAAATACTTCTAAAACACTGCCATTTACAGATATTTTTGCTTTGTTCCCACCGTCATCATACAATTCAATCTGCATATCCGCTGTGCCGTCACCTAAAGTAAGATTCGGCATTTCATCAGGGTCTAATACTTGCCCTTCCAAAGTATTTACTGCCTCTTGTAACTCTGAAATATACTCCGCAGTCACACAAAGTTTTACTTCGGCCCCTGCCACATGAGCCGCCGCTGTGGTGCCTTCTGCCCCCCTTGTGCAAGACGATTTAGTGTCCATCCCATCAACAGCCGCAACCTCAATTATTTCATCATCAATCACCACATGAAATGGAAATGTCGCCGGAAAACGATCCCCGGTATTCGTTGCCACTGTGAATTCAGTCACACTTGCATTTATATCTTCTGCAAGGTATGACGAAGCAAAATTTTTGGCTACTAGAAAATCAGTGCTCATTTATTTATACCTTCCTCTATAAGTTACTTCCATCGTGCCTCCGGAAATTCCCTCTAATGTTATCTCATTTACAACATTCGGGCTTAATTTTATGGGCCTGTCCGTTTCAGATAAACCACTGACCACGCTTACCCAATTACTTCCGGAATCAACGCTTTTTTCAACATGAATTCTTTGGGCATCCATTCGCAACCATTGCCCATTCTCAAGTGTCCCGTTCCATGTGCAGGATTTACCGCTTGTGGCATTGGAAATTATAATCTGTGAAGTCAAAGTCCCTGTATTCTTAATTACTATTACGGGCAATGCCTCAACTGTTCCCGGCACAACTTCACCAGACGTTTCCGGGACGGACACAGTTTCGGGGTTCGTGGTAATCGTGTACGATTCTTCGTATTCCGATTGTGTTTCGGCAAAACCTGTGGTCACAAAAAATGTGACTGAGCATGTGGCAGAATAATTAGAAATAAAATCCACCAAAAGCTCATCCTGCACAAAAGCCCTGTATTGTCGAGGAATTTCCAAATCATCCTCAAACCAAAGTGACAGTACCTTTTCCCCCAACGAACTATCCAACTCTAATTTTAATTCATCCACCCGATTATACAATTCCTGCAAAGAGTCTGCCACAACTGCAAAATTAATTGCTATTTGCTTCCCACGATTCCCTTGAAAAGAATATAATGATCCCCCTTTACTTGCGTTATCCTGAACAGAAAACTTATTCGGGGACATATTAAAGAACCCCGGCAATTTCATGAGTAAAATGCCGTTGTCCTTGCTGTATTCCACGCCATTAAAAGTAAATCCATCCATAATTAAACTCCAAAAGAAATTCCACGTTGCTGTGCCCGTAGTCTGGTCTGCTTCATTAGAATTTTAGGCAATTCCCGTGCAATACTTTCGGCCACGGAGGCCCCGGAAACCCCACTGACTTGCACCGTCACATTTTCTAACGAAGAATTCATAACAATCCCGCCGGAAGTGCTGGCATTGCTTGCCAATTTTCCCGCCATCGGTGCAACGGGGGACATGGCCGCTCCCATCATGCCGCCCAAACCATCCACACCAAACATTTTTGCCAAATCACCTAACGTTTCCCGCATCCATGAAGCAAATCCCCCTACAAATTTTTGCAATGACGATAAACGAGAATGCCAAATTTCCAAGTAATTATTCAGAGAACTTGAAACTAAGTCATTTATTGACGGGCTTTCTCTATGATCCAACGAAAGTCTTTTCAAAGATTCTCTTATACTTGCCGTGCTTTCGTCCGTCGAGTATTCGATTTTTTGCATTGCCTGTCCAACAGAAATCCCCATCTTTTTTGCATATTGGGAAACCTGCCAATATGTATCCCCCTGTCCTTTTGCTGTGGCCGTAGCAAGCAGGGTCGATTCCCTCGCACTGTCCTGAGCCTTTTTGACATATCGCATTGCATCGGCTTGGTTCATACTTTTGTATGTGACATAATCAACCGCTACCCCTTGCGCCCTCAAAGTATTTATCATTCTTAATTCTGCGGCTTCCGCTTCCACTTCGGCATTCTTTTTTCCCTGCCACGCTTCATATGCCCCAACAAAAGCATCCTGTAATTTATACAAAGTCATTGCCATAACTGCATAGGTCGTGGTAGCAACAATTACTGCCGCCGCTCCCGCAGTAATTGCCGCCGATAATGCCACGAATCCAGAAGTCCCAGCCAACCATGCAATTCCACTAGAAACATTTGTCATAATTATCGAAATGGATGCAAGACTACTTAAAAGCGGGGAAAGTACCAAGGACAATCCAGTGGCCGCTATTGTCCATTTCCCAATCTGTGCTGTTAATTCAGGATTCTTTTCTACCCATTCCCCCATACTTTTCACCATCGGCTGAACATGATCCCTGACCAACGAATTTAATACGGGCAATAATTGTGTTCCGATCCCCACCTTCAAATCTTTTACCTGAGCATTTAGAATTTTCCAAGCATGTGACGGATTCGCTTTTACAAAGGCTTGAAATGCTTGGGTACTGCCCCAAACTTCATTTTCCATATCCTGCAAAATACTTGCAAATGCCCCGGCCTGATTACCAGTCAAGGCTAAAATTGCTTGGAGTCCTTCCACACTGCCAAATAACACAGACATTTTGTCAACGTTACCGCCCGTCTTTTCTTTAACGTCTTGCAAAAATCCCGCAAGCCCTTTGGAAGCCAAAGCAGTGCTATTAAATTCTAAACCAAGACTCTCTGCCATTTTCGAGGCTTCTGCTGTGGGCTTAATTACATTAGAAACTGCCGCTTTTAATTGTGTCACAGCTCTGGAAGTCTGAACACCCCCCAAAGTTAATGCCGCTATGGACGAAAACAATTCTTCTGTGGGAATTTTTGCCGCTGAGAAAATAGGGGCCAATTGTCCAACAGCCCCGGACAATTCCCCGAAAGTGGTCACACCTTTTTGCACCGCTATAAATGCCTGATCGTAAACCTTATTTACCTTCCCCAATTCCAAACCATAGGCGTTTGTAGTGGCAGTTCCCAATTCTACTGCGGTCTGCAAATCCACTTGGGCCGCTGTGGCCGCTTTTGCCGACTCTGCAAGTAATTTAGGCACCTCGGCAGAATCCGCTCCTGCTGATATTGCCTGATACGTTGCCGTGACTGCATTACCCAAATCTAGGCCAAATTCTTTTGTCACATCCCGAATTTCACCACCAAGCGTGTCTAAATCCTGCACACCTAAAGTGGCTATATTCGCCATGCCCTCTTGGAAACTAACTGTTTCTTTTACAGCCGATCCAATGGCCCCTGCGGCCAACCTTCCAAAACTCCCCAAAGCGGCCCCCGTAGACTGCAATTTACCAGCAATCGAGGACATGCTGGATTGCAAGACACCGCCCATCTGTCCTACGGTTCTTTGCAAGGAACCCAAATCGACCTTTGCCCCGAAAAAAACATCCCCGCCGAATATGCCGCTCATTCCTGACATTTTTTCATCATCCTTAACCTAAATTCCCTTGCGGAAATCATATTCTTGGGCCTCTCCATCATCTCATTCTCATTTATTAAAACAGCGGAAATGGCACATACCCATTGACTCATAGTCCATTCATATTCCATGATATGAAAAGGTATATGCCACCTCCGCATTAAAACATCAATAAAGCACCACTCTGTCAGACTGTGGGGAGCCTCCTCCGTTAAACTTTTCCTCCTTGACTCCCAATAAAAAAAGGCTCACCAAGTCTTTGAATTGCCACTGTAAATGCTTCGAAGACCTCAGTCAATACAAACTTTTCCTCCACCATCGAAATCTTTTCCGGGGGCAGTTTCAAAAGCTCGTATAGAAAATCCAAAAGTTCTGGAACTGCCTCCAAGACATTTGCCATGGACTCCGGAGAAACTTTCTCCACGTCCACAACTCCCTCGGCAGTTAATCCAGCAACCTCCATTATCCCATGATCCATCAGAATTTTCAGACCTTTTGCGAATAAGCGAACGCATTCCCGCTTGCATGGCTCCACAAAAGAAAATTCCTCACCTCCCAAAATAATTTCGGTTTTCGGATTTTCCAATGCTTGTTCTTCAAAGCTCATCTTTATGCCGCCTCGTATTGAATCCACTGATACCCGCTCGGAATATCCTCAGTCCCAAAAATGTCTACCCGGACTTGCTGGGTTGCAAGAGACTTTACCCCACCCGTAATCTGTCCGGCAGAAACTTCGACGGACGGGAAATAGTGCATGCCCAGTCCTTGAATTTCAATGACCATGGCCTTGCGAGTATGGGTCGTGCTTTTTGTATAGACCCCGGACGTTTCCGAAACATTCGTTGCGAAATCCAGAACCTTTGCCCCAACTTCAAAAGACGAAAAAACAACGGCATCCGGCGTGTCCACGCCAAACCTAATTTTCGCAACCTTTTTCTCACTAAGCGGGGCCTTAACTTCGATCACATCTTCATTCGGTTCGACAAAATCAAAGGCATCCTCAGTCAACTTAAAATCGCCCACTGTCCAACCGAAGGCCTCCTGCCCGGAGGCTGTTTTGGTGAAATCCACACTTACCCCCAACGCCGGGGCTGTGGGGGCTGATGCTTCCTCTGCGGCAAATGCTATTGCCGCCGTTACACCCGTCTTTATGTTTTCCTGCCAACTCATAATTTTTTCCTTTCGTTTACTCGGCTAAGTGTACGGTGTACACTGACAAAACCGAAGGCCATTCCGTTTCCGGTTCAATAATTAAATTCATCGACACCAAATACGCCAACACTAAATTATTCGGTTCATGGGCATTTTGCAGTCTGGAATGCAAAGCATTGAAAATAGACACAACATCGTCTATTTTACTGCTCCCGCCATAACAACGAAATTGAACCTGCCCAGTCCACATACTTGCATTCAATTGTGCCGTGATCGTCTGCAACGATACTACTATACCAGATTCAGTGTTCTTATATCCAGCGGGCAATTGGACAGCATTTACCCTATTTTTATTCAGCACATAAAGTGCCGTCCCTGTCTTTGTCAAATGACTTGTTAAGACTTCAAAGGGGTTCATGTCACATACCCTTTCTTAGCCCCATATTTTCTCCGCATGACATCCATTGCCTCATATAATGCCGGAAAAAAATAAGGTCTTGCTGGCATCGTTGACGTTCCGAACTCTAAATAACCCCCGTACCCACTTTTTGATCCGATCCACCAACCCGATGCTCTGGGGATTTTTTGTGACTTTATTTTTCTGCGATTATTCCCTGTCAAATACGGGGACTTTGCCTTGGCTATTTCAATAGCCGTGTCAACAAAATCTTCCTTGACTATTTGATCCAATCGCAAACCTAATTTTCTAGCCAAATACGGATCAATGACCACATTCATATTTAACTGAAAAGCTGAATTACTCATAGGACTTGCTCCGCCATAATTAACTGAAAACCGGGGCGATTTACAGGCGATCCCAAAACCCTATACAAAATCGGAGCAGATAAAATATGCCCGTAACGTGAATAAACTTTTAGAACATTCGTGCTGTCCACCACTTCATCCACAGGAATCATAATTTCAACGGCCTTTACTGGATACTGTGACCCGTCTACTGTTTCACGGCCTTCCTTGTTGTCCATGACCAAGCAAAAAACTTCCTCCCCGAAAGTGTAAGTAAAATTTCCGGGATCATCAGACCATTCATCACCCGTCCTGACCCCGATTTTCATCGTGTCAATCATACGAGTCTCTGCAAATCCTTGTGCCGAAATCATAAAACCCCCTTCTAAAAAAATCTTCTATGCGAAGATAAAATCTGCCTCAAAATGGGATCAATATCTGCCAATGTTTGATAAGAAACCTCCCCCACACTGACACTTGAAAATCCCTCAGAACCTATCAAAGCATACATTGCCGAAGTCAAACGGGAAGCCGCCACCATTAACTGTGAATTTCTTTCTCCAAGCATTGAAAAATAAAAGACTTCTGCGCCAAAAGTCTGTCCCAATTTTAATGCCCTATTCAAAGCATAATTTTCTGACCGTTCAACAACAATGCCCACCTCAGAGCCTATTAAATTCGAGTTTATAATGTATCTAACGCCGTTATAAACTACTTCAACATCGGCCAAATAAGCTGTTACAGTTTCAGTTGCCTCAGCCCTTATTTTTTCTTGTATTTCTGCCGCAATTAAATCCCCAGTAGTTTTCCCGGCAGGGGCCAATTCTATGTCAAAGGATTGTCCCTTCAAAATTGACAACCTCAAATTCCCATCCACAAATGAACTTATGTCCGTCACAGGGGCGCGGCCCCCCATTAAAATGCACGGGAAATTATCAGGAAATTCCTTGTTGCAATTTGCTCTAACATATTCTAAAGCCCCCCGAACAATAGACCCAAGCAATTCATATCTTTCAACTTTAATTGTCGGATTCAAAAAAGCGCTTTTGACTAACTCAAGATATGAATTAGTGCCAACCACAATTTTATATTCTTCTGTATCACCCCACGAAGCTGTGACCGTTATTGTTCCTGCACTTTGCAACGCCCCATAATTTACTGTAAAAGAATAACTGCCACCACTCGAAATTTCAGGGGTTCCAAAAACAAACCCTTCCAAGGAAGATTCCACGGAAACGGTTGTAAAATCTTCTCCGGAAGGAATTTCAAAACTGCCTGTCAAAATTATTTCCTCGAAAAAACCCTTGTAAATCAAAGCCCCATTCGTATAACTTACTGCATCTGAATCATATGCCGGGGGAGTTAATGGAATCCCAATAATAGGCATTTTTCTACTCCTTTACGAAGGTGTTACAACCGTAGACGCGATATTGTATTCAGCATCATAAAATTCAATAACATATTCTACACCAGAAAACAATTTCAAAGGTTCTAACCAAGCACCCCCAGCTATGGTTGCCGTTGTGCCATTAGAAAGTCGTAATCCCGCATCATATTCACTTTTTACAAATGCCGTAACCGTGGCACCAACTATTCCAGCCCCGTTTCCCAATTGAAAATACATTGTTTCGCCATAATCATCCTTAGTCAAATGATTTATATATACATTTCCACTACCCGTTGCAGATGCAGTCCATAATCCTGTACCATGTGACAAGGTTAATTTGTCATCAATTTCTTGTGTCGTGGGTGCCGATCCTGTACCTATTTCTCCCATAGCAGTCAAAATACCTTGCGAAGTATTTTCTAATGCCACATCGGATAAATCTGCCTTGTAATAATCAGCCGCTCCGCTATGGGCAAGAGCATTCGCCCCGCCTATATTAAGTTTGTCAAGATACCCTGCCCTTAACTCCGACAATCTTTCCAATAACGTATTCACACCCGAACTATTTGCCACACCAGTCCATATATCAGAAACAAGGGTGCCAAACGAAGTAAGGGTACGCGCTCCCTCATACGCCCAAACCTGAGCCGCTGTTAATGTGCTTTTTCCAGAGATAGCCGCATCAAGATACCCTGCTTTGGTATTCGTCCATACCGCTGTGCTTAACGCCGTGCCAGCCTGCGCCGCCGTCTTGGCCGCGTCATAGGCTCCCGTGAGCGTCATCGCCGCTCCTGCCGCTAGAGTGCTGCGTGAAGAGATAGCCGCGTCGATGTATCCAGCGATAGTGTTAGTCCAGACCGCCGTGCTAAGTGCAGTAGCTGCTTGAGCCGCTGTTTTGGCTGCATCGTAAGCAGAGGTGAGTGAGACAGGGCTAGTAACGCTACCAACCGCACCCGTCACGCTTGCAGCAACCCGCTGCTCAGGCTCGGTGTAGATGATGAGCGGATCAATCAGCACATCCTCTGTTTCAGACACAGGCGCAACCACAATTATGTCAGCGTTAGACTCGGCAGTTGCCGCATCGAATACATAGATTCCGGGCGCATCGGTAGCGTCAAGCTCGCTAGGATTGGTGTCATTGGTTGCCGCACACGCGCCCTTGTCCTTGCTGATCTGCGCGGTGATATTATCGGCATCCCCTGTAACGGGAGTCCCGTCCGTGCCATCGTAAGCGTAGACCACGAAATACTGGCTCGCTTTGTTCTTGTAAAAAGCCATGCCTACGCTCCTATGATTCTCGGCACACGCCGGAAGATTCCACCGCCACCACCTGTGATTTCAGGGAACTGTGCGCCAATCCTGTGATAAGTGGAGTTCTCGCCAACACTCAACGCACCGATTTCCCCCGCAACCTGTTGCAAAGCACTTGTGTTTTCTGTGTAATCCCAATTTGTATAAGTTGGATTCGTGCTGGAATTATAAGGCGCGGTGAATGAAGGCGTAACGCTAGTTATTGCGTTCACGATCTGTGTGGTGAGCGAACTAACAACATCTCCAGATACATTGGACACAGAATTTATATTATCCAGCACAACAATCCCATCAGTGCGACCACTTGTTATTCCATACCCTCCGTTTGCATAAAAGTGTGAGTTCCTCACGCAGCCATTCGTGATCTTCAATCCATGTGACGTGTTCTGCGCAAAAGTACACCCATAAATAAGTACGTGTCTTCCAAAAATATCATACTCAAAACCTATAGTGTTACGCACAAAAACGCAGTTTGAACATGACTGCGCATCGCCATAGCCATCAATAAATACACCATATCCCCCGTTTCCGTAAAAAAGCGAATCTGAAATAACGAAACTGTTGCCATTATTGCCCGTAGCGATACCTGAAGAGGTGTTTCCGGCAAACGTGCATCCTGATACGGTTACCCCATATTGTGCGGTTCCGTTCACATACAGACCGTGCGTCGCGCAATCATGCGCATAACAGTTATGGAATAATAGGCTTATGTTGGTATTGCTTGTGGTGTATGTTATACCGCTATTCGTGGCTCCCTTTATCTCAAAGTTTATCAAGGCCATGTTGGCAAAGTTTCCGTTGCCTGGCATGGATATTCCGGCATATGTGTCCGCGCAATCCAACACCGCCCTACCGCTGTCACCGGGAGTGCTAGAGTATCCTATCAGGAAGCAACGCTTTCCGCTATTAGACGGAAACACAACAGCCTCGCTATAATCTGTTCCACCCTTAACGTAGATAAAGTCGTGGTCGCTACTTGCAGTCATGGCCGCGCCGATGGTGGCAAACGCAAGGGCTTCCGTTAAGCCCGTGTCGCCATCATCACCCGTTGCCGCGTCTACATAATAGGTAGCCACCTATCAACCCACCATAAGGTTGCGAACGCAAGGCTTCAGCACCACATCCGACACACCAGCCCCGTCCATCTGCGAAACAAACGTTGCAAGCTGGCCCATGAACGAATTCACATCACCACCCGTAAGGCGGGACACGCCCTCCGCTTCGCGTCCATCGTCCACAGCCGTGCTGTCGTTTGGAAAGTCAGAGTTCATGCCCCCGTACCAAACGGCCATAGCGTTTTCGCATAACACGTTCAGGTCACGCACCCGCTCCGCAAGCGGACGCACCACCTCATTGCTGAACCGGATTGCCTCTGCGTTATCAATCGCCATCTCTCATTTCTCCTGCGCGTCGCCCGCGCTGTTTCGAACCTGTCTTAATTATAACATATCTAAATTATGATTCGCCAATTCTTTCAAAATTGTCCCCCCACAAAAACCCAGCCGTTTTTCGAGCAGTGAAAATCCTTTGGTCCTCTTGTGAATTTTTTCGACTCGCCCAATAAGTATTGTCTTTTGGGGCATTCCCTACATTTGGATGATATGTCTCCACTCTCGCATCTCTCAAAAACTTAAATTTTCCAATTCTTTTTGCAAAAATGCCTAATTCGGTGTCTGCACAAAAATGATGATACTCAGGACAAAACACCTGATATTCGGGGAACCGCTCTATAAATTTTCTCCCGATTACTGGAAAACAAAATTCCGATATATTAGGATTAAATGGCAAATTGGCTATATTCAAACCTCCCATAATGTCCGTGTCGATATTGTCCCCAAAAAAAGTAAATACTTCCCGCAAACAAAGACATCCCAAAACCAAATGATCCGCAAGAATGACCACACCATCTAATGACTCAATTTCCATGGCATTCGCCACAAGCTCATTCACAATTACTGGCAGGGGGCGTGGAGCTACTTCACGGGAAATAAATACCTGAACCAATTCATCCACGGCAAGCCACGTCATTGCTTTTTCAATGCTTGTCGATAGCCGATTCAGTTCCTTCGGCCTGTCCAATGTCGGAATTAGCAAGGCAATGTTTTTCATGAAACCTTTTCCCTTTTTTTGCGCACTCGGCTTTGTTGCATATGCTGAATGACCGGAGTTTTGCACTTCTGTTTCTTATTATCAAAAATCTTGCAATACTCCACAGGCAGATTATATTTGACCACCTTGGATTGCTTCTTCAAAATTTTCTGTAAAGACTTTTGATCCCATACATCCGGGAACTTGGTAACCTCTTCCTCCCACTGATCCAAAATACTATTTGCCGCTTCTGTCGGAGAAAATACCAAAGTGCCCGAAAGTAATTCCGAACCTAATTCGTGGTACGCTATGTCAAATTCCCCGGCTTTTAATGAAACGATCTTTTCCGGGAACTTTAGAATTCGAGCATCCGCATCCACCCACACTATAATTTTATTCGGAAATTCCTCCCGAATACATTTCAGAACCCAAGGCTTCAAATTGCAATTATGCTCCCATTTTCCAAGGTCTTCCAATGGGATCATTTCATGGGGCAAACCCCATTTTTCAAAGTCCGTCTGCAATTGAACGGCAAGTGGCTCATAATCCGGAGTAAAAGCTGTCACAAAGACAATTTTTTCTGCCTCTACAAAATTCCCCACTGGATTCTCCGGGGGTTTTGGAGCCTTCGGGGGGTCTTGAGTAGGGGGCGGGGTCTTTGGAGCCGGATACTCAATATCTGCCCACTTTCCAAAAGCGAAACTTTTAATTCCGGAGGCTGGATATAGGTTAATCACCTCCACATTTTCCGGAACCTTTTTCGCAAACTTGTCAAATGCCTCTATGAATTTATTAAACACTGAGTCTTTTTGCGTTTCTGGATGCCCGGAATGGAAATGATTCTGCAAACCATTTTCTGTGGGCTTGCTGTCAAAGCCAATCAAATAAATAGGATTCGCCCCCAAAAGGATTGCCAAATTTATTGCAGGGATTCCGCTATTGCTGGAACGTGTCAGTCCCTCATGTAAATTAGGGGAAAATTCATTCGCATTTCGATATGGGTCGAAAACCTCCATGCCTCCGGGAACAGGCCACTTGCTTCCCCGCAAAATGGCCCGAATCCCCCGGAATTTCTTCCAAGCCCTTTGCGCTTCCTTCCCATATTGTCCAGAAACTATCCATTGCAACCATCTGCGGTCTGTACCAAAGGCCACGTCACAATTAAAAGTTTCAAATACCCGATTTATGCCGATGGACGGAAATTGAGAAATAAATTTCCTAACTTCCTCCTCATAAATCTTGACAGACGGCCCTCCCCCAATAATTAAACAGGGGGAACCAGACCACATGCCCTGCCGAAACTTGCCATAATCCTGAGACAAATTCATTTCCCCATATTGCACGGCCCCGCCCAAAGTAAACTGGCCCACGGGGACTTTTCTTTCCTCGTAGGCCGCAATAATTGCAACACTGTTTTTTGTTTCCGGATCAACTATGACCACATCAAAATTTTCTAAATCTGATTTTCTCCAGAACGAAGGGTTCCGGTAGTTTAGAATCGCCGCTTGTTTCGGGCAAGGCAGATTTTTTACTGTCTTGACCCCACTACAATATACTCCGATCTTCACTACCAGAACCCTCCGCTCTATTTTTTGGAATTACCGAGTCTTCAAGACCACGCCGGGGCAGTCTTTAATGCTCGTAGCAACCTGTTCCCAATTGGCCGTGGAACCAATTGCGGCCAATGTCGGATTCGCGCCACCCGTGGAATAATTATAACTAATTCCACGCATGCCAATGTTCACGGCATATTCGCCCTGAACACGCCCAACCAAGTTTTCAAGCCCCGTGACCATATCGGAAACCACAGTCTCCCGCTCTGTTTCCACAACGGAAGCCGCTCCCGAGACCAAGCACAGGGTCTTATAAACTTTGGAATAAGCCGACACACCAGAAGCCGCATCATCGACCAGCGAATCCGAATCCATCACGATCACAGGACGGCCAAGCGTGGCGGGGGAACCGCCATGGATAACCATATTCGTGATCCCAAAAATGTTTTCGGTGATCTGATTTTTGATTAGGTCAAAGAACGGCTTGCTGTGCATCACAAATGCGGAAATCCGAGCATAACCGTCGCCCATCAGAGAAATGGCATCGGACAGAAATTCCGCGCACATTTTTCCGGTGTCAGTGGTTCCCTCATCCCTTGCATCATGAACCAGATCATAGGTTCCGGACGCGCTGGACACACCTTCGATTGCCGCGCAAAGAGCGGTCAAAATAAGGTCTACGTTGTCCTCAACCTTTGCCTCACCCGCCATGCGGCCAAAAATAAAGGACATTTTTTCCGGTGTGTCCCCAATTTTGCGCCAACTGTCGAGCGTGTGCGCCACAGGGCCAAGCCGACGATTCAGCTTGATCTTGTAGTGGTCATCTTGCGTGAAATTCAGATCATCCACAGCCGTGATAACGGACGGATCACGCCTCTGGATCAGTCCCGAAACATTCGGAAAAAATGTACTTTTTTCGTACAGCCCCGGAATTGCTTGCGAAGTCAACGTGATGGCGTTTCTTGACGCGGAATTGAAAATTGCCAAATTCCGGGCCAGAAATTCCAACTGTCCGGAATGATATTCCGGATTCAGAATTGTGAAGTCTGAATATACTCCTGCACCAGCCATATTTTATTCTCCTTTCCGCCAAACCTTTACTGTGTTAGGTCGGCTTCTGTTTCCCTCATTGTAATTTCTGCAAACTTGTCCGCACCCACTTCTTTTATGAACTGAATCTTTTCATCATCAGTCATTTTAGAAATAGGCTTCGTGTTTGTCTTCGCATCCCCCTTTGACGGAGGCTGATTCGATCCAAGGCGTTCCGCAACGGCCCTGTCAACCACAGAATTGAAAACTCCCAAAAAGCCGTCCACCACGTCATTCAAATCGGTTAAGTCCCCGGAATGCTGATAAAAGATTTTCCGCAAACCCGGATCGGTGACGTTCTTTTTGTCAAGTAGTGCCGTGACTTTCTTTTCGCGTTCGGCCAAATCATTTGCTTTACGAAGTTCCGCAAGCTCCTGTTCCCGCCGTTCCGCAAGCTCCTTCCACTGCTGTTCTTCCAAGAGTTTTTGTTCCTCAGATTCCTTGCGGAGCCTTTCGGAAATGGTTCTCTCCATCTTTTTGCGTTCCCGCTCTAAACGCTCGTTCAAAATTCTGTCCACATCCTCCTGAGCAAAACGCTTTTCTGCCCCGTCATTTGTAGACGTGGAATCGTCAGACAAATTTTTGTCCGAGTCTTTAGGCTTGGGTTCGTTTTTGGAATTTCCAGCCTTGTCCTGAGCCTCGTTCTCTTCTGCATTCTTGGCATCATCAGCCATTGTATTTTCTCCTTGGTTTTCCGGCAAATTGACCATGTGCCGTTCACGTTAATTCTATTCTACTACATTTCAAAATTCCTGTCAAATGTACTGTGTCGGGTCTTTGATTCCTGCCAGTTCAAACGCCTCCTTTCTTTCCACGCATGTGCCACAAGTCCCACAATGTAATTCCCCTCCCTTGTAACATGACCACGTTTTGCTATAATCAACTCCCAATTCGGCCCCTCTCTGGGCAATGCCTTCCTTGCCAATGTTTATAAATGGTCGAATCACTTCTATGCCCGCATATGTCCCCGTGGCAATTGCGGAGGCCATGGCAAACATAAATTCTTCCCTGCAATCCGGATATATTGCATGATCCCCGGCATGAGCCGCAATCACAATTCCCCCTGCCCCTGCACTTTCCGCAAACCCCGCCGCAATGGACAACATGATCCCATTACGAAATGGCACCACTGTTTTTTGCATACTTTTGTCTTCATAATGCCCGTCCGGTATTTCCCCACCTGACTTTAGCAAATTAGACTTGAAAAACTGTCCAATAAATGCCAACGGAATTGTGACATGCGGGATCAGTAGCCTTTTGCTGTGGTATTTTGCATAATGAATTTCGCGTTCATTATGCTTGGAGCCGTAGTCAAAACTAATACAACAACCCACGGAATGCTTTTCGACGGAATCATATAATGCCGTCACAGAATCCATTCCACCACTGAGCAAAACCACTACTGAATCTTTTTTCATAAACATTTTATTTCCCTGCTTCCTTTCTTGCCAATGCCGTTTGTTGGATTCTCTGATCCTGTCTGCTTATTTCCTCTTCCCCCGGCGTAATCCCCCGATATGCCAAAGTACATCTACAATTCGGATGCCCCGGAATTGTGTCGTGCCCGGACGAAAAGGGCCTGTCGATTCTGATCCAGCCATCGGCCTCATTTCCTGCACAAATATCCGAAACCCTGTCATCTCTGGAAGTCATCCAAGCCTTCCATTTTTTTCCTTCTTCCTTTGCCTCAATATGCGAAGCCTGTCCATCCGCAAAGGCCATTTCTGTTCTGGCTATGGTTTCCTTCCGTTGCTTCAATAAATGTGCCCTATACTTTTCTATTTTTTTGGCCTTCTCCTCTTCCGTCAAATTCAACTGATTTATTAAATTTGCGTATGTTTCCAAACGGTGTGCCCTCGGATTATCCAAGCCTTTTATCATGTCCAAAGTTCGGGCAATGGTCAAGGGGTCTTTTCCTTTTTCAACCCCCTCTAAAATTCTTTCGGCCACCTTACGCATCTCAGTCTTGAATAAATTCGTAATCAGTGTCCTTGCATCCCGCTCTACTTGTGCCCTTGCCGCCTTCCTGTCCACATCTGTTATGTCAATTTTCAATCCCCGGAGCATGTCGTTGTAAACCTGCTCTGCCATCATTTGCTGTTGCTCAACCACTTGTAAAATATACGTCTTGAACAATTCATCCTGCCCAAGTGTGCCAAGTCCCAATTCCTTCAATATCGCGGCTATTTCAGTTTTGGTTAACCGCAAAAAATTTTTCTTCTTCAGCATAATTTAGCCTTCCGGTGAAAGCCGTTCAATGGCCTTTGTTTTGACCAAATAATCAATAACCCCCATACTTAAATTCTCAACTATGTCCCCAACCATGCCCTCAAAATCAATGGCCCGAATATCATTCTCATTTTGTCGTGCTTCGGTATTTTTGGCCTGTTCATCAGACGGAATTTCCTCTGCCTCCATTCCCACGGCCCCGTCTTCCATTAACGCTTCATACTCTTTTTCGGGGTCTATAATATCCGTCAAAAGTTCCAATTTTGTTTTCTTGCTGACCACACCTTCCAGCCCATTTATATTCTGCCACTCTTCAATTCTATTTACGGGCATCAAGAATTGTATCGTGGTTGTAAAATCCGTCAAAACAGGTTGGCCTAATTTAGCCCAGATGGCATTCATCAAAGCAATTCTGTCAGCAACACCTTGCTTTAGAAAAGAAATCATGCTCTCCACTTCCCGTTGCATTGGAGAAAACATTAGCTTCAAAGCAATTCCGGACGTGGCTCCAGTGGTTCCAACTATATTTGCCACATCCGGAATCCGGCCCATAATGTGAATATGTTTTCGTGTCCTGTCCAAACGATCTTGGGTTCTGACCGTATCAAAAGTGCGGGACATATATTCGGCATCTGAATCAAATGGCAGGGGGAGCATTCTTTTTTCCCGGATTGTAGTCTCATTTTCATTTGCCCAAGACGAATCCACACCCTTCAATTTTAGAACACTGTCCACGTCTATTTTCACGCTGTCCCCGTTTGCAGAATCGACTACATTATATTCATCATTCTGGGAAATCAACGCCTTGGTTATAATTCCCAACGAATCTTCGTCCACCCGCCATTGCACAACTGGTATTCTGCCATACGAATGTCTGCCATTGCTTGAAACAGCCCATTCCGTTTCTGACAACCTTTCTAAGTGGACGAACCCCTGCTGACTATAAACAGAAACCACCTCCAAAGGGTCTTTGAGTAATTTCCCATTATGAATTGTGTTGTCCGGAAGCGTAACCCATCGAATTGCAAGAGTTAAAACATCGTCTGAATCCCGCAAAAACAACCATTCATTTGAATCATAATTCTTAATTATTATTTTCTTCTCTTTGGGATCAAATGAATGTACTTCCACACCATATCCGTATAAAATAGCCTTCCTTCGATTATTCAAATCTTTGGAGTCTAAGAAATTATTCTCGGCCACTTTCTTATATTCGTCCGTGGCGGGTTTTTCCTCTTCGGATTCAGACGATACCTGATACGACGAAATAGCCCCGGCATGTTCAGAGACAATATGGTCAATCCAATTCATGACCGTATTGCTTTTTTCTGTGCCGTCCCCATATTTTTCTTTGCGTTCTAGTATTTTATGTTTCCCATCATAATACTTTTTCTTTTCGGCCCTGAACGCCCTTGCCGTTGCATCCCCATCCCACAAGGCTTCCACATCGTCCGTATTTATTTCTATTCCCAAGTAACTTTGCAAATCCATTGTAAAACCCTTTCTTTTTTGGTGCCTGTATCTTAGCATTTTGCAAAATAAACAATCAAATTCTTAGACTTTCCCTGTCAATTGCCCCCACTGAATTTCTAAGGAAATAATGATATACCGTAGTCACCGCATCCACCACGTCATCATGTGCGGTGCTGGGAAAGTCCGCAAACTCCTGATAAAACCGGGGGAGCCACCAAGCTCCTCTTGGCACAAAAATATGTCCCTGCTCAAATAATGGTTCCAATGGCGAGGCCCTGACAACCTTATCCCTGCTAGAAATTACTTTCATAACAATTCTTTTTCCAGCTAAGGCATGTCTTATGTCCACATACGCATCCTTATATCCACCGTTTGCCTCCACACCAATAATCACACTTGCCCCGTCCTGCTCCGCTGTCTTCCTAATTATTGCATCCCGTGCAGGTTTTTCCTTTTGCATTATTTGTAAATCTTTTATATACAAATGATCCAGATCATCCCTTTTAATTACGGTGCCCAAGGCCCCCACTGTAAAGTCCGGATCACCTTTCGTTCTTTGTTTTTCACTGGAAGCCAAATCCCACATACGGGCATACCTTGTGTCTGGAAAATCTTTAATGTCTATTTCTGTCACACCTTGAATATGAAAAATGTTCCCGCCCTGTAACGTGGGCTTTTGCATGTAAAGTGCCGTATATTCCCTCTGCCCAATTGCCTTCTTAATTTGATGTAATTTATTCAGGGGCCACCGTTCAGGCCATAACGCTTCTTTACCATTTCCCTGCTCGGCTTGAAGTTCCACAAGTTCCCATTTTTCCCCTTCCCCCTCTGCCATTTGCTTCAAAAGCCGTCCCGCTAAATCATCAGGGTGCCATCTGGTCATCACCAAAATAACTGCACCCGTAGGCGAAAGCCTAGTATAAAATGTCGAGCAATACCAATTCCAAACTTTTTCCCGGACAGTGGCCGACTCCGCTTCCTCTCTATTTTTCACAGGATCATCAATAATGCCAATGTCTGCGCCACGCCCCGTCAAACCACCACCAACGCCCACTGAATAATATCGGCCCCCTTGCAAAGTGCCCCATTCGTGTGCCGCCTGTTTTTCCACTGGAATTCTATTCTGACTGGCCCGTTGCGGCGTATAATAAATATGCGGGAAAACTTCTCTACATTCCTCAGACACAAATAAATCCCGTGCATGACGGGACTGTTCTAAAGATATATCATGAGAATACCCTGTCTGAATTATTTGAGTCTTTGGCCGATTGCCTAAAACCCAACATGGAAAAATCTGCGAGACCATTAAACTTTTCCCATGTCGGGGGGGCATGGAAACGATAACCCGATCCAATTTCCCATGGTATACGTCTGTCAAAACTTGGATCAGTCTCTTTTGTGGAAGCCCCTCCATGAAATCCGTCTTTACCTTATATGCAAAACGACGAAGACTTCTCCTGCATTGCTCCCTCCGAATATCAGACAAGGAAACATTTTCTATAAAATTAAAATTCTGATTTACTGCCAAAGCCTTCATTATTTACCTTCCCGAGCTATCCACCATTTCAAATAATGAGCCACTTTCTTTACATTATCCAAAGCCGTTCCTTTCCGGTCAAATCTAAACAAATTCGTGAATGCCTGATATATATAGGCATCTTGATGAAAACCAAGTGCGTGAGCTATTGTATCACATTCCACCAAAACTTGTACCCGCTCCCCCTGCTCATTGATTCCTGTCAATTGAATTTTATAGTAATCTGGAATGTCGTGCCAGTCTGATATGGCACAAGTGACCTCTTGCATTACAGCTGATTCCTTTGCATTTTGGATAGTAATCTTCCCCGTGGCAGAACAATGGTCACAATCTATTGTGTCCCCCTCACTGCCAATAAATACGAACCCCCGACCCGCACAACTGCTACATATTTTTTCTTTCATGACTTTTTCACCTTCCATTCCCCTGTCGTGTTGAACGTGAATTCAATCAACCCTTTTTGCTCCAAAATTCTAAGTCCCCTCCTTACCAAATCCATAGGATTTTCTCCACTTTCAAGAATAGAATAAATTACAGCCTCCCACATTGAATCACAATTATCCATTGCCTCTTGTGAAATAAATAAAGAGCCTTCCTCCCGTACCCCACCTAATTTAATTCCATTGTCTGCATTAACCACGTTATCCATTTTAATTTTTCTCCTTTGTTTTCTGCATTGTAACGTCCCAATAAGTTAAATTTTTGTCATCCACATGAATTGTCACCTTCAAATACTTCGGCTCCAATAACTCCCACAAATGACTGAAAACATCCTCCACCAATTCTTCTATATACAAATTAAACAATTGCTGAAAATACTTGCGATATGTCCCCACCTCCAACAAGTATTTATCCGGAATGTATTCCATTGTTATATTAAATTCCTCCCTTATATTCGCCACTTTGCATATATTATAAAATGGAGCTATTCTCCCATAACTTATGAAAATGTCTGTTTCAGGATTTGCTTTTCTCTGGAACTGTATTCTGTCCATTTTAATTTTCCTCCTAATATATGTCCGCAATTTTCCACAATGCCATTGCCTTGTCCTCAAAACCCTTCTCTTTATTCCCCTCTGGAATTACTTTTAATGGTACGGGGAAATTAAAAGGCTCCAGGCATAAATTCAGGGGCCTCCACCCGTTGCCAGTCTGGATATTTGGGGCTTGTTCTGGTCTAAAGAAATTCGTTGTCAAAAGATACTTGCTTCTTGACAATCTAAAGTTCAATATGGCCCTAAATATGTCCTGATTAGAAAAATATACCAGACAATCCCTGCAAAAAATCAAATCAGCACTTCTTATTAGGTGTTGTAGAATATCCATCTGTACAAAAGTCTGCTGATACTTGGAACGATTCGAGGCAATTATTTCCTCCACAATATCCCCGCCTACATAACTTATGCCCTGCATGTCGGGGTCTTTTAACATTTGATTCATCCAAAAGAAATCCCCGCAAGGTACATCCAACATTGAATGAATTCCTAAATTCTTGAGAAATTTAGGCAACCTCGCTCTAAGAATTTCCGTTGCCAATGTGCCGCTACCTTTCCCGGAAGCACTTTCGTCGCCTCCCCATTTATTGTGCTTATAAATTTCTGTGAAAACCTGAGCTACTTTAGTTTTTTCAATCATTTTTTTTCACCGAATCTTTCCATTGCTTGTAAAGGGCGCAAGCCTGTCCCTTGCTCTTCGTATTGATTGTCCCCCGGCGAATATATCCCTTCCTGAGCAATTCTTTTTCGAGCCACTGATTACCAAAGGCCGCGAATACCACACACATAACTATCCCATAGAAAAACGTATGATATATCGGGAACCCGTCCCCTGTGTCAACCACAGGCCCCGCCCATGAATCATACGCATTGACTATTAAATACCCTGCCAGCCATGCAATTGCCGGAACATATAGCCCCACTGAGACAGCCCATATTGCAGAGAAAAGCGCACCCCCCATACTGGCCCCCTTCGGGACTGCTTTCAATTTCCCCTCATAGTTTTCAAATACCGTGAAAGTAGTCATTTCTCTTCCTTTTCCAATTCCCCAATACGTTCATAGACCAAACTATCTAAACACCCAAATAAACCCTTGGTTCCTCCTTGCTCTACCCAAACACGTGCCGCCGCTTCAATGCAATCCTGATCGAATTGCTCCAACTCATATTTATCTTCCGATGGTTTTATAACATCGGACCTGTTTTCACTCAACTGTCGAATTGGCATTTTATTTGTCCTTTCTTTTTCTTGCCACTATAAATTAGAAACTTCCCAATCCACTTGCTCAACAAGGTCACAAACCGCTTTTGGCAAATCCTTCCATTTAATCCTCCTATTTTTCGACCTGTAACGATGGGCCGCAAACTCTCTGGGGATCATGATTAAGAAATGATGCGTTCCGTTCGTGCTACTGGCAATCCCCTGTACCTCCACAACTGCCCCGTCAATAACCGAATCGTAAGCAGTGCCAAGCCAAACTTCCCATTCCTCAGAAGTGCCGTGCCATTTTTTCGTGTTGTGAAAACAATCCCGGACATATTCCGGTGCCCCTTCCAACCAACGAGAACCCGCCCTCCTCGGTTTATTTTTCAGCCTCATTTTATTTATCCTTTCTTTTTTCCCTTATTCTATCTTCCAAATTTCCCACAACCCTTGTTGCGTTAGCCTGTTCCAGAAAAAAGAGCCAATCTTTAATGATCCTCGGCAGAAGTTTCTCCCAATCATCCAACTGTTCAATTTTCATTTCCCCCGTAATTATTTTATAGAAAACTGAAATGGGGATTAAATGCGTGTTTCCCGCCATGTCCTGAATACTGACATGCGGTTCCTTTTTCAAGGCTTCAACGATCTGCTCTTGGGACACCTTCCCTCGCATCTCAATCTTGTCTGATTTATTTTCTTCCATTACTCAAACTCCTTTTTCCATTTCAAGACAAATTTTGCAAAAGAGACCAATCCCCTTTTACAGTCTTCCTTATTTTCAAAATTCACGGGCAAACATACTCTATGGTTACTTTCCTTTAACCACACATGCCCATACCAAATCGTGTCCAATTGTGCCCGATGCCCTAATAAACAAACTTCACTATTTTCAAAATAAAAGCAATGCTTTTGATTAGGCTTTCTCTTCCACTTCATTTGATAATCCCCACATATAATCTCAAAAAGTTTTCCGCATCCTGCTTTGCCATTTCAAAGGGCCTGGCCCTGACTGACTCCACTTTGAAAAAATAATTGCCCATTGTGTTCAGGTTTACCATGGCATCCCATCTCCACAGTTTTCCCGCATCCTGAGTTAAGGCAAAAATTAAACCCTTACCCACGGCTTGATGCCAGTCCGGCCTAATCTGTTTCCACTTCATACTACTTGCCCTTTTCTTTCCCGAATAAACTTTCTAAGTATTTTTTTCCAAGTGTCTTTCTCTCCCGCAATCCATCGGCCCCCTTCTTGAGCACCGTATATTCCTTTGGATTCAATTTTGCCTTTATTTTGTATTTGGCTCCGTTTACTTTATGCCGATATATTTTTCCCACCACGAAGACCATGTCTGTCCTCCTTTAGTTCAAAATTCCAGAAGCTAACGGAACGTTGTCTACCCGAATCCATTCCTCTGCTATGCGTTCTTCAAATTCCCCCCATTTTTGGGCGAACCAAACAAATCGGCCAAATGCCACTGAATAAATGGGGGCATATGTTCCCGGCCCTGACCACAGAACCCAAACATGCGGCTTATTCCGAACCACGAACCATTTTACTTTGTCTGGATGATAGGTCGCCATACCCCGGCCCTCCCCCGTATGGCATTCTCCAAAACTTCCTCCCCCGTAGCAAAAAGACCTATACTGTAACAGGCCCGTCCATTTGCTTTGAATTTTCCATCCTCATATTTTGTGCGAATAAACGTTTCCCTTGTTTCAAAAAAAATGCTCCCGTCATCCAAAACCTTTGGAGTAACCTCCACTATGTTCCCAGTCCCCTTGACTTCAAAAATCCACTTTCCTTTCATATTTTTTGGGGGGCTTGCCTGTCCATGTCCAACACTTGAAGTAATACTCAAACCATCCATTTCCAAAGCCTCCTTTGATATAGTATAGACTTTTCTGCCTGAATTATGTCTTCAAAGTTAACTTGTATTTAATTCCCCCGTCCATGGAACAATGGACTAGACCGGGATACTTCACCATCATCTGCTGGGCACAATCCCATTCATTTTCTTTTGTCCGGTATTGTGAAACACCCCCTGCATCCGTCCAATGGAAATTCTCCCAATAAAGATAATTGGCCCCAACCACACCACCATCCTCAACCAAAGCCCGAAGCAGAAATTCAGTTTCCGTATGAAGCAAAAACCCTTCATCGTACCTTGCCCCAGTGCCTCTCAAAAATCCCACAATCCCCCCTGCTAATTTCGGATGCCATTGCAGGGGTCTTTGTGGTATCCAGTCCTTTGCAGACCGGGATTCGGGAATGCTCCACATCCTATATTTCATCCCCCGTGCCACTTGAAATAATTTAACAAACTCCATGTATAATTCTGCCCCAGTCATTTTATGGGCTTTTGTAAAATCATCCAAAAACTCAATATAACCGGAGCTTTTAACGTTGTCCTCTGCGAATACTATTTCCTCCTCTTGTGTTTTTTCAATAATATAATTCTTGGTTGCCGCCACCCCCTTTATTTTATTCGGTACCTCCACCAGCTTGTCACATTTAATATGGGCCTTGTATTCTGCCACCTCCTTTGCCGGAACAAACATTGTGGCAAATGGCAATAATTTGTCCGTGGTCGTTTTCCCTACCCTGCCTGAGCTTAAAATTGCCACTAACATTTAATCATCCTCCAATGCCGCGAATAAACGAGAAGCTGTGACCACCCGTTCCGTGTCTATGGTTTCAAATGGGGCCTTTTTCTTTTGTCCCCCCTTGCGCGTGTCTTTCAATTCTAAGAATTCTTTTAATAAATTCCACTCCTGCTCGTTTTCACAAACCACCACAACATATTCCCTGCGGGGCTTTAATTGTAGGGCTTTCCCAAACAATTCCCCCTTGTCCACGGGGATTGTTTTTTCGTCCACTGTTTCCGTATCGTCAAAAATACCCAACAGCATTTCCCTAACCACCTTGCTCTGGACTTCTAAATCCATCACAAGGTCCTCAAAAGCCCCTTCGTCTGTGTCTGCCAGTCCCGCCAAATTATCCAAAGTCGCCAGAATATAATCTGCTTCTTTTTCATCCACGTCCAAAACTAAGACCGGGACTTCCTGATCCGGGGAAATCTCTGCTCTCAAATGTCCGTCAATTAAAATCAGATTGCCTTTTTTGTCCTTTCGAGCAAGTAATGCGTCGGCATAACCCACCTCTCTCAAAACCCCGGCCAATGCCTGTTTCTGTTTATCATTGTGCCGCCTAAAATTCTTTTCGTGCGGAGTTAATTGCGAAGCCTTCACCCGTTCCAACCCGATTATTCTGTCTTTGTAATTTTTCATTCTGTATTTTCCTTTCCGTCCAGTAGTTTCTCAAGCAAATTCAATTCGCTTTCTGACAACTTGTGCAAATTAACCTCTATATTCGTTTCGTGGATATTTTTGACCGTTTCCGGATTTATTTTCTCCGGAGCATCCAGCCCCAATAACCTTGCCCTGCGATCCTTGCATTTTAACCGCAGTTCTAAATACTTCATATCTTGTGTTCTGATATATCCCATTCCCGCTTCATTTTCGATATGCTGTATTTCTGCCAATTCCCTTGCAATCAGAGTACCCATACTTTGCATGGCCTCTTTTGCCCAAAGTTTTCTCATATATGCCAAATCTTGTTCAACAACTCTCAGACCTACCCCTAATTGTTCCGCGACCTGAGCTTGTGTAAACCGCCTCATATATAATGCCGCTACCTTTTTCCTCCGTTCCATAATTATGGCTCTCCTTGCCGGAGTAACCTTTTTCGAGTATCCCTTTTTTTTCTTTTCCGCATTGCTCATGACATCCGTGGAATCTGCACCATTTCTGCCCTCTTTTTTATTTTCTTTTTTATTTTCCATTTTATTTTATCGCACTCCAACCAATTTATGCGTTTGCAAAGAAATACGATACCCATACTTCTTTGCCAGTTTAATTGACAACTTCAAGGCAGTCTTTGAACCGAATATCGGATGCAAAAACACTTCCTTTGGAAAATTAAAAGACGCCCTTTCACCGAAGCTGTAAAGCAGACCTTCCTCCCTTGCCTTTTCAAATACTTTCACATCTTCGTTATTTAATATGGGCCATTTAATTTCATTGGCCCTTTCCAACGCTTCCGTATTTATCAAAGATAAATCCCCGTTCACTATTTTCGGGGAAACTGTCACAAACCAAGTTAATGGGACTTTTAACGGATACCTTCCGCTTGTCTCCATCTGAATTCTGTTATATGGAAAACTTTTCCAATCTGTCCAATCAAACAACGCTGGCTCTCCCCCGGTAATTACGACATGCTTTTCACCTTCTCTAATTTCTGCAATTACCGTTTGCAATTCCAGCAAAGTAAACCGGGCAAATTCTGGGGTCTTTTCTCCTTTTTTTTCTAATAACTTTTCTCTTGTTATTTCATTTTTTGCTTGTTCATCCCATGTTTCTTTCGTGTCACAAAAAATACATCCCACGGGGCAACCTTGTGTCCGAATAAACACAGCGGGAGTTCCGGCGAAACTTGCCTCCCCCTGAAAACTGCAAAAAATTTCATTAATCGGATATTGTCTCACATACATACTGCCGCGCATTTTGCTGTCTCCTCAACCTTTACTTTGACCAAATGAACACTCGGATTGCCAAGAATTTTATCCCCGGCTTCCATCAAAAATATAGCCATATTTTCTGCTGTGGGGTTGCTTGGCATAAAATAAATGCCTTCCGGGTCAAGTTCAAATAATTTACCAGACAGCGGGTCTTTGTGATATATCAAAAACTTGTGATCCCAATTCTCTTCCAACCACTTGCACAATTTTTCTTTTATGATGCCAAAATCAATGACCCTTCCCAAATCATCCAATTCAGCCCTGCATGTGAAATGTATGCGGTAATTATGACCGTGCAAATGCTGGCATTTTGACTCATGCCCATAAACACGATGCCCACAAGAAATGTCATGCCATCTTACTACTTCTAAAATATGGTTCATTTTAGTGTCCTTTCAAGAGTTCCAAAAACTCCATCCTTGCCGTTTGCTTGTCATGGAAAACACCCCGCATAATTGACGTGACCATTTCTGTGTCTTTGTCCTGCACTCCTCTCCAGTTCATGCAAAAATGTTTTGCCCTGACCACCAAGGCCAATCCTTCTGCATTGCCCAATTTTTGCTCTAATATATTTGCCAATTGAACCGTTGCCTCTTCCTGAATCTGTGGCCTTGCGAAAACCCATTTTGCAAGACGATGAAATTTACTTGCCCCCAACAAAAAGTCCCCCGGTATAACCCCCACAAAAACTTCCCCCTGTATTGGAACAAAATGATGCGAACACAACGAATTGACTTCAATAGGCCCAATCACCATAATTTCATTCAATTCATTAGTATTCGGAAAAACCGTTGCTTTTGGTTCCGGCTCATATCTTCCCCGGCAAATTTCCAAATACATTTTTGCCATTCGTGCGGGAGTTTCCCTTGTATTATGATCCGGAGCTATTTTCATTGTAGCCAACATTTTTGCAAAAAGCCCCTCCAATTCTGACTGCATTTCCTCCATCTCTTCCTTTGTCAAAGTTTTATTTTCATTCGCAAAAAACCCGGTCATAATCCTTCTCCTTTTATAGAACATTCTCATTAAAATGTTCTTCCAAAAACTCTACCGTTTCAAAAATTGTCTGCAAAACCTTTGGGACAAGTATTGACTGAAAATAAATTGTACCACAATTCTTCTGCATAAAATATCCAGCATGTAATCTTGACGCGCAACTCATTCTCAACAATGTTCTTTCTTTATCCTTATAACTCCATGATTCCCATTTACTAAGTTTCTTAATTTCGTCCACAGTAAACCCTATCTTCAACAAATGCTTTACAATCCGATAATCAATAGGGTTCTGTGCATTTTTTCTGGTCAGTCCTATTTTATGGGCATTCAAAAAAAACTCTATTGTGCCAAAACGATAACACCCGTCTATGCTAGAACTATCAACACTGGCGGGGCGATATGTTTTAATTGCTTTCAAATTCGTATAACCAAACCAATGTATCTTCTTACCGGGAAGCAATTGCTTTATTTTTCCCAAGTAACCCGTATCCCTCAAGGAATTGACCATTGCCCAAACACCACCCACCAAAAAATAATCAGAATATGGGGCAAGTTCTAAAATCTCTTCTTCTGTTGTCCCCGCTGTTATGACTGGCTTCACATCCAATCCCATGTCCAACAACCGAAAAAAATTGTCCCTTGTCTTTTCAGGACTATAAACAACATCTAACTGACTTATAATCATCCCCGGCAATTTTGGCATGTCACGGACAAATAAAGCGAAATCTTTCAAATTTATTTTCATCCCACAATTCCATGCTGAGTATGCTCCGCAATCCAAAAAAAAGGTATAACTATTCGGATCATATGACAACAACTTGGAAAACAATCCCTTTTGCTTTTCAATATACGCATATGAAATCAATATCCCCGGCTTGAATCTTTTCTCAGCCATAGGACAAACCCTCTATATTTAATGAATCAATAAGTTCCTTTAACTTTGGAACCAAATCCTTTTCCCTTGCTCTTGGAAACTTTATAACCAATTTAGAAACCTTTCTCTTATTAGGATCAAAACGTGGGTCTGCGTCTACTTCGCCCTCCCATGAAATAAATTCAGAGTTCTCCAATACCCCCGCAACTAAGGCCTGAACCTCCCCCGCTTGAAATTCCAGCCGTTCCACAAGCTCCTGAAAAGCCTCCGAATCCTGATCCACTAACGCTGTCAAAGGATCAATAGTGGCAAGCAATTTATCTGCCTCCTGCTCTGTCACATCCAGAACGGCCACCCGGATTGTTTTACTTCCCAGCATTTCTTTTCTCAAGTGCCCATCAATAAGCATCAGCCCGTCCGGTGTTTCGTATACCAGCGGAATTGTGGCATTTCCAATTTCAGATAAAAGCCCTTGAAAAGCCCTCTTCTGGTACTTAGAATGCTTCCTCCAATTTTTTGGATTGTCCAAAAGCTCTTTTGCTTTTACCTTACGAATTTCCACAACCCTGTCTCTAATTTTCATTTTCCTGCTCCATTACGGCTCTCTCCACACTCCGCTTTCTCCATACTAACACAAAACTCCTGCAAAATTCTTTCTGCCGTCGCCTTTGCCACATTCTTCCGGGCAAACGGGTGCGAAAAAAACATTATCGGGACAAGTGTCCTCTTAGTTTTCTGCACATGAATTTTGATCTGCAATTCCACTTCTGAATATGTCCGGCCCGGAAAAATTCTACGAACTATAAACAAAAACGGGCCGAATGATGCTCGCTCCTCCCGCCTGTCCACTTCAAAGGTACCATCTACTTTAATCCACTGCAATCTCATTTTGTTTTCTCCTTTACCAACAACTTTGCATCATTGGTCTTCCAATTCGTAAGCATTGAGAAACGAAACAACATTTTGAAGTATAATACTCTCCCTCCCGCAATACAATCCAGTTTAACCGCATGACCCCTACCCGTTTTTCTTCCTCCTTTTGGTTCAGTCCAACCATTCCCGTGACGTGCGACAACTTTCGTTTGTCCTCTGAAAAATTTCCCATGCCCTGAACCCCCGTCGAATATGATGCAGTATTTGCTTGTGTTGCAGTGAATAATAAAACCTTCTTTTCTTGTGATAATCTCCGCAATGCTTTCCAAGTGTCATTTACTTGGTTTCTAAAATCCTTGCCCGAATCTTCCGGAGCCAATATGTCTGCGTAATCCACCACGATCACATCTGGAATAAATCCCTCTTCCCGTTCCCATTGCTGTAACCGTGCCGCCATTGTTTTCACAGTCAATGTAGAATTCGGATAACTAATTAACTTGAAAGTATCCCTCCCCGCTATTTTGCATGCTTTCATAAACCGCTCTGATTTTCTATATGCCTGTTTCCAAGTTAAGCATTTTTCAAGCATCCGCGTTTCGGTTAATACCCGTGCGTATTCCTCATCCTCTTCCCGTGCAATTGTGACAGGAACCTCCACGGGGCCACAGTATGAAATTCTGTCCGGAACCCCTGTCAATCGTACCATCAGCCGCCGGATCGTTTGATTACGGCCCATGTCCCCCGCCTCAAAATATGCCACGGTTCTCCGCTGTCTCAAAGCCCTGTAAGCCATTTCGAGCAAGAACCAAGACTTTCCCCTTTTTTCCGGGCCTTGGAAAGCTATAAACCCCTCCCGCAATAATTGCCCATCAAAAAATTCCCCCAAAGCCCCCGGCATTCTCAGAATGTTTTCCTCTCTTCGTTCAAACGCTTCCTGAATAGCATCCACATTTTGAAACGGATTAACTGCCGACTCCACACCCAAATCAATTTTATGATACGACGATAAAAGCCGCTCGGCCCCTTCCGTGTTGCCTGATAGCAAATTCATTTCTAAATCTTCGGCTAATCTTTTCAACCGCCTATGATTAAAATACTTTTCCGATTCTGCCAACAAATAAGGTATGTTTATCGGAACACCCTTGTCATATTCTGTGCTCAAATCCCGCAAGGTGCGGGCAATCAATGTAGACTTTACTTCGGGGGTTTCCCTTTTTTTGGCGGAGTAAATGGCCTCCAAAGTTTTGCCGGGGGCCTTGCCATACTGGTCATAAAATTCAATGCACCACTCTGAAATACTTTGCGCGAACGGTGTTTCAAAAGTTTCATTCGGGATTATTTTTTCCCTGACTTTAGAAATAAATTCGTCGCTTGTAATCAACCCAACCACAATGCTTTTTTCAAGCAATGCTCTGGAATTATCTAATTTTGTCAATGCGGCCATGCTTTTTTGATCCCCTTATCTTTGCAGTATTGTGAAATGAACCGTCCCAACAGTCCTTGCCCAGAACCTAACATTTTCGGGTCTACATTTTGTAACCATCCTCTCTGATAAACCAACCACGTTCCAAAATACTCTGCAAAGGTATTCGGTGTTGCCGTCAAGTCTTTTTTGACCCATTCTGCCGCAAAGTATTTTTCTAAATCCTTTTGCTTGAAAAATTCAGTCCAATGGTAGACTGCCCATGCTCTCAACTCCCGATAATAGGCCTCCACAGAAGCCCCGGCCTCCCGCAAGTCAGAACCCCATATTTCGGAAAGACCATCCCCAATTATTTTTGCCGCCTTTTCTCGCGGGAACGATGCCAAGCCCAACTGTTCCGGAGTTTCTATTAACTTCAACCAAGGTTTTCTCCCAACAAATTTATCAGGCCCTCCTTTCTTTTCTGCGGAACGCCTATAAGCATCCTCTAATTTCAACCACTTGTCCCGCAAATCTTTTCCGGAATTTATTCGGGGCATGTATTTTTGCCCCATTCTTAATTCCCACCAATTCAAAAGGAATTTTATTCGGTTCGGTTTGATGCCGTCCTCCTTAACCATTGCCTTTATTTGTACATCAAACTCCATCATTTTTTCGGGGGATATTTTAATTTTTCTTTTCCGTTCTAAAATTCCTACAAAACTCCGGGTCAGGGGGCCTTGGGTTATCTTCTTCATTTCTCTCTTCTTCTTATAAGATATATAAGACCCTTGGCCTTCTCCATTTTTTGAATTTAATTTATTCGTCGAACAATTAGAATCAGCCCTGTTTATAGGGTCTTTGAATTTTCTGCTAGGGGGGAACTTTTCAGTAGGGGGGGAAGTTTCCGGTACGGTGGAAGTTTCAAGTACGGTGGAAGTTTCCGGTCTAGGCTTTTTCCCATTTTCAAAAACAATAAAAGTATCCTCCGGAACCTTTATTGTAAAATGCCTTTCACCATTTTTCCATTTCCTCTTTAATAATTTCTTTTTCTCCAGCTTAGTGATAATCTCCCGCACGGTACGGGGCGTGTTATTTATTCTTCGGGATATTTCTAAATTACTTAGGGGGGGTTTATTCCATATTTGATTCGATAATAATATCGACAGAACCGCCGCTTCTGTTAACGTGTCAGTTTTTTCCACAACCTGAACTGGTATCCAAAATCCCTTCATAAAAGTGCTCCCTATAAAAGTCCGAATCGGGGGGCCGTTGGGGGATCAGGAGCGGCCCCCCCGATTCGGGGGACGGTTGAGCCGATCTGGTGAAAG
>Ga0272441_10001484_pt1 | contig 50041 bp, 42 predicted proteins | sample SSMProp6N_FD_193582 | JGI IMG/M metagenome (GOLD analysis project Ga0272441, IMG submission 193582) | Marine sediment archaeal communities from Little Sippewissett salt marsh, Falmouth, MA, United States - SSM-Prop-6N | ecosystem: Environmental > Aquatic > Marine > Wetlands > Sediment ... | reverse complement strand
ATCATTTCAATTTCCAACATTTCCAGAGAGCGGTTGATAACAACCATGGAAGATTGCAATGAGATTGTCGATACCGTGAAGTTCATCCCGGACATATTCGGCACGGCTATCTACAATGCTTCGATCGAATGTGTGGATACAGCCCTGATCATGAGTTTCGAGCAGAAGCTGACCAAATTTTATAACAGATTGGTGAAGCGACTGTTTGATATTGTGATAAGTTCTGTACTACTAGTAATACTGGCTCCCTTGTGGTTGATGGTTTACATTGCAATAAAGGCCGATTCACCGGGCCGGGTGCTGTTTATGCAGCAGAGGCTGGCCCAGGGCGGTGGAAGCTTTAACCTCTACAAATACCGCAGTATGTATATACAGGCGGATCGTATTCTTGATGAGTATCTTGAGAATTCTGAAAGTGCGCGTGAAGAGTGGGAGACATATAAGAAATTGAAAGGTGACCCGCGGGTGACCAAGGTTGGTCAGTATATTCGCAAGTGGAGTATCGATGAACTTCCTCAGCTTTTCAATGTAATCAAAGGCGACATGAGCCTGGTGGGCCCCAGGCCGTATCTTCCCAGGGAGATTGATGACATGCTGGGTTACCAGGAATTGATCCTCAAGGCCAAACCGGGTATTACCGGTCTGTGGCAGGTGTCTGGTCGTAACAATCTTACCTTTGGTGACAGGCTGCGCCTGGATGCCTTCTATGTGCGCAACTGGTCATTATGGCTTGATCTGAGTATGTTGTTCAAGACATTTGCAGCGATATTTACTAGAGGGGGAGCTTATTGAATTAAGAATTAAGAATTAAGAATTAAGAATTAAGAATTGGGAGTGAGAAATTAATAGGTTATGCTGAAGTATGGGAATGGGGTAATGATTTGAAGATTAATTCCATAAATTTTTTCGGTCATTGAAAAATGTCAGCTGATAAAAATATTATTCAGGAAAAGACGTATCGGTTTGCCTTGAAGATCATTCAACTCTATAGAGAGATGAATCCTCAAAAGCAGTTTGTACTTCCACAGCAATTGTTGAAGGCCGGAACGAGCATTGGTGCAAATGTCGAGGAGGCTCTCGGAGCACAAAGTCGGAAAGATTTCATATCCAAAATGTCAATTGCATACAAAGAGGCCCGGGAAACCAATTACTGGTTAAGGCTGATAAGAGACAGCAATGTATATACGAGTAATTCACTGGAATATTTGATTTCTGAGTCAAATGAATTGAATAAGATACTTTCATCGATCATTAAGACTTCTAAAGAAAAAAATTCTTAATTTTCAATTCATAATTTTTAATTTTAAAGCAATGATAAAACTAAACGACATTTCACAGACCAAAACAGTATTTCTGGTACTGTTCATGTCCTTCCTCGCCCTTCTCCCGGCTTGGCTCAACTACGATATTATATCTCGTGACGGGGCCTTCCAGTATGTCCCTTCAGCCATACTGTTTTATGAAGGTCAGTTCAAAGAAGCGCTGCTGGGGCGCACATTGCCTTTGTTCCCGATGTTGATCGCGCTGGTTGCCAGGATTACCGGTCTTGATTTCGAGCTTTCCGGTCGGCTGATTTCCGGATGCTGTTTCCTGATTGCCGCGGCCGGGATATTCAAGGTCAGCGAGATCATTTTCAGAAATCGCTGGATTTCCCTGATTTCAGTGCTGTTTCTGATCACAAATCGCGATCTGATCGAGCGATCCATCGACTGCCTGAAGGAAAGCCTGCTGCTGTGTTTTGTTCTATGGGGCAACTATTTCATACTGAAAGGAGTCTTGCAGGGATACAGAAACAAAAACCTTGTTCTTGGAGGAGCCATACTTTTTTTAGGGGGCCTGGTGCGAAGTACTTCTCTGATTTTTCTTGGCGCCTGGCTGGTAATCTGGGTATTTCACAAGCGAAAACATGTTATTCCCAGGGCACTGTTGCTGGTTGTACCTGCAATTGCGTTTTTTCTGCTCTGGTATTTTGATCCAAGTCTGCCGATATTTCGAAAGAGTTTTAAACTGAGCAAATTGTTCCATACCATTCCCGGGATAAGCGGTCTCCTATACTCAACCTACATAATTGTTTCAAATTTTATTTCCACCGGCAATCCCTTTATCATGGTCATCGGTTGTTTTGGTCTGTATCAATACCGCAATGATCGATATAAAACGCATGTCTTTATCGTATTTGCATTTTTCTACATGATGATGATCAGAATGGGCCACACCGGAATGCAGAACCAGCGCTATATTCTGGCTCCCATTGTCTGGTTCTATCCGCTGGCAGCCTATGCAGTCGTCTCGTGGTTGTCGGCACCGGGCAAGGTTAAAAAGAGTATTGCTGTTATAGTAGTTCTCGCGGCATGTTTATTCTGGGCAGGCCGGGCTTTTGCACCTCCGGATTCCGATAAACTTGCCCGCAAAAAAGCCGGTGAATATATTCTTTTTCAAGCCGGTCCGGAGCAACGAGTGCTTACCAATCGTGACAGGCTAGCCTTTTATGCCAAGGGGGAATATGTAAAATTAAATGCGGAAAGTGATATAGATAATCCCCACCTCATAATTGCTGTAGATGTGCTAAAAGACGAGGGCCGGGAGGTAAAGTCCAGGCTTGATGCCATCAGGAAAACGCCAGCTAATCAATTTAATAACATTTATATCTATCTGCCAGAGTCTTGACTAAGTAGAGGCTAAATGATAGATGCCATTGGTGCAAGATCGCTCTTTTATGAAAATGGCGTTGGAAGAGGCGCAAAAAGCAGCTACGCTGGGAGAAGTTCCCATTGGTGCTGTTCTTGTAGTTGAAGACAAGCTGATAAGGGGTCACAACCGGGTAATCATTGATTCTGACCCCACAGCGCATGCCGAAATGTTAGTGATTCGCAAGGCTGCCTGTGAGATCGGCAATTACCGGCTTGTCGGTTCAAGCCTGTATGTCACTCTGGAGCCCTGCATCATGTGTGCCGGAGCGATTGTGCAAGCCAGGATCGGTAGGCTTGTTTATGCTGCAAGAGATGGGCGCTATGGTGCTGTCGAATCCCTGCTGCAAAGCTTTGAGCTGGGTTTGAATCATAAGCCGCAGGTGGTCTCAGGAGTGATGCAGCAACAGGCGAGCCGGCTTTTGAAAACGTTTTTTCTAAAGAAACGCTAGGAGAGGTACCGAAGTGGTCATAACGGGGCCGACTCGAAATCGGCTGTCCTTGGAGACAGGGACCGGGGGTTCGAATCCCTCCCTCTCCGCCAGACAATATAATTGAGGAGAGATGCCCGAGAGGCCGAAGGGGCGCGACTGGAAATCGTGTGTGCCGCCAAAAGCGGTACCGAGGGTTCGAATCCCTCTCTCTCCGCCAGATAAAGGCCTTGCAAGAGGCCGGGTCGCATACAACTCAGCGCTGTGAATCCCGTCAGGCCCGGGAGGGAGCAGCGGTAAGCAGTACGCTGTTTGTGTATGGTTCGGCCCGGTCTCTTGCAAGGCCTTTTTACTTGAATAATCTTTCGCTCAATAATAAGATGTTTACATGTATCAGGTAATTGCGCGCAAATTCCGGCCTCAGCGATTTGAGGACGTAGTCGGACAGGGTCATGTCACCCGGGTTATCAAGAGTGCCATCGATATGGGCAAGATTCCGCATGCTTTTGTGTTTGCCGGGCCGAGAGGAGTAGGCAAGACCTCGGTTGCCAGGATTCTCGCCAAGGCCTTGAGTTGCGAAAAGGGCCTTACCGGCACGCCCTGTAATGTCTGCAGCATCTGCCAGGAGATAACCGCTTCCAGGGCAGTTGATGTATTTGAGATCGATGCGGCTTCTCATACCGGGGTGGAGAATATACGCGATCTTATCGAAAATTCACGCTATGCACCAAGCGTTGCCCGCTATAAAACCTTTATTATTGACGAAGCCCACATGCTTTCCCGCAATGCATCTAATGCCCTGCTGAAAACCCTGGAAGAACCTCCACCGCATGTCATCTTTATTCTGGCCACAACCGAGCTGGCCAAGATTCCCACCACGGTGCTTTCCCGGTGCCAGCGCTACGATTTCCGACGAATTCCTGCTGCAGATATTATCGATCATCTGCGTTTAATAGCTGAAAAAGAACACATCAAGATAACAGATGATGCCCTGATGATCATAGCCCTGCAGGCAGACGGCAGCATGCGCGATGGCCAGGGTATGCTTGAGCATGTTGCTGCAATGGATACGGATCAAATCGATGTTGATACAGTTGAAGGTCTTCTCGGCCTGGTGGGTAGATCCACCATGCATGATTTACTCACGGCAATTCTCAATCGAGATGCCCCCAGCATGCTTGAAGTTATAGACAGGGCCTATCAATACGGACAGGATTTGAACCAGCTCTACCGTTCATTGCTTGAACAGTTGAGGAATATGATGGTCTTGAAGATCGGTTATGAAAATATTGCCATTCCACAGGAAGAGAAGACTTTTCTCCAGGAACTGATGCATGACGAATCTTTTGAGGAGATTCACCGGGTGGTATCCGTACTCGTACGGGGAGAGGAAGACTTCAAGTATTCAGGATTGCCCAAAATCACCCTGGAAACAATTCTTTTGCGGATAATTTCCGCCCCTCAGCTTTTGGATCTAAAGCAGGCAATCCAGGCTGTTTCATCGAAAAGCGCTGGTATCCCTTCCGTACAGTCCCAGGTATCTCAGAAGCATGAGATGTATAAACGACCACTTTCGAGTATTCCACATTCATGGGACGGGTTTATCTCTTACCTGAAAGATCATGACCAGCCCCTGTCGGCCCTGCTTGCAAGGGCTTCTCTTGAGAGTGAGAATCAGGAAAAGATAACCTTGGTCGTGCCCAATACATTTATGGCCGAACAGTTAGGCCAGAGCCTTTCCGAAATCAAAGCAAAGGTAAAGGTGTTTTTTCAGAGTGATATTTCTATAGATGTAGTAGTTTCAGAAGATCAGTCGAATGCAAATCCTAAACCCCGCCCCTCAGAGATTCGATCTCAAGCGCTGAACACGCCGGTTATAAAAGAAATCATCACCGAGTTTGATGGGGTGGTCAAGAATGTCAAACCAAAAGAATAACACCATGACGGCCCTTGCCGGGGTCACGGTAGGGCATGCCAGTGATATGTCCGGGGGCACCGGAGTGAGTGTAATTCTGTTCGACAAGCCTGCCATGGGAGCCGCGGATATCAGCGGAATGGCTACTTCCACCAGACAGACCGATTCCCTTGACATGATGCACCCCGGGACCCAGATTCATGCAATCTGTTTTGCCGGTGGCTCTGCCCTTGGTTTGAATGCCGCCGCGGGTGTCAGCTCCTATCTCGAGGAAAAAGGGATAGGTCTCGATCTTGGTGTAGCCAAGCTTCCGGTTGTTCCCACCTCCGTGATTTATGATCTTTCGTTTATGGATCCGCAGGCCCGGCCGACACCAGAGATGGCATACGAGGCTTGTCTTGGGGCATCGTCGGATCCGGTTGGGCAGGGTTGTGTCGGGGTCGGAACAGGTGCCACATCAGGCAAACTGCGGGGGATGGTAAACGCGACCAAGTCCGGAATCGGATCGAGCTTGGTTAATGGCTCCAGTGGCATTAAAATGGGCTCCATCGTAGTGGCCAATCCCTTTGGCGACATTTTAGGCGAAAATGGTGCCATCGTTGCTGGAGCACGCGAAGGAAAGAGTTTTATAAATTCTTTTCAGGCAATTGCCGCGGGCGAGACCCGTTCTCGATTCGGTTCGCCGTCGAATACAACCCTGTGCCTGCTCGTCACCGATGCTTATCTCGACAAAATCGTTGCAATGCAGGTGGCCCGGATGGCAGGCCACGGCCTTTCAAAGCATATCTCGCCCTTTAATACCCCGTTTGACGGAGACATGGTCTTCTGCCTTTCCATCGGCGAGAAGCAGACGGATCCCCTTCACCTTGGTGTCATTGCCGCCCGTGCAGCAACAGATGCGCTTTTGAATGCTGTAAGAAATGCTCGGGGCATGGGAGGCATTCCGGCGGCTGGGGATTTATGAGAAAAACAGGCAAAGGGCGAAGGGGAAAAGCAATTAAGAATTAAAAATTAAGAATGGAAAAAACCACAGGTGAAAGCAAAAACTAGACAACTCTTGATGCCGGGTCGAAAATAAACCAAACAAACGAGATAAACCGGACAAATAAAAATCTTTTCTCGCGTTTTCTGAGCAATCAATGTTTTTACCGCTTAGGCGGTGCATAAATTATTGACAAACCTAGTTGACTTCAGTAGTAAAGATTGCCGTGGCGGTGTAGCTCAGGTGGTCAGAGCATGCGGCTCATATCCGCAGTGTCGGGGGTTCAAGTCCCTCCACCGCTACCAGACGTTTCCTCCCTGTGAATTGAATTTTATCTGTACTGTTAAACAGTTGTAATGTGGTGACCAGAGTCTAATAAACAGAGGATATACTGATGAGTAGGGTTACGGTTGGATTTCTGTGGCATATGCATCAACCGTTCTACAAGGACCCGCTCAGCAATACCTACACAATGCCCTGGGTCAGGCTGCATGCCATCCGGGGATACTATGATATGATAAAAATACTGGGAGAGTATCCCTTTGTGCGATGTGCCTTCAATATTGTGCCCTGCCTGTTGTCGCAAATTATTGATTATACCCGACACGGTTTCAGGGACACCGACTTTTATCTTTCTTTAAAAACACCGGATGAACTTTCTCTGGATGAAAAAAGGCTGATCGTAGAGCGGTTTTTCAGGTGCAACCAGGACACGATGATAAGGCCCCTACCCCGTTATCTCGCACTGCTGGAGAAGCGAGGTGGGCCGGAATTAGCCATTGATCTGAAACACTTTTCCGACCAGGACATTGTTGATCTGCAGGTGCTTTTCAATCTGGCCTGGACCGGATTTACGGCCAGAAAAGACGAGGGTATAGCAGAACTGATAAAAAAAGGTTCGTCTTATTCAGAGGCTGATAAGCGCTACCTGTTGAATTTCCATCTGGATATCATGGGTAAAATAATAGATCTCTATAAAAAGGCCCTTAGCGCGGGGCAGATTGAGATTACCACTTCACCGTTCTATCATCCTATCGGGCCTTTGCTGATGAATGTAGGCTATGCCTTGAGATCCATGGACACGCCTCTACCCAAAGAGCCTTTCAGCCACCCTGAAGACTTGCGTATGCAAATAGAACGCGCCGTGGAGTTTCATGCCCGGCTCTTTGGCACATCTCCAAAAGGCATGTGGCCTGCCGAAGGAGCGGTGTGCCCGGAGATGCTTGAACTGTTTTCAAATAATGGGATTCACTGGGCCGCCACTGATGAAGATATTCTCTTCGGAAGCCTTCAGCAGCCACGTACCGGTGGCCTGCTTCATCGACCCTACAGCGTGACACATGGGGAACATGGCCTCAGCATGTTCTTCAGGGACCGGCCGCTGTCAGACCGAATAAGTTTTGTCTATGCCAAAAATAAACCTTTAGACGCAGTGGATGATTTTATGCATCACCTTGAAAATATACGCCGGGGTGCTAAAGGATATGATTTTGAGCCCTTTGTATCCATTATTCTTGATGGGGAAAATCCTTGGGAATATTATCCTGATAGCGGCGAGGGCTTTCTGAGAGGATTGTACCAGAGCTTGAGTGATCACAAGGAAATAACCACCGAGCGTTTCGGGGCATTTCTTGATGAGCATCCACCCAAAAAGAATATAGCCAAGCTTTACACCGGCTCATGGATAAACCATGACTTTGCCATCTGGATCGGCCATGAAGAAGACCGTAAGGCTTGGGAGTATCTGGCAAAGACCAGGAAATATGTGGAGTCAAAGGCCGAAAAAGCAGACGAACTGGCCTGGGAGGAGATTTATATTGCCGAGGGCAGTGACTGGTGCTGGTGGTACGGTGAAGAATTTTCAACCGAGAATGATGCCGATTTTGACCAGCTCTACAGACTCCACCTGCAGAACTGTTACATGCTTCATGATGATATTCAACCACCGTATCTCTCTCAGAGCATTATTTCTCCGCATGATATAACCCCGAGGAAATATCCGGAAGGTTTTATTCATCCATTGATCGATGGAAAGATTTCTAACTTTTATGAATGGCGCAGGGCAGGCTGGTATGTTGCAACGTCCACTAGCTCCAGCATGTACAGATATGACCGGGAGATACAACAGATATTCTACGGTTTCGATCCGGATAATTTTTATCTGAGGATCGATTTTGCAACTGAGATGCCCGATGCCCAACTCAAAATTAGCGTTCTTTCACCGCAGATCAGGTTCTTTTCAATCACAAAACATCCAGAAGGACTTATGCTGGGTGCTTTTAATGATGCACCGGCGACAGGTGCTCCTATTGGCAGGATTGCCTTGGATTCGGTTTTGGAAATGACAATGCCTCTGGCTGTTTTCGGATCATCCCCGGGCGAGCAGATACGATTTTTTATAGCGTTAATGAACGGCGAAATGGAGATTGAGAGGCATCCGGCAACCGGAGTATTTACCTTTGCCCATCCAGGGCGGGATTTTGAAAAGGAGATGTGGCATGTCTGACAAAATCTCTCTGGCTTTTTGTGTCCACTCCCATCAGCCTGTCGGCAATTACGAAGCAGTATTTTCAAAGGGTGCACAAGACTGTTACCTTCCTTTTTTGCGTGTCTTGAAAAACTATCCCGACGTTGGTGCAACCTTACATTATACCGGGCCGCTTTTTGAATGGTTTCAGGAACATGATGAGGAATTTTTTGCGCTGCTCTGTGAAATGCTGGAACATTCACAGATTGAACTGATGAGCGGCGGTTTTTATGAACCGATCATTCCTGTAATACCGGAAGATGACGCCAAGAGCCAGATTGTGCTGATGTCACAGTATCTGCAAACTACATTCGGGGTGTTGCCCAGGGGTATATGGTGCGCAGAGAGGATCTGGGATCCATGTACCCCTAAGAAGATCGCTGGTCTTGGAATGGAATATACCCTGCTTGATGACAGCCATTTTCTGGCTGCAGGACTGCCTCCCGAGGAAATAGACGGATATTATATTACTGAGCGGGAAGGCTGGCCCATCCGGGTATTTCCGATTGATATGCATCTGAGATACCTGATTCCATTTAAAGAGCCCATGGAAACTGTTGAGTATCTGTTATCGCTTAGAGACCGGGGTGTCAGACTGATAACCTATGGGGATGATGGGGAAAAATTCGGCATGTGGCCCGGAACCCATACCTGGGTATATAAAGAAAAATGGCTCGAACGTTTTTTCGATGCAGTCTCACAGGCCTCAGATGAAATCGAGCTCATTCCGCTTGTAAAGGCGCTGGACAGGTATCCCTCCAAAGGACTTGTCTATTTGCCGACAGCTACCTATCAGGAGATGATGGAATGGAGCCTGTTCTGGGAACAGGGCCGCTACTATGAAGATCTTGTCAAAAAGGCCAAGCAATCAAAAGAGTGGCCTCGTATGCGAGCTTTCTTAAGAGGCGGAATGTGGGACAACTTTCTGGCAAAGTACCCGGAGTCAAACCGTATGCATAAAAAGATGCTTCAGGTAAGCTCACTTGTGAAAAAATATGCAACCAATCCATCTGCCGCTACATATCTGTATAGAGCCCAGTGTAATTGTGCCTACTGGCATGGCTTGTTCGGGGGTATCTACATCACAAAACTGAGAGATGCCGTGTATGATAATCTGCTTAAGGCCGAAGAATGCCTTGATGAGAGTCGTTTCAAAAATAGATCGTGGAATCTTGAATGGAATGATTTTGATCTGGATGGCGCTCAAGAGGCAATTTTAAGCGGCAAGTGTCTCAACTGTATCGTATCACCGCACATTGGGGCCTCGCTATGCATGCTCGAGTATAAACCATTGCACTATCAGCTCAGCAATATCCTGATGAGGCATCCGGAAATATACCACAGGAGCATACTTGAAAACGGAGCCGCAACGAATAATCAGGAAACATCGGCAGAGCCACGATCTATCCATGACCTTCCCCATGAAATCAGTGAGGATCTTAAAGATGCCCTTGTATATGATACCTATCCGCGTTTATCATTCATGACCCATTATCTTAAATCAGAACCGGATATGAACAGGATTCTCAGCGAGAATCGGATTAATTATTCCTCAAGTTCGGTGATTCCTTTTAGCTTGGCTGAATGTAGAGAATCAGAAAATGGCGTCAACCTGGTCTTTCAGGCCCATAGTGAATCAGGCACTATTACAAAACGCTACGCCTATGATCCGGAGGGCGCGATTGCCGTCTCGCATGAGATTATATCAGATACAGAGCAGTCCTGGCTGGCCCTGGAGTGGAATATCATGATACTTTCGGGACAGAGGCCTTGGGTTGAAGGTTCTGAACTTAGAAAGGACAGAGGTTGTTTCAGGGCTGAAGAAGTCGTTTTAAAAGATGAAGCAAAGGGTCTCCAAGTGGTGCTTGGATCACCTTCTGTGTGGGATATTGTAATTGCACCGCTTGAATGTGTTTCCCAGAATGAGGATGGATTTGAAAAAACCTTCCAGGGATGGAGCATTTTTTTTGTGCGGCCCTCAGGTGAAGGCATACCAGATGTTATAATGCGGGTGAGTAATACATGTCAGAGTTGAGAAAGGATCCGGTTGTCGAGCGCTGGGTGATTATCTCCGGAGGTTCTCAGCAGTGTCATGAAATACCTGTCAAGACAGCTGAAACAAAGGATCATGAGCTATGTCCATTCTGTCCTGGGAATGAGCACTTATGCCCCCCCGAGATACTGGCCAACCGGCCCCCCGATTCGCATCCCGATGATGCCCGTTGGAATTTGAGGGTCGTTCCCAACAGGGTTCCGGTTCTGGTGGTCGAAGAAGAGCTTATAAAGAGCGGGGAGGGCCTCTATGATAAAATAAGCGGGATCGGCGCTAATGAGGTTATTATAGAGACAAACCGGCACACGCTTAGGCAGTCTGAAATGGAAATCAAAGAATTGGAAACAATTTTCTGGGCCTATCGAGACAGGATGATCGACCTGGAGAATGACAGGCGCATCCGTTATGTCCATATATATAGAAATCAGGGCTGCCAGGCGGGTTCCACAATAGATCACCCCTATTCTGTCTTGATGGCATTACCCATAATTCCTCAAACTCTTCAGGAAGAACTTGATGGGGCACGCAGGCATTTTGAATACAAATCACGCTGTGTATACTGTGACATCATCCGCCAGGAAATCCAGCATAAAGAGCGTATAATAATAGAAACCAGGCATTTTGTCGCCTTCCAGGCGTTTGCACCCAGGCAGCCCTTTGAAACCTGGATTTTGCCCAAGCGGCACTCGGCGATGTTTCCTGAAGTCGAGCCCGGAGAGATTCGTGATTTGGCCAAAATATTCAAAGATGTTTTTTCACGCCTTGATGCAGCGTTGAACTTTCCCGATTATAACTATGTGATCCACACTGCACCCTTTGGAGTAGCCTGTAGAGAATTCTATCACTGGCATTTGGAAATCCTGCCCAGGGTGAGCCGTCCCAGCGGCTGTGAATGGGGATCGGGTGTATATATCAACTCCACGCCCCCTGAAGAGGCTGCGCAGTATCTGAGAGACTTGTGAGATTATAAGTAGAAACAGGCGAAAGGAAAGAGAATTAAGAATTAAGAATGATAAAAAAACAGGCGAAGGGCTGAGGAAGGAAGGGAAGAGAATTAAAAATGCTGAAACTGTACCTGCTGATTTGGGATAATAATTTATTGAGGTTACTATAATGTATTGGATGAAGGGTTAATGCAATGCCGAGATTTTTTGCCGAGATCATCGATTCACAGCATGCCATCATTACCGGCGGGGATGCCCGCCATATATCCGGTCCATTGCGGATGAAGGCGGGCGATGAAATTCTGATCAGGGATGCTATTCAGGGATACCGGGCCAGGATCCAGTCTGTCAGCATGCATGAAATACAGGTGACGGTTCTGGAAGTCGATGAACTTAAGAACCGCTCAGATCGTATCGTACGGTTAGCGCTGAGCCTGATAGACCCCAAAGACATGGAAACGGCGATACGCCTGGCTGCAGAACTGGGAGTGGCTGAGATTCAACCGGTGATTGCGGCCAGATCGAATATCAGGACTGTAACCCAAAAGCGCTATGCTCGCTGGAATGATATTATCCTCGAAGCAGTCAAACAGTCACAGAGCAGGACTGTTCCTGCCGTGTATCCACCTCAATCCCTTGAGGCATTTGCCCTGGAATCTCAGGTTGCTCCCGGTTGGAATCTGATTGCCTGCCAGGATGCATCGTGTTCTCTGCGTGATGTTTTGAACCATGATGTGCGCATCTTGATCGGGCCGGAGGGTGGATTCACAGAGAGTGAGTTGTCTTTGCTCGAGCAGCATACATTCAAACCTGTCAATCTGGGCGGGACCACCCTGCGTTCTGTCACGGCAGCCATTACGGTCGCGGCCGTACTCGGGCTGTAGTGATATTGTTGCCGCTTAGCGGTTTGCGCTTGCGATTAAAGCCCAAAGAGTGAATCGAAGGGTGGACGTTAAGCGTTATTGATTTGTTGTCTGCAATGAAGACAGGAGGCTTTCCGCCTGGCTTTTTTCATTGAAATTTTCTGTGTCAAGTGCCTTTTTCAGATAGCCGATTGCATCTTCTTTGCGCTCAAGATCGACAAGGGCAAGGGCCATATGGTAATTTATTTCCGCAGAATCGGGTAGTTTTTCCAGGGCCAGCGAAAACTGGGCCAGGGCATTGTCCGCAAGGCCCTTTTTCAGGAAAACATACCCCAGGGTATCTGCTACCCGGGGGTCTTCCGGATATGTGTCCTTTGTCGTCCGGGCAAGCTGAAGCGCCCTGTTCAGATCACTGTCCTTACCGGATTCGGCCAGAATCCAGGCCAGATTATTGGCAGCTATCCCATGGGTGGGATTTTTTTCAAGAATGTAGGTATAAACTTTCTGGGCATCCTTTAGATTGTTCGACTTATGATAAACCAGCGCGAGCATGGTGGCTGCCTGGAGATCATCGGGGGTTTTATTGAGGATGCTTTCGTATTCTTTCAATGCCTCTTTGGTCATTGAATTGCGAACGTAAAAGGCGGCCAGAGCATGGTAGAGTTCGTTGAGATCACTCCCCAGCTCTATGGCATGTTTCATCATGGCCAAGGCTTTGTCTTTCTGTCCTGCTTTTTCGAGAAGCCGGGCATGAATCAGATGAAAATATGGATCTTGTGATGTGCTGCTCAAGGCGGCTACTCTCTCGATAGTGCTATCAATGCCGATAACCTTTGGTGCAATGGCGGTGTAGAGTTTTAATGTCTCCAGGGATTGGGGCATTTTTTTGAGTGCCTTGTCTGCAACCTGTAATGCTCTGGAAGTATTGCCCTGAGCCAGCTCAAGCAGGGTTTCAGCGTGCATGGAGTGCCACGTATCGGCATATAATTTTTTCATGGTCCGTACATATTTACTGCTGGATTCCTGTTTCCCGAGTCTGAGCGAAGCCAATGCCCCGATATACAGGAGTTCGTCTGATTTTTCAACAGCCTTGCCGAATCCTTCGACTTCCACGAGGGCTTTTTCATACTCCCTCTGGGTAAAATATATCCTTGCCAGCAACGCATGCAGTGAAGCATTGTTTTTATTTTTGCTTATGGACGACTCGATCAGTTCTCTGGCTTTTGAGATTTCCCCCTGCATGAAATAGGCGCTTGCGCCCAGAAATGCCACTTCAGGGTGTTCCGGAATGCCTTTGATCAACCTTTTCAAAACAGCTATGGTTTCCCCGGCATTCGCGTCATCCAGATAGATACGAGCCAGCATAATTCTGGCCGGGATTGTATCCGGATCATCTTTGAGGGTTTGGGTGAGCAGTTCTCTGGCCTCATCCGACTTTCCAGAATCCATGAGAAACCCAGATACAAAGTAGCGGGTGGATGTGGTGTCACTGAGATTTCGTGCCTGGTTGGCAAGCTTCAACGCTGTTTCCGGATCGCCCTGCATTTTGGCAAAACCAGCCTCAAGCATGTACGGTCTATGATCGTCGGGAAATCGTGATTTAAGTTCTGTGATGTGAGATTTAAACAGGTCGGGCATGTCGTGATCCAGGTAGAAGCGAGCAAGAACTATTCCGGCACTGATATCTTCTTCTGCTGCATGATAGGCGTCCTCCGCCCATTTCTTTGCTTGTGCTACATTATTTTGCGAGGCATACATAGTGCTGGCTAAGAATCTGATCTTGGAAGATTCGGGGTAGGCTGTTATGCCCCTCGAAATGAGACCAGAGGCCTGATCGGTTTTCCCGACAGCCAGATACATTTGGATTGCATTGATGAATATTGGCTCGGAGGGCACACCGGCCTGCATAAGTTTTTCCATGATGCCGATGGCTTCTTCGCGTTTGCCCGACAGAAACAATCCCTGGGCCAGGATTTCTTTGGCCTGAAGGTTTGTTGAGTCGGTCTCCAGGATCTTGGTGGCTTCTTCGATCGCCTGTTCGTAATTATTGCTCAGTAGTTGCAGTGAAGCGTGGTATTCGTGCGCTTTCAGGTTTGTCGGATCGGTTTTTATGGCGCGGTCAAAAGCGCGGTATGCTTCCGGGACACGCTTAAGGCTTAACATGACCTCTCCGAGCTTGATGAGCGTTTCTGCATCATCAGGAGCGATTTGCAGGGCATTTTGGTACTGAATGGCTGCCTCGGCATACTTTTCCTGCTGCATGTATTCCTGGGCACTACTTAGATATTCCTGCCTTTTTACTTCGGGGTTTTTAGCGCATCCTGCACATATGAGCTGAAAGGCGAGAATCAAAAGGATTGTCGCTTTGATTTTTTTCATAAGACCTCCAAAAATCAGAAACTTTGCAAAAGATATCACAGTTGCTGCATCAGGAAAAGCAAGAAACAGGCGTGCCTTGCATGGATGAATAAAGAAAAAACTGGCGAAATGATAAAGGCGAAGAGTGAAGAATTAAAAATTAAAAATTAAAAATTGAGAAAGCAGTCGAAAGGCTAAAGGAAAGACAATTGAGAATTAAGAATGATTAAAAATAGTGAACAAGATTTTTAAAAGAAAAATAGGAAAAATATTTCCCATAAACTCCATTTTTTATCACATTTTCACCCGGATAAGTTTTATTATAGCATTTAACTTCTTGAAAAAATTAAAAGAAACATATGGCATGCCTATTGCCTTTATGATATATGTAATTATCATAGAGTAACCCTTGAAGGAGGTGGTAATTATGGTAAGAAAAATATTACCGATCGTTTTGGTTGCACTGATAATGCCGCTTATGGCATTTGCGAATATAATAGTTGATCCTGGTTTTGAAGGGTCAACAAACCCGGATCTTGGATTTAGTCCCACTTTTGATACCTGGATGGGTGATTATTCCGAGATTGTATCAAGTGAAAATGGAATTTCTCCTGTTGAAGGAACAGGTATGTTGGACTTTATATATACTTCCGCTGGTCCAGGTAGCTATAGCGGATGTGATATTTATCAACTTATTGACATGGCAGCCTATAGCGATGAAATTGCAACGGGTTCTTTTGAAATCACAAGTTCTGCGTATTTCAATCGTGTAGCTGGTGATGATCAAACTGATACGGGATTTGCACTTACACTTTATGCTATGGATGGAGATGTAACCGTATTTCCTTCTCAAATATCAAGTGGTGATTATTTAGACATGACAAGGCAGATAGTATATTCCGATAGCGATCTCGATACTTGGGAAATGGCTCTGGTATCATTCATTCTCCCTGTAGGAACAGATTTTATCGCATTGCATCTTTGTGCTGCAGAGACTACATATAATGATTTGGATGGAACTGAATTCGATGGTCACTATGCCGATAATATCTCCTTAGAAGTTGCAGCTGCACCGGTTCCTGAACCTGCAACCATGATCCTTTTTGGCACCGGCCTGATCGGTCTGGCATCTTTTAGCCGCAGAAAGAGAAAAAAGTGATTCATTGACAATAATCGACAAAAAAGCAGAGTCTTTAAGGCTCTGCTTTTTTTTATGATAGACGCTTTTGTTCATATGATTTCGTATATAATATTTCAAAGATTAATACGCCCTTCAGATGCTTGACTTCTTGCATGTGAACTCCTAAAAAAACACAAAGCTTCAATGGAGGAAACGTATGTTTATTGACCCGCTATATATAATAATGATCATTCCAGCTCTGCTCTTGAGTGTCTATGCCCAGTTCAAGGTAAAAAGCGTTTATGGTAAATTTTCCAAAGTGCCAAGTGCGAGGGGCCTCAGCGGCGCACAGGCCGCACGCATGATTCTGGAGGCCCAGGGCATTCGGGATGTGAAAATTGAGATGGGCAAAGGTTTTCTCTCCGATCACTATGACCCCAGGGGAAAAGTTCTCAGATTATCGGGAGATGTCTACGGCGGGTATTCATTGGCCAGTGTGGGTGTTGCGGCCCATGAGGCCGGACATGCCATTCAGCATGCCCAGGGCTATATACCCTTGAAACTGAGGTCTGCGATTGTGCCTGTTGCCACAGTTGGATCAAAACTTGCGTGGCCGCTCTTGATTATCGGTTTTATCTTCATGTCAAAAAGTCTCATTTCCGCCGGCATCATATTTTTCAGTGCAGCAGTATTATTTCAGCTGGTTACGCTGCCGGTTGAGTTCGATGCATCAATCAGGGCCTTGCGGGCTTTGCCTGCCACCGGTGTGTTGGTGGATTCTGAGGTTCAGGGTGCCCGTAAAGTGCTTAGTGCGGCCGCAATGACCTATGTGGCTGCAGCCGCAGCCGCAGTTCTGCAGCTTTTATACTTTCTCTTAAGGGCTGGTTTTCTTGGCGGGGATGAATAGGCCCTGAATAAAGAATAAATAAGTGAGGTTGCGCCGTATCCTTTTGGGATTCTTGCATATTTTAGTTCTTTATAAAAAATCAATCAGTTTACACTGTGGGCATTCTATGAACTGTAATGATAATGTGCTATGTTAACGACAAGTTGCGGGCAAGCGATTAAAAACTTATTGCACAAAGAATGTAAGCGGGATAAAGGTAAATAAATATGTTATCTATTATTTGCGGGCATGGATGGCAGAAAATGGTATTCAGGCTTTAAGCCTGTAAAGGGTGATCCATATTTATTAAAAAAAGAATGCCGATTTGACGATCAGGTTGTTGTATGACTAGAAGATTGATACCTACCATTTTCATATTGTTGCTTGATATACTGGTGGCTTTTGGTGCGGTATTCATTGCCAAAGCTATTGAAATAATTCTGCCAATGCTATCTCTGCCGGACGAACACCTGCAGATCAAGGCTGTAACCTTTCTGGTTGTTATTGTCGCATGCTACTATTTCCAGGATCTGTATGACTGGAAATATATGCGCAGAAGATCTGAAGTACTTTCTTCAGTATTACTCTCAGGCGGCTTGAGCCTGATCGTTCTGGCGTTAGTCTATTTCATTATCCCCCATTTTACCTTGGAGAGGAACGTGCTGCTCATGGCCTTGTTTCTGAGCCTGATCGTTTCGTTCATGATCAGGGCGGTCTATATTCAGTTCAAGCTAGCGGATTACGGAGGTCTTCGGATCGTTGTTCTGGGGGATGGAGAAAACGCCCAATATTTGTTTAAAGAAATGCGTGCAGGTAACTATCCCGTGATTTTTGAGGGTTATCTTGGCAAGAAGAATTGGGAGATCACCTCGCGCTACCTGGGAGATACCTCTGAACTGGTGAATGTTATCTCAGAGATATCTCCGGACAAACTTGTGGTAGCCCTTGATGGGTGGCGAGGCGCATTGCCGGTCGATGATCTGCTGAAAATTAAGCTGACATCGTGTGATGTTACTGATGCCCCCAGTTTTTTTGAGGAGATGACCGGTAAAATTCTGGTAGAGGAGATACGGCCGAGTTCGATCATTTTCACTCATGGATTTTTGAGTTCGCGTTTCCATGACAGCATGAAAAGAATATTTGATGTCTTTTTCGCTCTGCTGGGGCTGATTGTAACCTCGCCCGTCATTCTGATTACAGCGATTGCGATTCGCTTGGATTCTTCCGGTCCGATCTTCTATCGTCAAAAGAGGGTAGGAAAAGACGGCCGTGAATTTAATCTGATTAAGTTCCGCTCAATGAATGAGGATGCCGAAAAAGACGGTCCCCAGTGGGCATCTGAGGATGATCAGCGTATAACACGTGTCGGAAAAATTATCCGTAAACTTCGGATCGATGAGTTTCCCCAGTTTATCAATGTATTACGAAACGATATGAGCTTTGTCGGGGCCAGGCCGGAAAGAAAATATTTTGTGGATCAGCTTACCGAGTTGATACCTTACTATGCGCTGAGGATGCATACGAAACCGGGAATTACCGGCTGGGCTCAGGTCAACTATCCCTATGGTGACTCAATCGAGGATGCAAAAGAAAAACTGAAATATGAATTATACTATATGAAACACAAATCACTCCGGCTGGATCTGGTGATCATATTTCAGACCATAAAGATCGTCTTGAAGGGCAGAGGGGCGCAATAAAAGACAATTAAAAATTATGAATTGAAAATTAAAATCAATATAGAGTGTTAGGTGTTATGTTTTAGGTTTTACGTTAAAAAAAACATATTTTTAGCAATTGTTTTTTCTTAACACTTAACACGTAAAACCTAAAACTTTCTTATTATTTGCTAGTTAAAATTATCGGCCCATTATTGGTAACGGCAATACTATTTTCGAAATGGGCCGAGGGCAGACCGTCTGCGGTAATCGCAGTCCAGCCGTCATCAAGTATTTTGATTCTCCACGTTCCCATATTAACCATGGGTTCCAAGGCAAAGGTCATGCCTGGCTCAAGGATTGGCCCCATGCCTTTTTTCCCGAAATTCGGAATCTGGGGATCTTCATGCAGGCTTCTTCCGATCCCATGACCGACAAAATCCCTGACCACACTGAATCCCGCAGATTCAACCACCTTTTGGATTGCAACTGATATGTCGGATAGATGGTTGCCGGGGATGGCCTGCTTGATGCCTTCTTCGAGAGCCTTTGAGGTTGCATCCATGAGCGCTTGCTCTTTTTTTCCGATCTTGCCCACCGCGAATGTTCTGGCAGCATCAGAATAAAATCCATCCAGCAAAGCACCCACATCAATGCTGATGATGTCTCCTTCGAAGAGTTTCCTGGAGCCGGGAATGCCGTGAACCACCTGCTCGTTTATGGAGGTGCAGAGGGTGCCGGGAAAGCCCTTATAACCTTTAAAGGCCGGAACTGCATTATGAGCCCGGATAAAGAGTTCCGCCTCCTGATCCAGTTCGGCCGTGGTCATGCCGGGCCGAATCAAAGGTTGAATATGATCAAAAAGCTGCGCTATAATGCGGTTTGTTTCTCGCATCTTGCCAATTTCATCTTTTGTTTTTATAATAATCATTAATAAAGAACCTTTTTAAGTGGATATTCGATTATTCCGGTAGCGCCTACTCTGAGCAGTTTCGGAATTAGGTCTCTGGCTTGAGATTGCGGAATAATGATTTCAACCGAAAACCATTGGGCATCATAGAGCGAAGAAACCGTAGGGGATGTTATTGAGGGTAGCGTGTTGATAATGCTATCGATTTTATCATTGGGTACGTTCATTTTCAAGCCGGTCATATCGGCCGCAGCGAGTGCGGATTTCAGCATCATCGCTATTTGCTCGATCTTTGTACGTTTTTCTTTATCCTGCCAGGATACTTTGTTGGCAACCAATTTTGTATTGGTAATCAGGAGATCTTGGATGATTTTGAGGTTGTGTGCACGGATAGTAGATCCTGTTTCAGTTACCTCGACAATTGCGTCAACCAGACCGTCCACAACCTTGGCTTCAGTGGCACCCCAGGAGAATTCTACCTCTACGTCTATATTTTTTTCCTTGAAATAGTTTTTTGTAAAATTTACCAACTCGGTTGCTATCTTCTTGCCCTTGAGATCCTCCAGCTTATCGTATCCCGAATTTTCAGCTACAGCCAGAACCCAGCGGGCAGGCCTGGAAGTTACCTTTGAATATACGAGGTCTTCAACCTCATGCACATCCGACTCGTTTTCCAAAATCCAATCTTTTCCGGTCAGTCCCATGTCGAACAAGCCGGATTCCACATAGCGGGGAATTTCCTGCGCCCGTACCAGGGCACATTCGAGTTCGGGATCATCTATTGAAGGGAAATAGCTCCTGGATGAAGTAAGGATACGCCAACCGGCGTCTTTAAATAATTCTATTGTTGATGCTTGCAGGCTTCCCTTTGGTATTGCAAGCCGTATAGGTTTCATGATTTGTATACCTCCTTGGGATCAAAGACCTTGACTCCATCTTCAATGATCGAGCCGTATTCTATTTTCCATGAGAAGCATGACCGGTAACCCAGGTGGCAGGCCGCGCCACCGATTTGGTCCACTTTTAACAGCACCGTATCATTGTCACAATCGATGCGGATTTCCTTTATCTTCTGGATGTTTCCGGATTGCTCACCTTTTCTCCACAATTTATTTCTGGAACGACTGAAATAGCATGCTGCTCCGGTTTTGAGCGTCTCTTCGAAGGATTGTGGGTTCATATAAGCAAGCATAAGCACTTCCCCGCTCTGGTAATCCTGCACGATTGCCGGAACAAGCCCGCCTTGTTTTTCAAAGTCAAGTTGTTTTGTCATTTGCGTCCTCCTGAATGATTGGCCTTAACAATTTTTCTGCATGTGTGTCAAGCAGACAGAGCAAGATCGAAACCCGGTAAGATCAAGAAGGACGTAGCGTTTTCCTATGGTTTGTGGATGCTCATCCCGTAAAGGTCGTCGGCGGCCTCTTTGATGAGTTCGGCCAGTGTCGGGTGGGGATAGTGGGGCCTGAGAAATTCCTCTACACTCAGACTGCGGTCAATTGCCAGAGCGGCCCAGGCTATCAGCTCGGTCGCATGGGGTGACATGATGCTTATGCGTTCGATCCTGCCGGAAGAGGTGCTTACGATTTTTGCAAAACCGTCATTGGCTTCCATAGTGCGTGCCCGCCCCAGGGCCGCCAGGGGGAAGGTTCCGGTAATGTGTTTGTCCGGATTGATTTTATCCGGATCTTTGCCAACCGATGCAATTTCCGGGTTAGTAAAGATTACCGATGGGATCGTGTTGTAGTTGATTCGTTTTGTTCCGCCGGTGATATGGTCAATGGCTACTTCGGCTTCCTTGATGGCGACATATGCCAGCATATGCGCTCCGGTGACATCACCGACGGCGTATATACCCGGGATGGATGTCTGCATGGATTCATCAACCTGGATACCCCCTGCTTTGTTGAGATTGATTCTGCAGTCCGCGAGACCCTCCGGGATACAGGGAGTCATTCCGATACTGAGCAAGACGGATTCGGCTTCAAGCTCTATCTCGGATGTTCCGGTGGTGGCATTGAGCTTAAAGCGGCCCTTACCCGCAAGAGAAGTAATCCGGGCCGATGTGATGAAATGAATCTTGCGGTAGATCTTCATTATTTCATTCGAGATATCATCATCTTCCATGGGAAGAACTCTATCCATCAATTCTACTACGCTGACCTCACAGCCCAGGGTGGAAAAGATATGGGCCATTTCCATTCCGATTACGCCACCCCCGATAATAATAAGAGATGGCGGCACCTGTGTCATTTCAAAGATATCCTTGCTGGTAAGAATTCCTGGGATACGAAACATTTCCGGCCTTTTTGGTTTTGCACCACTGGCAAGTATGATTGTTCCGGAGCGGATTATTTGATCGCCTATTTTGAGTTTATTGTGGTCTATAACATGTACGTTTTCCCGGTAGATGTCGACATTGTTTGTGTTCAGGAGATGTTCGATGCCTTTTACTAGGCGCCCTGTGATCCTGTCTTTTCTTTTAACCAAAGCTTGGAGGTCTAATGTCGGCCTTTGTGCATCGATGCCGAACCTGCGTGCATTCAGCATGGATTGATAGAGGTTAACGCTTTCCACATATGTTTTGGTAGGGATACATCCCCAGTTTGTACAGGTACCACCGATATGGTGACTCTCTCCAATGGCAACCCTGAGTCCTTTTTTTGCCCCTAAAATTGCGGCAGAATATCCCCCCGGGCCTGCTCCAATGACAAAAAGATCATACATATTCTCAGTATTTCCTTATAGATTTCTTTCTTTTCTTTTCAGGTATCGGGTAGAATTTGTCCATATACATATGCTTGCGAAATCCGATTGCTTCGCGGTGTATCATGAGGGCCTGTTTACGATTGAGGGCCTCTTGTCTGGTGGAATTAAATGTGTCAACAAGCTGGTTGTATTCTTTGATAGAACTGCTCAGCTCGAGAATCTGCTGTATTTTTTTCATTTCATCAAGACAGAGCTCAAGCCTGTAACCCGTATGACCGAGGGATTTTGCCATTTCTTCAATAAGTTCCGCATCGGTTTTGTCCACATTGTCTTTGAACATACTGCTGTGCTATATCATATGGGTAGGGTGGATGAAAGTCTTATGGCATGCAAAAAAGACAGATGTTAATAGTCTTTAGGGATGCCTCGGGTTCTGCAGTCAATTTAGTATGGCAATGGATAAAGAAATCATATATCAAATCCGATATAGTTAATTGTCTGGAGTGTTCAATGGGCGTAGATTTTATTGATAGCGGGATCGAGACAACAGCGAAAGATTTAGGTGAACCCAAAGTTGATTCACCGGTTCATGGATCGACATTTGTTGATGCTCATGATCGTGTTTTGATCTCAAACTCTATTGAAGCAATTGAGAATTCAATTTCCGATAAACGAAAGCTTGCTTCTTTTGAATTGGCAGGCCCACGCAAAAGAATATTTTTTGATCCATCCAAGACCAAATGTGCAATAGTTACCTGTGGTGGATTGTGTCCGGGTGTAAATAACGTAATCAGAGGTATTGTACTTGAACTTTACCACATGTATGGGGTCAGAAATATCTACGGCATACCATACGGCCTGCAGGGGTTTATCCCGAGGTATAAACATCAACTCGTTGATTTGATGCCTGCCACTGTTCAACATATCCACGAGCTGGGAGGGACAATTCTCGGATCATCACGTGGACCTCAGGATATAAGCGAGATTGTTGATGCCCTGGAACGGTTGAATATCAACATTGTTTTTTTCATCGGGGGCGATGGGACCTTAAAAGCATCGTCGTTGGTTGCGAATGAGATTTTAGAGCGTGACTTTGTTTGTTCAATGATTGGTATTCCAAAGACAATTGATAATGATATAAGTTTTGTTTCAAAAACATTCGGGTTTGACACAGCGGTAGAAGAGGCTAAAAGGATCATTCAATGTGCGCATGTTGAAGCGACAGGGGCCCCCAATGGGATAGGTCTGGTCAAGCTTATGGGGCGGGATTCCGGTTTCATTGCTGCCAATGCAGCTCTTGCCCAGAGAGATGCTAATTTTGTACTTGTCCCGGAGGAAAATTTCGATCTCGATGGACTGCAGGGCCTGTTGCCTGTATTGGAAAAGCGACTTCAACGTCGCTCTCATGCGGTAATTGTCGTGGCTGAAGGTGCCGGTCAAAAATTTTTCGATTCCTTCTCGTTGAAAAAAGATGCTTCAGGCAATGTGAAAAAAGGAGATATAGGGGTATATCTCAAAGAAAAGATTGAGCACTACTTTTACAGCAAGAATATACCAATTAATCTGAAATATATTGATCCCAGTTATGTAATCAGAAGCGTAGCTGCCAATGCCAGTGATTCTATATTTTGCGGTTTTCTTGCTCAAATGGCAGTTCATGCCGGTATGAGTGGGAAGACCGATATGCTTATCGGTCTGTGGAACAATAAGTATGTGCATGTTCCGATTGAACTGGCTGTGGGCGAGAGGAAGAAAATCGATACCAGTGGGCCGCTATGGAGCAGTGTGCTGGAATCGACCGGACAGCCGGTAATGAAAAACTAAAAGATACAGGCAAGAAACTAGGGAATTACTAATGATTAGGAGAAGATTATGGTAGATAACACGATTGAAGAAGACGATGTTATAATAGATCTGACAGATCTATTAGAAGAGGGAGAGCCTCCCAAAAAAGATGAAGAGAAGCTGGATATTTTTCAGCATACCCAAACAAAGTATGAACCCGATACATTTGATTTGGGTAAAGAGATCTCCATGGAAGATGATTCTCTGGCAGATAATATTGATAATGCCGAAGAGCGTCTGGACATTGATGCATTATTGTCGTCTAATGAAGAGGCCGCACTTGTCGAGGAAAAGCCGTTAGATTTTTCTAGTTCACTTGTTGAAGAAGACATCAAGGAGGTTGATCTGTCAGAAAGGCCGGCAGATATAGAACCAGAGGAAGCAGAAACTGGTTTTACAGACATTTTTGAGCAGGAAGATCTTGATCTTTCGGGCGATATTGAAACAGAAGAATTCCCGGCGGATAGTAATGGGTTTGCAGAAGAGCTTATCCATACTGAAAAAGCAGGGGCATTTGATCAGAGCCCTGCACAGAGTACTGAGAAGGAGCCTCAAGAAGATGACGCACTCGACGAACTCCATCAGGTAATTCCGACCATGATCGAGGATGTTGTCAGGCCGCTAATGGCTGAAATTGTAAAAGAAGTTACCGAGATTACACGTAAACTCCTGCCCGAAATTGTCGAAAGGGTAATCCGGGAGGAAATACAAAAACTTAAAAAAATCGATTGATAAGGGCCAACATGGCCATATATTGAAAATATTGTTGGTTTGTTGTGCTTTGAGCCCGGGGTTAACCGGGCAGGATCTTCTGTTCTATCTTCTTATAAATACTACAAAAGGCATTTCACGATACTACCTTTACGAACAAATATTTTGATGGTAAAGATAATTGCCTGCCAGTGGTGTGAGGTTGGCAGCCCAGCTTGAGGAGATGGAGATGTTAGATAGAGAATACGACCCCGGAGATATTGAACAGAAATGGTATGAATCCTGGCTTGAAAAAAATTATTTTCATGCCCATGAGGAAGACACACAATCAGATGCCTTCAGTATAGTAATACCTCCCCCAAATGTTACGGGTGTGCTCCATATGGGTCATGCCCTCAATAACACTATTCAGGATATTATCATCCGATATAAGCGCATGGACGGTATGAATACGCTCTGGATGCCGGGAACCGACCATGCAGGCATAGCAACACAAAACGTCGTCGAAAAACATCTTTTTCAAAAAGGAATTTCCAGACATGACTTGGGACGAGATGCCTTTATTGAAGAAGTATGGCGCTGGAGAGAAAAACATGGCGGTCTTATCCTGAGCCAGTTGAAAAGGCTTGGGGCCTCGTGTGACTGGGACCGCATCCGTTTTACCATGGATGAAGGATTATCGCGTGCTGTCCGCAAGGTTTTTGTTTCGCTGTATCAAGAAGGGCTTATCTACCGCAGTGACTATATTGTAAACTGGTGTCCCCGCTGCCACAGCGCAATATCTGATCTTGAAGTGGAACATGAGGAGGAAGACGGTTACCTCTGGCATATCAGATATCCACTCATCGATGAAGAAGGTGATATTGTGGTTGCCACCACAAGGCCGGAAACAATGCTGGGTGACACCGCTATTGCCGTGCATCCGCAAGACGAACGTTATATAAATTTGCTGGGCAAGAAGGCGCTTCTTCCTATTATGAATAGAGAGATCCCCATTGTTGCCGATCCTGTGGTTGATAAAGAATTCGGGACCGGCGCCGTGAAAATAACCCCCGCCCACGATCTCAATGACTATGAACTCAGCCAGAGGCACGATCTTGAAATAATTGTGGTAATCGGTGAATCCGGTGAAATGAATGAAAATGCAGGCAACTACCGGGAGATGGATCGTTTCGAATGCCGCAAACAGTTGGAAACGGACTTGGCAGAACAGGGCTATCTCATTGACAAGACCACTTACAAGGTGCCAGTGGGTAAGTGTTATCGATGTAAAACAGTAATTGAGCCTTATTTGTCCAAACAATGGTTTGTGAGTACAAAGCCTCTGGCCCAAGAGGCAATAAAAGCAGTTGAGCAAGGGCGTACCAGGATTATTCCCAAGCAGTGGGAGAAGACGTATTTTGAATGGATGCATAATATTCGAGACTGGTGCATATCCAGGCAGATCTGGTGGGGTCACAGGATTCCTGCTTGGTACTGTGATGAATGCGGTGAAGTTATTGTCAGCGAAGTGAATCCGGATAGATGTTCTGGATGTGGTGCGGAGAATCTGCGCCAGGAAACAGATGTGCTTGATACTTGGTTTTCTTCCGCTCTTTGGCCGTTTTCAACCATGGGCTGGCCGGACAATACTTTGGCACTGCAAAGATATTACCCCACCAATGTGTTGGTTACCGGTTTCGATATTCTCTTTTTCTGGGTGGCAAGAATGATGATGATGGGGATAAAATTTATGGGAGATGTGCCCTTCAGAGATGTGTACCTGCACGCCCTGGTACGCGATGAAGAGGGCCAGAAGATGAGCAAGTCCAAGGGTAACATTGTTGATCCAATAGTTGAGATGGACCGCTACGGTGCCGATGCATTCCGGTTTGCACTGACCGCATTTGCGGCTATGGGAAGGGATGTGCGTCTCAGCGACAAGCGTATCCAGGGATACAGGTTTTTTATCAATAAAATCTGGAATGCCGGGAAATATGTTCTAAGCAATCTTGATGGATTCAATCCCGATGATGTGTCCTTCGATGATTTGGATTTGGATCTGGCGGATAAGTGGATCCTGAATGAATTGAATGTTACTATAACAGAGACCAGGAATGCCCTGGATATGTATCGGTTTAACGATGCAGCAGACCATCTGTATCAATTCGTCTGGCATATCTTTTGCGACTGGTATATCGAGCTTTCCAAATCAATGTTGCAGGGAGATGAATCAAGAAAAACCCAGTGGGTACTCAGTTTCGTCTACAAAACCATTTTAGAACTGCTTCATCCGATAATTCCGTTCGTAACCGAGGAAATCTGGCAGCTGCTTCCGGGCCGTAAGAGAGACGCGGTAGTAATTACCCCCTACCCCATTGAGATGGAGCACTTGAAGTTCCCCCAAGAAGCGCAAAAAATGCAGCACATCATCAATGTAATATCCGGTATACGCTCAATCAGGGGAGAAACCAACATGTCTCCATCTCTTATGCTGGATGTGATTTTACGGCCCGTCTCGCCTGAGATCCAGGAGGTTTTAGATGCTCACAGTCTGCATATATTTGATCTGGCCCGGGTCAAAGAGATCAGTTTCCTCGCTCCAGACTCCCCGCGGCCAACCAAGAGTGCTCTGTCTTTGGCCCAGGGAATTGAAATCTATGTGCCCTTAGAAGGGGTCATCGATATTGACAAGGAACTTGAGCGACTCAATAAGCAGATCGAAAAGGTGAATAAAGAACTGGACGCGAAGCAGAAAAAGCTCACCAATAAGAATTTTCTCGAAAAGGCCAAAAAGGAAATCGTTGCAGAGCAGAAGCGCATCAGTAACGACCTGCAATTTACGCTTGAAAAACTCGAACAGGCCCGCTCTTTGCTGGAAGGATGATGGTTCTACATTCCAAGGACTTTATCCGGAATCGTATCGAACTGGACATCGTTGATTCCACAAATAAACATGCCCTCGATTTAGACAGAGAGGGTCAACTTGTAATTGCCAGGGCTCAAAGGGCCGGAAGGGGCAGGAAAGGCAGACCGTGGTACTCCCCTGAAGGCAATAATATTTATATGACCGTTACTCTCGGCAAGCCTGATCCCAAATACCCTCTCATTGCAGGGGTCGCTCTGCGCCAAACTCTGGCGATGCTAATGAAGGATCGGGATGTGCTTATAAAATGGCCGAACGATATCCTGCTTGAAGGGAAAAAGGTGGCAGGGATCCTGTGTGAGTCCAGAGGTAAAATTACCGCCATCGGGATGGGAGTGAATGTGAATCAGGATCTCTGGCCTGATGAGTTAAAAGATGCAGCCACTTCTTTAGCCTCGATTTCCGGTATTCAATACGATATCGGGCAACTCATCGATGCGATTGTAGAAAGTCTTGCTCGCTGGATTTCAATTTACATCAGAGACGGTTTTACTCCCGTGCGCCGGTATTTTTTGCAGCACTCTGTAACCATAGGAAAATCAGTATTTACCGAAGAGGGAACACCATGCACGATACTCGACCTTACTATGGAGGGACACCTGGTTCTTGATATCCAAGGCAAGGTTGTGACGCTGTCCAGCGGTGAGATTGTCATGGCGCGCCAGACAGTTTGATGGCTCAACGGTTTTTTCGAAACTTGCCGGATCTCATTACAATAAAACTCGATATTGCCATGCGTGAATGGCTGAACAAAACAGGCACATATTAAACCCGTACGTTTCTCATACCTTATCCGATATTTAAAATCGGAGGCTTGTCTTTTCGTTAAACCCCACTAGATATAAAGGAAAGAACGGGGCGCAAAATAGAAGGAGGGTATATGCGAAACGACAGGAATATTAAGGAAAAGAGACATGATCCCTACGATGTAGGCCGCAAGTATTCTGAAGGTACGTATTGCCCGCAATGTCAGGCCAATTACCAGGGCGGGAGATGGGTATGGCCGGAAAAAACTCACAGTAAAACAACAATATGTCTCTGTCCGGCCTGCCGGCGAAAGAAGGATGATTTTCCGGCAGGAGAAGTATATCTTTCCGGAACATATCTCTTGCGCCATCGTACGGAGATCCTTAACCTGATTCGCAATATCATAAATGAAGGCAGAGAAAGAACTCCTTTGAAGAGACTGATTGAACTCAAGAGAGACAGGGATAGTCTCTGTATTCGGCTGACTGATAATCATCTGGCCCGCCATATCGGCGATGCGCTTTACAAAGCCTATAAAGGAGAACTTCAGCTGAAGTATTCGGATGAAGAGAAGTTTGTTAGGCTTTACTGGCACAGGGATGTCTGAGAGTTCACAAAAGAAATTTGCTGTTATCAATGCAGACGATCTCGGGTTAGATTCCCAGGTTAATGAGGCTGTAATCAGTGGCATTCGGCAGGGATTCATTACGGATGCATCGCTGATGGTAAAGGCACCAGCCTGTACTGAGGCTGTTGCAGAATTGAAGAAAATCGGTTTTACCTCTTTGGGTATACATATTGATCTTGATTATATTTTGAGCTGGAGTTCTCCTGGAATCGAGCACCATTCCCGCTCCAAACTTGGCCGTCTGTTGAACCAGAAAGAATTTACGCAAATACTACGCCAGGAGGCTGGAGAGCAGGTATCGCTTTTTCTTTCACATGGATTGCGGCCCAGTCATATCGATACACATCATCATGTGCATGGATTTGTGCCGATTTTTGAAATTATGCTTGAACTCATGCAAGAATATTTGATAAGAGCCATAAGATTCAGCCCTGAGGGATACAGTTTGTCCACCCGGGAAGACATTCCTTTTTTTGCCGCTGAGTTTGTCTCTATGGAGTCAAAACTTCAGGCAAAGGGCTTACACTACTGTAACAAGATGATCGAAGGTGCCCAGAGGCTTGACCAGGTTGAGGCGGGGTTTAACGAAATTGTGGTACATCCTGCCGCCAGTGGTGATTCCTGGAGGGTAAAAGAACTTGAAATCCTTATGAGTTCTGCATTTCAAGAAATAAAAGACTCCAAGGGCATCGAGTTGATCAGCTTCGAGAAGATGATTGTGCTTTCATAACCAGCTATAGATTCATCTGCCTGTCCAGATTCAGATTTCGAAAGTAGAGCACCATATCACAGAGAACCATACTACCGTTGATAGCGTACAACAAAACTACCCAGTCAAAGTTAAAGTATACTTTGTGCAATACGCCACAGATGTATCCGATAAAAACAATGCCTAGGAAAATAACGCTTTTCCCTTTTGAAGTTCTGGATGTGTAGGATGTATAAATAGAGGACGGCCATGCCGCTCCAAAACACGCCAGCATGATAATTTCAAAAATACTCACAGTTTTTTCTCCGTTGTTTGATTTTCGCTATATAAGTATTACAGACCAGGTATGTCCTGAAATTGTCAGAAAGGCAACCGTAAACCTTTACCGGCACCTGTTAGTAATTCATTTTGGAGCAGATTGTCTGCCAGACCCAGGCGGGATGTTAATTCCTGATTATACATATTGAAACCAGTCATATCCTGTTCCAAAGCGGTCAAGGCAAGACCAGCCTTGTTTTGGATGGCCATTTTCAGTTCGCTTTCCATCCGTTTCTTATACTGCTGAATAAACTCTCCGACAACACGGCCCAGAAGCTTGTCAAGATCCGATTCGAGTTTCAGATAATGTTCATCCGGGGTGCCGACTATGGAGGCCTTGAGTGTAAATTTGTTAATTTTCGCCAGTGAAGCCAAGAGTGTTTCAGCGAGTTTGTTTTTTTTATTCTGTTGTGGGGCTGAAAGCCTGACTGAGGTGAAGCCGGCTACTATATCGACTCGAATGGTTTCTTGTATTTTCCGGGCCTTTAATTCGAGATCAAGCAAGCCTGTATCAAGCATCACGGGAAAGTTCGAAGAGCTTAATTCAATATTTCGCAAGGGATATGCTTTTAGGGAAAGGGTAATTATATCGTCGGTTTTTTCAGGCTTGATGTGATTTATGCTACCTGCCAGATTAATATCTCCGATTCCTTCCAAGTTTTGACCGGCAAACTCAAACATTAAAGGATTCCCAAGAACATCCTGCTCTGGAGTGATGTTTTGCATTTTACCACTGAGCTCTCCCTGTTCAAGATTGACGGATACGTTTGCTTTACGGATGAGAAATTCAGGCAGAGGCTTATATTCTTTGAAATGGACATCCACCCCTTTGGCGCGCAGAGGGTGGGTGACTTTCTTTTGTTTTCTGATGGTTGCTGCGCGCTGGACAAAAGGTTTCAGCCGTTCATACCAGTTAAGCGAGTGCTCAACCCAGGTGCCGATTTTTTCGCCAAAGAACAATTTGGTTACATTCCCAAGCCCCTGAGCTGAAGGGCTATACTTTTCCCTCAGACGTTTTGCATCTTCAAACGGAGCTTGTTTGGCCTGCTCGATGGTGGTTTTAAGCAGCGCTATGTCTCTACTCAATTCATCCCGGGCTGATTTGATGCTGTTTATGTCCTTGGTAAGATCACCTCTGATAGATTTGACCTCTGCCGTGGCAGATATAATGGTCTGTAAATCCCCTTGACTGGCTTTCTTCAGTTGATCGATACGTTTACGATATTGCTCGAATTGTTTTTTCCCAGGAAGATTGTTCAGTTTTTTCTGCCATGATTCCTGTTTTTGGGGAATTTCTTTCCTGATCGATTGTATAAGTGCGAGTGTTAGAAGTTTTTCTTTGGCAAGAATCTGTTCGGTGTCGATATTTTCAACCGATGACAGAAACAAACCGATATCAGGTTTAAACTTAAAGGACTTCTCGCTTGTTAATTGTCCGGTTTTGATAGCGCCGGATTTTTTGCGGTGGGTATTGAGTTTTACTCCGGAAACGATCATCTCTTCCCCGATCAGCTTGCGATCGAGCAGTTTCATAGGATTCAAGGAGATGCTCAGCGTTTCGATCTCGACAACATTCGTCATTGGTTTTTGCGGGTTTGTGGCCTGAATACCCTCAAGCTTCAATCCCAAGGGAAACAGGGACAGATCGGTACCGGTAATATCCACACGTGCCCGCAGCATGCGACTGGAGACATTTTCAAGCGTTTTGCCCACAATACTGTCGATAAACAGCAGCCAGAAACATACAATCAACAGCACGATAAATACGAAGGCGCCTAAACCCCTTGCACGCAGTAGAGAGCTCATAGATCCTCTCCCAGTCCAGAAAGTGATTGATAGGCTTTGTACAGTTTATTCATACGTATGATTTGCATGATACGGGATTTTCTGATCCAGGTCAGGACGTTTTCCCGATATTTTACAATGGCCCGGTTGCTCACTGTATACAGCGGGTAAAGCAGAATCAGGGAGATTAACAAGCTGCCCAGAACAACACTGTTATAAAATCTTTCCAGGCGGAAAACACTGAGGTTGTACATGATGGTCCAGAAACCTTCGAGATAGTCTCGAGTCAGCAGAAAAAGACCGGTTATGTGAAACAGTGGGTCCAGGGCATAGGACGCCCCGGTAAAGACTATCATTCCCAGAATAAATGCTGAAAGGTTTACTTTCAGGATTAACACAAGCAGGAGCACAATGATATTGTGCAGGCTGTAAAAAGGTGTAAATCCGGCAATCAGCGCAAAGCCCAGAGCCAGGCTTATCTGGGATGGCTCTGATTCAGAATTCAGGACTCTCAGCAATCTTGCTAGCAACCTAATCATTCCGGGTCTGCCTTATGATTTCAAATTACTTCTTTACCATTATGTGCATACTGGTAAATGAAACAGAGCGAAATCGTCAATTGTAACTGTGTAGATTAAATAATAAGGCCCGGAGTGTTCAAAACAAGAACCTCCGGACCCTTTTCGAATACGTATATCTGAAAAAGAGGATAGGTATTAAAATGCGGATGCCATCTGGAATATGGGCATATACATTGCTACAAGCACAAAGCCGATTATCCCTCCCAGAAAAACCATCATCAGTGGCTCGAGAGCGGATGTCAAGGCATCCACGGCAGCATCTACTTCTTCATCGTAGAAATCTGCAATTTTCGATAACATTTGATCCATGGCACCGGTTGCCTCACCAACCGCAACCATCTGGACCACCATGCCGGGGAAGATTCCCGATTCTCCGAGAGGCTCTGACATGGTTCTGCCTTGGCTTATTGAACTCCTGACTTTTACTATAGCGTTTTCGACGATCTTGTTTCCGGCTGTTTTGGAAGTGATTTCTAGCCCATCCATTATCGGAACACCGGAGCTTATCATGGTTCCCAGAGTTCTGGTAAACTTGGCTACGGCCACCTTTCTTAACAAATTACCGAAGATGGGAAGTTTCAAGGCAAGCGTATCAATGTAAAATTTACCTTTCTCCTGGGATTTAAACCACTTAAAGGCGATATATAGAATTATCACCAGGGCAATCATATATATCCAGTAACTCTGGGTAAAGTGGCTTGCGTTCACCACGAGCTGAGTTGGTCCCGGCAGCGCGGCACCAAACTGTGAAAAGAGATCCTGAAATGTCGGTATAACGAAGAGCATCAGCACGGCAACCACACCGATTGCTACAGTAGATACTATCGATGGATATGTCATGGCGCTTTTGACTTTGTTTTTTAAGGCCTCATTCTTTTCCAGGTAATCGGAAAGTCGCTCGAGAATGGTATCAAGGACACCGCCCAACTCTCCGGCTGCAACCAGGTTGACAAACAGATCATCGAACACCGATGGATGTTTGTTTAATGCCTCGGCAAAGGTAGAGCCACCTTCCACATCCGTTTTAATCTGCGAGAGTATTTTTTTAAAGGATGGATTAGGCTGCTGACTTGCAAGAATTTCAAGACACTGCACTAAGGGCAGACCGGCATTGATCATGGTGGCAAACTGTCTGGTAAAGATAACCAAATCCTTGGTTTTGATCTTGGGGGTGAACAGGACAATTTGTTTCGGTTTTGACTTGACTTTAGTCGGCAGGATTCGCTGCCGCCTTAGAATGATTGTGGCTGCCGCTTTGTTTTGGGCCTCGATTTCTCCCTTTTTAATGCTGCCGTCTGCGTATCTTCCTTCCCAAACAAATACCGACATGGCTTATCTCCTCTCCCTTGTCTGGATTGGTCTAGACTGATTTGGCGAGGCCATCATCTGTCGCAGTTCCTCTGGATCCATTGACCAACCAATAGCATCTTCATGCGAGATAAGTTTACGCATAAAGAGGTTTAATAGCGACTGGTTCATGGTCTGCATGCCGTGCTTGGTTTGACCGACCTGCATCTGGGAATAGATTTGATGAATCTTATCTTCACGGATCAGATTGCGTATCGCCGGAGTTGTTATCATCAATTCGCTGGACAGGACTCTTCCCTTTCCGTCAGCTCTGGGAAGCAGGTTTTGAGATATTACCGCTGCAAGCACAAAAGATAGTTGTGCACGAACCTGTGACTGTTGATAAGACGGGAATGCATCAACGATCCTGTTGATGGTTTGCACCGCGGCGTTTGTATGGAGCGTGGCAAATACCAGATGACCGGTTTCAGCAATAGTGAGAGCAGCCTGCATGGTTTCGAGATCTCGCATCTCACCAATGAACACTACATCCGGGTCCTGACGCAGGATATATTTAAGGGCATTACCAAAATTTTTTGTATCGGAACCGATTTCTCTCTGATTAACCAGGCAACCCCGGTGCTTGTGAACGAATTCGATCGGGTCTTCAATGGTCACAATATGTCCATGACGCTCCGCGTTGATTTTGTCCAGAAATGCAGCCATGGTGGTTGATTTACCACTGCCCGTAGGACCTGTTACGAGTACAAGGCCTCTGGGAAAGGAGGTAAGAATTCCGACCGAGCCGGGCAGGCCGAGGGTTTCAAGCGGCATGATCTCATAGGGTATCATTCTGAAAACCCCGCCCACGGCACCTCGTTGTATGAACACATTAACCCTGAAACGCGCCAGGCCCTTTATTCCGAAGGACAGATCGAGTTCCTGTTGTTCTTCGAACTGATGCTTCTGTGCCTCGGTAAGGATCGAATATAAGAGTTCACGGGTGTTTTTTGGGTCTAGCGGGGGTTTGTCAAGAGGATAAAGTTCACCCCTTACCCGAACCTGAGGCGGTGACCCGGTAGTTATGTGAAGGTCTGAAGACCCTTTTTCTACCATTTCCCTTAACAGATCGTAAATATTGATATCGTTGTCCAATGTTTCCTCCCGTTAATCGGCCATTGTGGTACGTAACACTTCAGGTACCGATGTTATTCCTTCAACGATCTTGGTAAGACCGCTTTGCCGCAGAGTTTTCATTCCACGGTTGATTGCTTCTTGCTTGATTTCAGAGGACGAGGCGCCCATAAGAATCATTTCCCTGATCACATCATCAACAGGCATTACTTCATACAATGCAATTCTGCCTTGATATCCGGTGTTGTTGCATATAGGACAGCCTGTACCCCGATAACAGACTACTTTTTCGGCTTGCTCAGGATCCATGCCCATCTGAATAAGGGTTTCTTTGGTGACATCATCCTCTTTTTTACAATGCGGACATGTTTTTCGTGCAAGCCTCTGAGCAAGAATGAGGTTCACGGATGAAGCAACCAGGAATGGTTCAATCCCCATGTTCAGAAGCCGGTTAATCGTGGCTGGTGCGTCGTTAGTGTGGAGTGTTGAAAGCACGAGGTGTCCGGTCAGGGCTGATTTGATACCGATTTCGGCGGTTTCAAAGTCACGGATTTCTCCTACCAGGATAATGTCGGGGTCCTGCCTGAGAAATGATCGTAGAGCCGCCGCAAAAGTAAGACCGATTTCTTCGTGCATCTGTACCTGGTTTACACCGGCCAGGTCGTATTCCACAGGATCTTCTGCTGTTGAAATGTTACAGTCGATCTTGTTGAGTTCGGACAGCGCCGAGTAAAGTGTTGTTGTTTTACCGGATCCGGTCGGACCGGTTACCAGCACCATACCCCATGGCTTATAAATACCTTCCTTGAATTTTTCCAGAGCCTCCTCTTCAAACCCGAGCTTTGTCATGTCGAGTTGCAATCCGGATTTATCAAGGATTCTCAATACGACTTTTTCACCGAAGAGAGTCGGCAATATTGAAACCCGGAATTCAACTTCTTTGCCGCCCTGAATTCTGAGTTTGATTCTCCCATCCTGGGGAAGTCTGCGTTCGGCAATATCGAGTCGGGCCATGATCTTGATTCTGGAAACAATTGCATTTTTCAGCCGCAGAGGGGGTCTCATTACCTGATAGAGAATGCCGTCCAAACGATAGCGAATACGCATGTGCTTTTCGTAGGGTTCTATATGGATATCACTGGCACCTTTTTTGATTGCATCAACCAGAGTAATATTTACCAGCTTGATTACCGGAGCCTGATCAGCCTCTCGCTCAAGATCGCCGACAGTGACATCCTCATCACCGCCTGCCAGTTCGATGGTATCTTGATCGCTTTCGAAACTGCTCAGGGCTTCGTCAAGCGAGGCGCTTTGATCATAGAAATTGTCAATGGCCCATTTCAGGGATTCTTCAGAGGTAACATAAACCTCTATCGAATAACCGGTCAAGAATTTCAAATCATCTACAGCAAAAATATTCGTGGGATCTGTCATCGCCACCTTGAGGGTAGAACCGTTCCTGTCGAAAGCGATGGCATTATATTTCTGTACCACATGAAGTGGTATGAGCTGTACTACATCTGGTTCCGGTTTTTTATCTCTGAGAATAATCGGGGGAAGACCATATTGATCGCTTAAGAACTTGACCAGTTGCTCTTCACTCAGATACCCCAGCTTTACCAGTTGGGAACCCAGCCGTGAACCGGAAGTCTTCTGTTCCTTTTGTGCCTCGAGAAGCTGATCTGTAGTAATGAGAGCGTTCTTGACTAATTTTTCACCTATGCGCTCGTTAGCCATAAATCACCATGTATTGAATATCGGCAAATGGATAGTATGACTTTAGTAATTCACGGGGTGAAAGCGATGTTTGTGCGGCAAAGATCGAAGTGGCTGGGCGCATCGTTGTCGAGGCGATTAGAATAGTCTTAATTTTCGCTAGTGGTACGCATGTTTTTATATGGAATGTTCGTTGGGTTTGCCAAAAAAGCATTTTTATGTTGAGGGCATTGTTTTTTCCTCTCAGCATGATTGATCGGATCAGGTGATTTTAACTCAGGCTGAAAGTTTCAGGAATCTTTGTTATTCCTTTTCTTGCGGAGTTCTTCAAGTGAAATTACCTGGGCTCTGTGATTGTTGGGGTTTTTTTCGGGCTGCAACTGAAACGCACCTGGTTCGGGCAAAGGGACAATTTGAAGAGGTTCATTTTTCATGGTAAACGGTATTCCTTCAATATATTCCTCTTTCAATATCCAGGTTATCTCTTGGGGAGGAAAACTCAAGAAGAGCAGTCGCACTTGAAACCAATGCGGTTTGATATCTCTTTCAATTCCCTCTATGCGTGCATATATAGATGGTTTATTATCGATTAAAATGGAAACCAGATCACCAATTTTTCGCATCATTAGTTCATAGCATATCCCTGGTGTCTTGACAATTGGCGTACATCGCAGACTTTTCCTCAACTGGGCATACATAGCGTGTGCATGTTAAAATTAATAATAATCGCAGGAAAACGAACGATTGACTTGAAAGGGTGTAATCACTAGAATGAAATGTCCTTTTATATGAGAACTAGTGCCGGATTTGGAATATTTTGCAGAACCGATGAATGCTGTGTTTGTTTATGGTTACACAGGTTTAGGCGGATACAAAATAAAGAGTAATACCGATGAGTGAAAAAATACTTTTTGTTGACGATGAGGATTATATTCTGGAAATTGCGCAGACCCTCTTTGCCAAAAAAGGAATCAGAATTCTCGCGGCCAAGAATGCCGTCGATGCCCTGGCCCTGATTAGGAATCATGAAATAGCTGTACTTGTTTCTGACAATCAAATGCCGGGAATGAAAGGAATCGATCTTTTATCACAGGTCAAGACTATTTCGCCTGATACTGTCAAGATTCTGATGACCGGCTATGCTGATCTGACGACTGCCATAGATGCAATTAACAAATCAGAGGTGTTTCGCTTCATTGTTAAACCCTGGAACAATAAACAACTTTTTGATATCATAGAGGATGCTCGCAAACGGTATGCCCTGATAAAGTCTCTTAGGAAAGGTGATGAGTCCGCTATACTGTCTCTTGTGCATGCACTGGAGCTTAAAGATTCCTCTACACGTGGACATTCGGAAAGAGTAGCCAAGTATGTGCTTTTGCTTGCACAGGAAATGGGATTGGATGCAGATACGAAGAGATCCCTCAAGTTTGGCAGTTGGCTTCATGATTGCGGTAAGATCGGAGTTTCTGAATCTGTTCTGCATCATAATGGCCCTTTGGATGATGCTGACATGCATATGGTACGAAATCACCCTTTGTGGGGAGCAGAAGTGGCTAGAAAGGCAAGGCTTCCAGAGACGGTTGTGAATATCATCCTTTCTCACCATGAGCGCTACGACGGCAAGGGATATCCTGCTGGTCTCAAGGGAAAAGACATTCCTGTTGAAGCCAGGATTGTTGGGATCGCGGATGTTTTTGATGCATTGACAACAGAGCGACCGTATCGAAAATCATACGAAATTGAGGAGGCCTTTGACATCCTTTCGTCCATAAAGGGCAGTGTCCTCGATCCTGTCTTAGTGGATCTTTTTCTGAAGATTATCAGAAATTCTGATACTATGGCAGCCTCACATCACAAGATCGATTGATAACCTTTCAAATTTATTGGTTTATTCGGATAATTTATTTAGTTGTTTTAAATGGTGAACTGTTTTAATTTGACACTTTGAGATCTGGACATTTTCAGTAGAACAGCGATCATGGCGTCTCGATCTTCAGATTGGGACAATTCAGTCAAATTATGAAAGTAAACCTGAAAATTATTCTTCCGATCAAGAACAACAGACAAAGATAGTGTGTAGGCTTAAAAAATAAAAAAGCCCTGGAAATGATTTTTATTTCCAGGGCTTTTTTAACTGGCGTCCCCAAGGGGATTCGAACCCCTGTCGCCGGCGTGAAAGGCCGGTGTCCTAGGCCGGGCTAGACGATGGGGACACACAATGAGCCAGGAGGGGCTCGAACCCTCGGCCACCGGATTAAAAGTCCGATGCTCTACCAACTGAGCTACTGGCTCGGGTGAAAACCCTATCTCACGCTTGAGAAAAAATATCAAGGGTAAAAAAGGGCTGGAACAGGATTCCGCCCTTGAAAAAAATATCCTGAAAGATACAGGATGGATGGGATCTTGATCCCGATATTTTTACCGTGCCGAACATTTTGATTCAGGGGTTTTAGGCAGCACAGTTGTATGCTATGAATAATTTCATGATTTGGGTGATACTTTTTATTCCGCTGTGTATTTATCTGTGCTTGACAGTGCTCGCTGATACAAATTTTCTCACTCTTGCAGGTATTGCCATTACGGTGGTTATATTCTTTCTGGTTGAATGGCACCAGATTAAAAGAGATTCCTCGCGTTCGAAAACCCCTTTATGGATTATGATCATGATCCTGGTTACATTGATATGCTCTGTAATGATCTAGCTGATGATATTGACCCTGTTTTGTAATTGGTGAAGATCCTAAGCAGGCACAATGAAATCTTCAGGATTCGTCCAGGAAAACAAAGTCGTATATTTTGGAAACCTTAATTCCCTGAATTGAAAAATATAATTCACTATCACGTTCCACTCCCGTAACTTCTGCGATACCTGATTCCTGTGCCTGGAAAATTTTTGTGGTTCCGAAATCAAAAATTGGGAGGGACGATGTTGTATATGTCCAGATTGTGCCGTCTTCGGCAATGGTCGAGATAATATACTCGCCCTGATTCATCCATTTTTTCAATCCCTGAAATTCCATTTTTAAATATTTTGTAGACATTTCCGGCTTCTTCCATCCTTGGATCAGTTCCGCATGCCTCTACAGATATATCGGTAATTGGTATGGCTGGCTTGAAATAAATTACTCTTTAAAGGATTGTGAGTCCTTATAGAGTTTATAGTCCATGCTGTCTACTAGTGCCATCCAGGAAGCCTCAATGATATTGCTTGAAACACCGACTGTATTCCAGTGGTTTTGCTTGTCACCTGATTCTATCAATACCCGCACCACGGATTCGGTGCCTTTCTTGGAAGAAATGACACGAACCTTGAAATCGAGTAGATTTACATCTTCGATCCTGGAATAGAATTTTTCCAAGGCTTTTCGCAAAGCATTATCGAGCGCATTGACCGGCCCGTTACCTAGGGCCGCTGTATGTTCCACATTTCCATCCACATCAATCATGATCGTGGCCTCGGATACGGGCTCGGTGTCTTCACTGCGTTTTTCCGTGATAACCCTGAATCCCTTGAGTTTGAAAAAGCGCATATGTTCACCCATGGACCGTTTTATCAAAAGTTCCAGTGATGCATCCGCACCTTCAAACTGAAAACCGCAGTCTTCGAGATCTTTGACGATTTTGACAAGTGCTTGGGCGGTTGTATTATTTTTTGCAAGATCAAGATTGAATTCTCTGGCTTTGTAGATGATATTACTCTTGCCTGATTGCTCTGATACCAGGACCCGGCGTTTGTTCCCAACCAGCATCGGATCAATGTGTTCATAGGTCTGGGGATTGTCCATGACGGCGCTCACATGCATTCCTCCCTTATGGGCAAATGCAGCTTCACCCACATAGGGCTGGTTTTTATTGTGAGAGAGATTTGCGATATCATTGACAAAACGGGAAACTTCGGTAAGCAAATGTATGCTGTCTTCAGGAAGGGTTTGGCAGTCCATTTTCAAGCTTAGGTTTGGAATCACCGAACATAAATTAGCATTGCCGCAGCGTTCACCGATGCCGTTAATGGTCCCTTGTACGTGATCAATATTGTTCTCGACCGCACACAAGGTATTTGCCACTGCAAGGTCTCCGTCATTATGGCAGTGAATCCCCAGGGGGAGACAATCAGTTTCTTTTTTAACTTCTTTGATTACCATCGCGATATCGGAAGGCAGGCTGCCTCCATTGGTATCGCACAGGATTATCCGGTCGACCCCGGCTGATTTGGCCGCTTTGATCACTGCCAGGGTGTATTCGCGGTTTGCTTTGAAGCCGTCAAAAAAATGCTCGGCATCGAAGAATACGATCGAAAAGGTTTGCTTCAGGTATGCTATGGTATCGGCGATAATATGCAGGTTTTCTTCTGGTAAACAGCCCAGCCCTCCTCTGCCTTGTACATGCACATCCCATGCCTTGCCGAAGATTGTCACTCCGTCCGGTTTGGCTTGCAACAAGGCCTTGATCATGGTGTCGTTTTCAGGTTTGTTGCCCGGCCGGCAGGTGCTGCTGAATGCAATCACCTTGGAATAGTTCAGCCTCAGGTCGCGTAACCTGGGAAACAGTCGTTTATCTTTAGGATTCGCGCCCGGCCAGCCAGCTTCAATATAATCAATACCAAGCTGATTCAATTTTGTGGCGATCAGATATTTGTCATCTATTGTAAAGGCAATATCCTCGGATTGAGCACCGTCACGCAGGGTTGTATCATACAGCTCAATTTTCGCCAAAATTTCCTCCGGGCTTTTCAAGCTCGAATAAATCATGTAGTACTCTGACTCCAAGTTCAATAAACTTTTCGTCCACCACACACGAAATTTTGATTTCAGAGGTTGAGATCATCATAATGTTAATGCCTACTGACGATAGGGCCGCGAACATTTTTGCAGCTACTCCCGCATGAGAACGCATGCCGGCGCCAACGATAGATATCTTGGCAATGGAGGTATCACCGAGAACGTCACGGGCGCCGAGTGTTTTATTTATTTCTCCGATTATAGAAAGAGCTTTTTCAAAATCTGTCATGGTGACTGTAAAACTCATGTCGGCCGACGTTCCGTCTGTCGATATATTCTGGATAATCATATCCACATTGATATTCTTATCGGATAGAGCGCTAAACAGGGTTGCTGCAACTCCAGGTTTGTCCGGCACGCCGAGCAGGGTAATTTTTGCCTCGTTTTTGTCATAGGTAATCCCCGAAACCACTTCTTTTTCCATGTCACTATCCTCCTTGGTGACTAAGGTCCCGCCATCATCAGTAAAAGTGCTTTTGACCAGTATCGGCACATTGTGTTTCTTGGCAAATTCAACTGATCTGGTCTGTAAAACTTTTGCCCCCAGAGATGCCATTTCCAGCATTTCATCGTATGATATCTTATCTAGTCTGCGAGCCTTAATGCAAATATTGGGATCACTGGTATATACGCCGTCAACATCAGTATATATTTCACAAACATCAGCCTTGAGCACAGCGGCCAGTGCAACGGCAGATGTATCTGATCCCCCCCTGCCTAGGGTTGTGATGTCCATATCATCGGTAATACCCTGAAATCCGGCAACAACCGCTACTTCACGATCCGCAAAGATTTTCTTGAGGACGTCTGCATCAATATTCAAGATGCGAGCCTTGGTATGGGAAGTATCGGTTTTGATGGCTATTTGATGCGCAAGCAGAGATCTGGCAGGGACGCCCATGTCGTTGAGTGTCATGGCCAAAAGGGCGACACTGACCTGTTCCCCGGTGGATACCAGGACATCCATTTCACGAGGGCGTGGTGTGTGCGAAAGATCATGAGCCAAATTTATGAGTCGATCGGTCTCACCTGCCATGGCAGATAAAACAACAGCCACATTTTCACCCTGTCGGTATCGGTGAGCCACTTTTTGGGCGACGTTTTTGATTTTATCCAGGTTAGCCACCGATGTTCCGCCGTATTTCTGTACTACTATTCCCATTCGTTCAAAACCCCTTTATATTATATACTTAAATTGTTTTCGCCGATGTTGTACAAAGGGTATCGATCTTCACCCAGGGGATGGATGTTTTCATCAGAAATTTTCTGGAAAATTCTCCCTGATATTCAATTATTACCTCTATGATACGTCCCTTGAAAAAATCTTTGGCTCTATCAGCCCATTCAACCACCATTATATGCTCTTTATTCATATAATCTTCCAATCCCAGTTCCCATACTTCATCCGAATCTAGCCTATAGAGGTCTACATGCACTATGTCAAGTCTTGCCTGGTAGATATTTACCAGAGTGAAACTCGGGCTTACCACCATTGAGGGATCATCAATGAGTAACCCTTCGGCAATTCCTTTGGTGAAGAGTGTTTTTCCGGAACCAAGATCTCCATTGAGCAGGATGAGTTCGCCTCCAGTGAGGCTAAGCCCTAGTCTGATACCAAGATCTATTGTATTATCAGGTTCTTTACTGATATATTCTACTATCACTGTTCTCTTTCAGCATCTGCTGAGGATAAAAATATTTCGTTGTTCGTTTCCATGACAACTAGGGCCAGGGCAAAGTGTTTTTCATGGGAAAGGCTTAGATGTATATCGGTAATGCCCTGCTCTTCGGCAAGCCGTTGTGCCCGGCCATCCAGTTTGACGCGTGGTCTGTTGCCGCTAGACTTTACCTGAACATCTCGAAAACCGACTCCCTGAGATATCCCGGTTCCAAGGGCTTTTACGGCAGCCTCTTTTGCGGCAAAGCGGGCTGCCAGACAGGGAGCGGGATCCGCCATGCCCAGGCAATAGGTAATCTCATCCGGGGTAAAGACCCTTTTCAGAAATTTTTCCCCATGTCGGGTCCAGGCAGCTCTCAGACGCTCGACTTCTACAATATCAGTGCCGATTCCGAATATCATGTATTTTCCATGATAGCATGTAGCATTTTTTTGGTGCGTTGTGTACGCTCTACATTGTGAACCCGTACGATATCCACTCCATGTAGAGTTGCCCATGCTGTTACGGCATCAGTGCCTTCCTCTCTCTGATCAACGCTCTGATCGAGAATTTCTCCGATAAATGATTTTTGGGAATGTCCCAGCAGGACCGGCATACCCAGCGACTTGAATTCTGCAATGTGGGAAATAAGTTTAAGATTTCCATTGATGTCTTTGCCAAAGCCAATCCCCGGGTCTATGATAATGCCGGATGGATTCAGTCCCAACTCCATGGCGGTATTGACCCTTTCATCAAGAAAATTGTAGATCTCGGATATGATATCGTCATAGTGAGTGTTTTTTTGCATTGTACGGGGTGTGCCCCGCTTGTGCATCAGTATTACCCCCGCTCCTGTCTCAACGGGAACACGCAGCATGCCGGGATCGTGGCGCAAGGCCGAGATATCATTGAGAAGACATGCCCCTGCATCAATCGCCTTTCTGGCAACCTCGGCTTTTGTCGTATCAATGCTGATCGGTATGTTCAGGTGTTCTGCAATTTTTGCGATGACCGGAATAACCCTGGAAATTTCCTCGGTCGTATCGACTGGTCTGGCACCGGGTCTGCTTGATTCTCCGCCGATATCGATAATCTGAGCCCCTTCTTCCACCATTTGCAGAGCATGATCGCATGCATGATCCGGATCGGTCCATTTGCCTCCATCCGAAAATGAATCGTCAGTAATATTAAGGATACCCATGATCACCGGAATTTTGTCCCAGCGATAGGTGTTCGAACACAGGCTGAGCTCGAGAGATGATGGGGCTTCAATTAATATCTTTTTTATGAGTTCGGCCAGGTCTGTGAGTCCCGGTTGCAACGCCAGTTTTTCAAGCAGTGCCCTGAAATGCCTGAGATCGCCCATCAGGACACAGTCGGAATGCGCTGTTTTTCCAGAGATTACATCCCGGTGAACAGCTGCATCACCCCCAAGGGAGAGCATGGTCTGCTTGAGAATATTGGCAGCATAGAGTTTCACTCCCTGAAGCAGGAGCACTCTATGCTGCAGCTTGGGCTTCAGATATTTTAGGGATGCAGGGTCTACGCCGCAAGAGAGCAGATTTTTTTCATCAGCTTGGGTCAGAAGACGAGCCTTGATCTTCTCCCTCATTGACGATTTCTTCGATTTCGGCGGCATCAAGGACCTCTTTTTCCAGCAAACGCTGGGCAATTTTGTGCAGGGTATCCGTATTCGATTTGATTATGTCTGTGGCCTTCTCGTAGCAGCCCATAATAATCTGCTTCACTTCTTCATCGATTTTTTGTGCAGTTTCTTCACTATAGTCAACCCGTTTGGCGATTTCTCTGCCGAGAAACATCTCCTGTTCAACTTTGCCGAAGCTCAATGGTCCCAGATTACTCATTCCCCATTCGGTGACCATGTGGCGTGCCATGTCGGTTGCACGCTCGATGTCGTTGCCGGCACCGGTGGACAGAAAGCCCAGTAAGAGTTCCTCAGCGACCCTGCCGCCCATCAGCACAGAGATGGTATCTATAAGGAAATCTTTTTTATAGGTATGCCTGTCATCTATTGGAAGTTGCTGAGTGACACCCATAGCCCGACCTCTGGGGATGATGGTTACCTTGTAAACCGGATCGGCATTGGGCAGCTTTTTGGCAACCAGCGCATGACCGGCTTCATGATATGCTGTCGATCGTTTCTCTTCTTCGGAGATCACCATGCTTTTACGCTCGACGCCCATCAAGACTTTGTCTTTTGCCATCTCCATATCTTCCATGGAAACCGTTGTCTTATTTTTACGGGCGGCCAGCAAAGCTGATTCGTTAACAAGATTGGAAAGATCTGCACCTGAAAAGCCCGGAGTTGCTTTGGCCATGATAGCCAGATCAACATCATTATTCAGAGGTATATTGCGCGAATGAACCTTGAGGATGCCTTCTCTGCCCTTTACATCCGGAATGGATACGACAACCTGTCGGTCAAATCTGCCCGGACGCAGCAGTGCCGGGTCCAAAACATCCGGGCGGTTTGTTGCAGCCATGAGGATTACACCCTCATTGGATTCAAATCCATCCATTTCAACCAGAAGCTGGTTTAATGTCTGTTCGCGTTCATCGTGTCCGCCTCCGAGCCCGGCACCTCTATGCCGGCCAACCGCATCGATTTCGTCAATAAAGATAATGCAGGGTGCATGCTGCTTTCCCTGGGCAAAAAGATCTCTAACCCTGGAGGCACCTACCCCCACGAACATTTCAACGAAATCCGAACCGGACATGCTGAAAAACGGAACTGCGGCTTCACCTGCCACAGCTTTGGCCAGCAGGGTTTTTCCTGTTCCAGGAGATCCCAACAATAAAACCCCCTTAGGAATTCTTCCACCGAGAGAGGTAAAACGTTTGGGTTCCTGGAGAAATTCGATAATTTCTCTGAGTTCTTCTTTGGCCTCATCGACGCCGGCAACATCGGAAAATGTAACCTTGATGGTGTCCTGACTCATCAACTTGGCTTTGCTTCTGCCAAAACTCATGGCTTTGGAGCCACCGGACTGCATCTGGCGCATGAAAAAAATCCAGATACCTATCAGAAGCAACATCGGTATCCAGGAAATGAGCACAGACATATACCATGGAGATCCATCCATGGGTTTAGCAGATATGAGTACGTTTTTTTCCATCAGCCTCTGGACGAGTTTTGGATCATCGGGTGAATAGGTTTCGAACGCCGTGCCGTCTATAAGAAGCCCTTTGATCTCGTTGCCCTGAATAGTAACTTCCTTTACTTCTCCATTGTCCAATATCTCGATAAATTCGCTGAATGCAAATTTTGATGATTCAGAGACAGGTTGATTGAAGAGGTGGAAAAGCATAACCATGATTAGTGCGATTACTACCCAGAGCGAGGCGCTTTTTAGAAAGTTGTTGTTGCCCTGGTTTCTATTATTTGCCATCTATTTTCTCCACAGGTTGTAAATCCAGGTCAGACAGTTCTACCCTGGCAAGATTCATGTATTGACCGGTGACTTTCATCAAAATGTCGCGTGAATCCTGGTATTTTCCCAGGTTCTTGAGGGCCAGTCCTTTCATGTAGCGAGCCTGATTTTTCAAGCTCTCAGGGGCATTTTGAATGCAACTGTCAAGCAGGGGCAGTATCTCATTATTTTTTTCCTGATTGATAGAGGCGCTGACTGTAATCAGGATCGCCTGCCAGTAGAAAAGATCTTTATGGCCCCATGCGTTGATGAAGTTGTCTGCATAGCCGACCGCATCGACAAAGTTTTTTTGTTCAAAGTTCAAGCTCGCAAGCCGTAATTGTGAGAGTTTCCCGGCTCTTGTATCTCCATATTTCTGAGAGATTTCCTGTAGTATTTCAAGGCTGCCCTGGCTCGCATAGTAGGCTACCATAGCTGAGCGTTCACGGTTGCCTCGCCAGTACACGAATCCTGTAATACTTGTGATAATCAAGGCTATGATTACACACAAAGTAATAAAGCGTCTCTGGTTTTCTTTTATCCACTTCAGGACAGAGCCGGATTTAGCCATGAACTCATCAGGGGAATTTACCAGCTCCTTGCGTTTCATTTTTGCCATACAATGATCCTCCAGATATCATATAGTAATTATCGCACAGCAATGTCAATGCGGATTCTGTCCCCACAAGCCGTGTTTGGAGTGAAAATTACTGAAAATAGCCGGATAACACCAGAAGCTTATGATGGTTGTAAAATAATTGTCTGAGTTGGACCCAACATATAATACCCCCTGGTTTAAAAAAATTACGCCCCGGTAGAAGAACTACCGGGGCGTAATGAAAGCTCGTTATTATCAGTACTTTTTTTTATAACATGGATGCCGGTTCAATGACGTGGGGAGATATGAATATAAGCAGTTCCTTATTCGTTATCACCTTGGTTGTGCCTTTGAACAGATATCCGATGATAGGTAAGTTCCCCAGGCCGGGAACCTGGTCGACGTTATCGAGGAACTCTTCCTCGATAATGCCACCTATCACACTGGTTTCTCCGTCTTTGACCAGCACTTCGGTAATGGCTTCACGGGTGGCAATGCTGGGATCATCAAATCGGTTCGTCAGCGAACCCAGGGCGTTGCGTTTCACCGATATCTCCATGTTAACGCTTCCATCAAAGGCTATTCTGGGCGTAACTTCCAATACCAGTTCAAGGTCCTTGAATTCGGTCGAGAACTCCCCTTCCTCATCCTGTACAACATAGGGATACTTTTCACCCTGGCGGATTGTAGCTTTCTTATTATCCAGGGTGATGATCTTGGGCCGGGCTACTACCTTGGCTGTGCCTGTGCTTTCCCCGATATCCAATCTGAGGTCGAGATCAAGCATGCTTCCGGCCAGCCTTCCTAAGCTGATTCCGAATCCAGCAGCCTTACCGGCAGGGAAATTTACGGCCATGGCCGGGCTTGGAATCACGCTCGTAGAAAAATTCGGTTCAGTGCCGGTTGTGACGGTAGTATCAAATAAATTTCTGGCAGCACCCGTATTTAGACCGGTCAGTCCGAAATGAGAGCTGTTAGACTGGTTGCGGTAACTGCCGCCCCATTGAACACCAAGCCCTCTTGTGAAAGTCTTATCGGCCTGAACGATACGGGCCTGGATCAATACCTGGGGAGTGGCCTTGTCGAGCCGTTTGATCATGGCATAAATGGCATCTACGTTTTTCTTGATGTCCTTTACAATTAATACGTTGGTTCTATCCTCTGCGGTGATGCTGCCTCTCTCCGATACCATGCCTACGTCTTTGCCTTTAATCGTTGAGCCGATTTCCGAGGCCTTGGCAAAATTAACCGGGATAACCGAGGTAACCAACGGTTCGAGTTGTTCCTTTGTTTTTATCGTGGCCAGCTTGCGATCCTGGGCAGCTTTTATCTTATCTGCCGGTGCAATTCGAACAACGTTGCCGATGGCCATTTTTCCAAGGTCCTTGCTTTCCAGGATTACGTCAAGGGCCTGATCCCATGGCACGTTTTTAAGCCTGATAGTAATATTCCCTTTGACATCATCCGAGGTGACTATGTTGAGAGCGCTGACATCGGCAATGATCCTGAGGACATTGTGAATATCGGCATTCTGGAAATCAAGAGAAATACGCTTTCCGGTATACTTTTCCGTTGTAGAAGGCTCGACCATGGTGGCCTGAAGATCCTGCGCTCTACCGGCTATGGATGTGCCGATATTTGGTTGCGTTTTTACCACCTTTTTATTCCGGGACTGATCAACTACGATTTTCTCCACTGCAGGCTGTTTCGCCGCTTGAGCTTCTTTCATAAAATCCGGCGGGATATCAAAATCCATAAGGAGCAAATCCTTGTCCTGGATTACAAAGTAGGGGGCCATTTGTTTCATGCTGATTTCAAAGATAACATCAGCACCTTCCTGCTGGGGAAGGATCTGGTTAATAGCGGTTATGAATTCTTTGGTGACAAAAGGGCGTGCTAGTCTGTCCGGGATCCGGGCGTTTGATATGCGCAGAACAACCTTGTCTCCTTCACGACTTACATCGTAGACAGCTGTCTCATCCAGGCCTATTTGCAGTCTTGATTTGTTGTCAACATTCATAAAGTCAATGCTCTGAATGCTCACTCCGAATGCAAATGCTGGTAGCACAAGCAAGCCGATTAGCAACAAAAGGACTTTATTCATCTTCATGACTATATTTCCCCCTCTTTTTTCCTGAGCGAAAGTAATACTTCTCTAGTATTAACACGGCCCATGTAATCTTTGAAGTGTTGTTTAATGGTTACACCATCAAAAGATATCTCTGTTATGATTCCGGAATTTTCGCCCATCCGGCGTCCCTCGGTGACGATGTAGCCTATCCCGGAGGAGTCTTCGATCAGGGCATGTCGCTGTTTGCCCATAATTATTCCCACGACCTCAATTTGTGAAAGGGTAAGTTTTTGAAGCGGATCAAGAATGGTCTGACCTGCTTCATTTCCGGCTAATTCACCGGGCAGACTTATCTCAAATGGCACAAATGGGTCTCTGTTTCCATAAACCTCGTATCTGGGTCGCTGTTTTTCTTCAGCTAATAATACCGGTTTAACCTTTTCAGCCTTTTTGACAATCTTTGGTGCCTGGGTTTGAGTGGGCACGGTATTGCTTTTGCTCCCACCCGAGCAGGCAAAAAGGCCGGCCATGAGAACCACGATAATTATACTGAGGATTCTCTTCATTGTGTGTTTCCCCCCTCTTCAATGAATTTATAGGTGGTTGCATTGCAGGATGTAGTGATTACCATGTTACCGCCGGCATCCTTTTTGGGGGATCCCATGACAATATCCGACATGTTTACGATTCTAGGCATTTTTGATACCCGATCGTAAAACAGGACCATATCTTTGTATTTGCCCTGGATAGTGATATCAACGGGTATCTCGGCGTAGAAGTTTTTCGGGACCTCGGCTTTAGGTTTGAATAGCAGGAATTTCAGGCCTGAGGCCTTGCCAAGAGCAGAGATGTTTTCCAGCAGAGATGGGATCTCGCTTTTATCAGGGAGCTGTTTGAGTGCTACAATTAGTTTATGCCTGGTTTCTTCCAGTTCTGCCTCATAGCGTGGCTTTTCCTTTACGATCTCCTTTTTGGCTGACAGTTCGGCTTTGAGTGTGTTTAGTTGGGGTTCTAATGTACTTATCTCGCTTATAACCGGCCGGTAGAGGAATTGCCAATACAATCCTACCACTACTGCCAGAACAATGAGGAGGAT
>Ga0272441_10001483_pt1 | contig 50071 bp, 66 predicted proteins | sample SSMProp6N_FD_193582 | JGI IMG/M metagenome (GOLD analysis project Ga0272441, IMG submission 193582) | Marine sediment archaeal communities from Little Sippewissett salt marsh, Falmouth, MA, United States - SSM-Prop-6N | ecosystem: Environmental > Aquatic > Marine > Wetlands > Sediment ... | reverse complement strand
TATGAAAGACGCGATGGCATTCCTTTGGGATTTCACAATCGCAGAGGGTCTTTACTCCATGATGACAACCGCCAAATGGCGGCGATATGATACGAGTGGATCTGCGTGGACTGATTCAGAATTTGTTCCACTTTCTGAGGCTGGTGCAATTTTGACCGGCGCAGGAAATGCGAAGAATTTCATCTCGTACATCAATCTCAAGGCTGGTTCGAGTGACTACGGACTCATCTATGAGGCAGCAGATAGCCCGAACCATCTCAAATTCCACAGCTCGACGGTTCGCGCAGGATCTGAGGCTAACGACGATCTCTTTGAGTTTGTCGTTGCTCTCGGTACTATGCTGAAGAACAATCGATCAAAAATGGAGTTCATCATGGCTCCTCCGATTGTTACTGAATTCTTCCAGCGCGATTCGAGATTCCTTGACATGACCCAGGCCACAGGAAATCCGGCGTTCCAGTCAGAAAGTGGATATCTTGGACAGATCTCCATTGGCGGCTCGAACCAAAAGGTTGATGTCTGGGAGTACGAAACGGATGTTCTTGGAACCAAACAGACAGCGGATGCGACGCCGATCACTGTCTATCCGATTTTTGCTGGTTCTTACAATCGTTTCTGGAATATGGGAATCTACAGCCCAACCTACATGCGCGTAGATGATGGCATGGAGGTCAAGGCCGATATCGGAGTCGGTGGAACAAACACTGACGTCATCAGGCCGAACGAGACTCGCGTTATCACCGTTGGTAGTCGCGGATCTTCATTCCCCGGTGATATGCATCACCTTGTTCTTGGTCTTGTCAACACGAGCGTTGACCACACCTAGAACCTAATCTGATGGGATGGGCGGTGGTGGCCGGGTGCAATCCTCCTCGGCAAACCGCCGCCCTCCCCCATCGCATCAGCATAGCAAGGAGATGAAATGGAATTTTATGCCATGCTAAGACAGGTTGGCAAAAAGACACCAAAAAGATGGGGGAATAAAAAACTTCTTTTACACGGTGTTGGGTTCAGGTATCAAAAATGGGTAAAGCTTCCAGAAAGTTTTTTGGATGTAACCGGCCTTAGCGATCCAGAAATCATGCCTGCGGTAAAAAAATCTCTTGTGCAAAACTACGGACTTGTGGTAAGATGTCTTGGTGCAGAAGAGGCCAAAGAGCTTTCTCCTCCTCCAGAAGATCCCGAAACATCATCTGAAGATGATGAAAAGGAAAAAGATTCGGACGGTGAATAAAAATGCCAGTAGCCGGAAGATTTTCGATGTTCGAGGAGTGCGTTAGCGAGACAAAAATATTGATCGCTGACGTGTTCGACAAGAGCAAGTATTCCAGGACGGACATTCTTTCACATCTAAAAAATGCGATCATATCAATAAATGATGTGAAGGGGATTATGTCAACAAGGCTTATGAAGTATGCATTCAGGCCGATGAGCGCAAGTGATCCAACCGTCATAGATAGCGGAATATATGAAAACGATTCTAATGTAAAGATGGACTTTCAGCTTGAAGCGGTTGACACAACACAAGAGGCAAAAGTAGAGACAATCGCAAGATATGTTGTAGACAAGCAAGTTGCGCTTGTTGCAATTTACTGGAATCTTGAAGGGTCATCGCTTGAGCCAACCATAGATATTTCCTTTGACAAGGACGTTGAAAACGGCACATCTCTGCGTGGCACATTCCTTGTTGATGATAGTAGAATAAATCCAATTGAGAATGGCGTCATGTTTGACACGAGCATGATAGTTTCTCGTACGTTTTCAATTAAGTGGACTATTCCTGCAAACTCTGATTATAAAATCAAAGACACAATAGCAAAGATATTCCTTGTTGACTCATCTATGTTCGTAAACAATCAATACGACATAGCCAGAATTGCCGCGTCAAATATTCTCAAAAACGAGGCACTAGCCGCCGCCAAAGACGGGCAGGCCGAATCTTATACGTCGTTCCTTACGGCCCGCGCAAAAGAGCTTGTAGAGGACATACAAGGCAAGATCGGTGCTGGTATTTCTCCTGTTTCAAGCGCCGGGTCAATGAAGCATGATTACGATAGAAACAAGTTTGCGGATCGTGCTTTTGATTCTGTTGCGGCTGACGGCGATTGGGTTGAGGTTGTTGGAAACGAGATTATCGGAAGAACGATAAGATATGTTGACTAGATACGCAATATCTCCAAGAAGTATTGTTATGGCAGTTAAGGATATTAAGGGTATATGTGATCTTGTGTTTGAATTTCAGGAAGATTATGTGCAAGGAAGATTTGAAAGAATAGAAAAGCTTACCAGGGCAAGGACGATGGTTGCAACTGGAGAGCTTAGATCTAAGCTGTTTATGAAGATAGCAAGACACTCAAGGGGTTCTACTAGATTTGTTTGTGGATATTCTCCAACATCAAACAACCAAGCGTATCACCAGGAATTTGACGCAACCGACAATGTTCACACATCAAGACGCGAGCATTTTGATGACAGGGGAAACGCAAAGTGTTCTCGCGTTCCAGTGGATTTGTATTCAAGATATGGACAAACATATCTATCAAACAGATCTGCAAGGAGGAGGGCGCTTGCAACATCTATCGAGGAAGCACTGAATACGCGGGTCAATTTTGGAACAGATGGTGGTGGAAATATAAGATACGAACCAGACCTTTCAAATCTTATATTAAAGCTATCACAACTAACAAGCGGGGTATGTCGTGCCTACTAATTTATTCTCATATCCTGTTGATGAAAAAGAAAGAGCATATAATATAAAGTGGACTATACTAAAACATATACAGCACATCATTAACAGGTCTGGAATATTCGACGAAGAATTGCCGGACGGATTAGAAGATGATCATTTTTATGACTCTCTTGATATTGATAGCGCAGAAAGACCGGCATTTGGCGTTGACTATCTAGGAAAAAGAACAGAGCCAGAAGGTCTTATGGATCTTTTTGTTGTAAGATATGTAGGCAAGATTATAAGACTAGACCCAAGAGCAAAGTTTGGAGTACAAAGCACAAATAGACAATTGCTTTTTATTCACGACTTAATCGTAGAAAACTTTACAAAGTTAGACCAAAGCAACTCGCTCCAGATCTATAATTTTTCTTCTCCAGATATTGTTCCTGTGCCATCTGGGAAGGCGTTTTCTATGAAGCTGATCGAAAGCATACCAAGCAAAGATGTTATGAGTAACAGCAGGGTAAATGCTATCGAGTTCACGTACGACGTAAACTTTAACATATAGGAGATCGTGATGGACATAAAGACGTTCATTGAAGATCTTGTTGAAATGAGTGGATTGATAGCTGGAAATGTTTTTGTCACTTTTGAGAACGCAAAAGGATCTAAAATGGGGCCAGTTCACTCAAGCAAGATCAAGCAGAAAGTGATCGAGAATGAAAAGGTTTCTTCTATAACAATTATTCCGGGCGAAATTACCGAAAAGGAGGAAGCAGATGGATAAACGCCCATTTGCAGTTATCCCCGGGAAAGCTGACAATACCTATGTCTATGTTTTCTCTTACGATGGGGATGAAAATGATTTCACAGCAGACAGAGCAGCTTACGAGACAGAGCTGAAAAAGCATCTAATGGTTGCTCAGTCTCCCGTTATTGATGAGATGGGGCTTGGCGTAACTGGCACATCTCTCACCATCAGCGATGATGGTGGGACAGGCAGGACAATAGAGCTTACGCTTGGAAACATCACCGCTGAAATTGCACATCCGCTCGTTCTTTATAAGGGCGAACCAATTCCGTATTCTTTGTATGATAGCGTTGCAACCTCAAGTGGGGAAATTACTCTCGTTTCTGGAACAACGACAACATACGGAACGGATGCCAGTGATTACGTTGTGTATTACAGCGATCATGTTCTTGGCATCTTGCAAAGCGCAGAGGTCGGTGGAGTTTCTCTTCCGATTGAATCAAGCTCTTACAAGGCTGTCGGTCATGTTGAGCCTGTTGTTTCTACTGAAACGCGAGGAGATGCAGAGGCCACCGGATCTCTTTCGATGATTCTGTCGCTTACTTCGATCATGTTTGATGGCGACACAACGCCAAGAAACTATGCCGGAGATGAGCTTTTCGCAAGAATCTACGGAAGCGACTGGACGCAGAATCCGGACTTCAATGACAGGATTCGGCTAAACTACAACTCGAAACCGTTTGGTATCTGTATTGTTACAAAATCCGGAAAGCCATACAGTCAAGGAGATCCGGGTTATGTTTGGGGTTCGGCATATTACATCTATCATTGCCAGTTGACGAATATCGCGCCTCCTAGCAATATTAGCGGTGATGCCTCAGATCCCATTCTCCAGACGGTTGAGTTCAGATCGAAGCATCCGCATCCTGATTACTCGGCGTTCCTGACAAGCTAGGATAGATACAAACAAACACGAGGAGGATATCAATGAGCGAGAAGAAGAAAAAAGTTATAGCAGTTGGAGATTTCATCGATTCGAAAAACAGGATTATGAACGTAGCAATTCCTGATCCTGAAGAAATCGGAGGCACGATTGAAGTTACGGTTCTCATTAGAAAGCCATCTCCAAAAGATACGATCAAGATTATGGAATTTGTCAACAAGAGATTTGAAGGGAAGGCCGATATTATTGGCAAGAAAATGTCAGATCTTGATGACGAAAAGAGAAACGAGGCGTTTCAGCTTGCGTTTGAATACGACGCTACATTGATATCCTCCAGTGTTTACTATCCACCGGATAGCGGAAATCCGAACGACGAAACCGAAAAGGTTTTCGAGTCTGCATCCGAAGTGATGGACAGGTGCCCAAGCGATCTGTTTAACGCCCTAAGAATGATTGTTGGGCAAAACAGATATGTCATAGCTGAGGGTGAAGCAAAAAAGTAGCAAGGCATCCATCGGTCAGGATGGCCTTTCAGCTTGTGAAGTACGGAATGGCCGGTGGATGCCATATGATGGAAATTCTGTATGGTCGCAAGTTTTCTATTGACGAGCTTTTTTCTCAGCCAGTGAAAGAGATATGCGCACAATCTTTGGTTTATGACAATGAGATAGAAAAAGAGCATATTAGGCAACAAGAGATGGCAAGTAAAAAACAAGGCGGCAATCTTGTAATTGGATCAAAAAATGTCAATGACATATTGTTTGCTGCAAAATTTCCAGAAGATGCAAATGCAATAGTTACGTTGTTGACAACAAAAGAATACGAGGAGCAAATTGCCAAATCCAAGAATAACGATTGAAACATATCTTGGAAAAATTCCCGATCAGAATGTCCAGGTTGTAAAACAGCAACTTGCCGCGCTCAATAAACAGGGCGCGGCAATTGCTCAATCTGGCCTTTCAACATCGATGCGTGGAATAACACACGATATGGATGCTGCTTCACTTGCCTTAAAGCAAGGAAATAGAGAGTTTGCGATAAACAGCGTAAGAATGCTTGCTATGAGGCAGGGATTTGAAAGCGCATCGCAAGCGGCAAAGGGAATGCTCATACTATTAAAAGATATGTTCTCGGCTGTTGGGTTTTTGAATACAGCCATGAGCATTATGATTTCTAGATTTGGCACTATGATTATTCTTTTTGGCGCAATAGACGCAATAAGGCGTTTTACCCAGTCAATGAAGGATGCTACAAGAGAGTTTGATACCGCATCAAGAAAGCTAGAGGGAATAGTTGTCCCGGCGTTTGGTAGCATAAGAAACGCCATGATAGATCTAAGGCTTGAGATGCTAAACTTTGCTGCATCTTATGGCGTGTCTATTGAGCAGCTTTCTGACACAATGTTCTATCTCGCGTCTGCTGGAAGAAATCACGCACAGATCCTTCAAGAAGTTGAAGCTGTTCAGAAGCTTGTTGTTGCAACATCAAAAGATATGACAACAACAATGGGAGACAACAAACAATTAGTAGAAACATTTGTTGGGCTTCTGAATATCTACGGCGAATCAATAAAAGACGGCGCAGATGCTATGGAGCGAGCGGAGCATCTTGCAAGTGTTTTCTTCGGAGTTTTCAAAACAGAACAGATCCTTATTACAGAGCTTGCCGCTGGATTGCAATACTCGGCAAACCAAGCAAAAGCTATGAATATATCTGTAGAGGAGCTTGTTGTATCAATTGCCGGACTCAACACACAAATGATCAAAGGGTCTAAGGCCGGCACATCTTATGCAAATGCGCTAAGAGAGACAATCCAAAACTCTGCAAAGCTAAAGAAAAACTTTGGAATTGAAATAGGCGAGCTATCAGACGGATTTAGCTTATTGAGAGAGGTAGTACTCCCAATAAGGCAGCAAATGGATGCGGCATCTGATAGAAGCATTGTTATGTTCCGCTTGTTGCAGACATACAACATCAGAAGCCAAAAGTCAATAATCGCTATGGCAGACGATATTGACAAGCTTATTGAAAAAGAGGAACAGCTAAAGACAGCAAATCTGGATCTTGCAGATGCATTTGAAGCAAATTCTGACAGCATAAAACTGCAAGAGCAAAGATTTCAGAACCTACAAAACATCGCAAGCATGTTCTTCCAGCTATTCTTAACTGGTGGCGTTGGCTATGGTGCGATGCTTAAAGATATCAATACCAATCTACAGTCTTTCACAAGGATTGCCGCAGGGTTTATTGGTGTTATGACCGCAGTTAACGCCGCGATGCTTCTTGGACAAAGAGGCGTAGTTGGAATGCAGCTAAAGATGTGGGGGCTTGATGGAATTGCCAAGAAGCTTGGATTTACATTTAATGATCACGAAAAAACGCTAAGTAACGTAAAAAAGATATGGGACAATCTTTCGCTTACGTTTAAGTATGCGACGGGGGAGATATCAAGGGTTGAATACGAAATTGGCCTGATGAAGAATGGGCTTAGAGATAATGAGGCCGCGCTCAAAAGACAACAAGAGGAGATGGCGGCAACAAAGAATACAGTAACAGCTTTTGGCGATGCGATCTCTACTACAAGAAAAGTTATCGATGAGTTTGGACGTGAGATAGATTTAACAAGAGCATTTAACGATTTGTTTGGGGATAGAAGCTTGATCGCCGGACTGTTGGCACCACTCGAAGATGTTGACATTGGAACAAATGAATTAAACACACAAATAGAAAGAGTTCTTTCCTCTATTGAAAGATCGACATCTGAAACAATTGATGCTATAGAAGAGAAAATAAGATATCAATATATTGGCGCATATAATGCAATGATGGATAAGATAAGAGAGATCCCACCAGTAATTGCAGATGCAGACAATTTGATTAAACAGTATGAGCTACAGTTTATTGCGGATATGGTAAAGATCTACATAAAGGGAGAGGAGGAGAAACTTGCTGTTCTCAATCAAGGGAACAAGAGCAGGCTCGATTCTGTAAGACAGGCAAACGATGCAATACTAAACGAATATAAATTAGCGCAAAAACTAATAAGAACAACAATCGGCGGAGAGTCCGCATTTGATTTCCTCCAGTCTGGAAAGCCGATCTCTGAGATGGGCGAGATCTCTATTCTTCCAGAGCGTGTAAATATTGATTCGTTCAAGGAGCTATTAGATATTCAGTCTGGCCTCATAGAAGGCGCAGAAGATGAAATAAACGAATACATAAAAAATTCATCAAGTGCAAGACTGAATGCTCAAGTTGGATATCTTAACTTGTTAAATAGCGCGAATGATCAGGTAATGGGTGATATTCAGGCAAGGTACACTAGCTATGGCGCTACCGTAAACGAAATAACAAAGGTTCAAAGGAAAGCGATACTAGACAGAGTAGATCTGGAGGAAGGATCTATACGAAAGATTGTCGAGCAATACTATTTAGCAGATCGCGAACTTATTGAATCTACGAAGGCAAGAGCAGAAGAGCAGATAAAATTAAACGAAGAAACAATAAAAGGACTTCAAAGCAAGCCACAAACGCCAACCGTAATAAAGGACATAGATGACATAAGGGCGGCAAATCAAAAACTTAGAGAAGAAATAATTCTCGCAGCCGTAGATGCTTGGGCGCAATACCAGCAGAACGTAGACAAGTCAACAGAAGGCGTAAAAAGATCAATAGAGGAAAAGCTAAACAGAACGCTTGATGAGTCAAACGAAAGGATTCGACTTTTAGCAGACACATATAAACAGGCTATGCTTGAGATACAAACAGAGTCGGATGCAATAGCTGCAACAGCAGATGAAATATCAAACATATTTCAGCAGATCAAGGCGTTTACTGGCGATGAGGAAAAAGAAAAGATGCTTGGCTTCTTTAGCTCTGTTGCAGACGCCGTTTCTGGCCTGATCAATATATATACTCAATACATAATAGCACTCGAACAAGTTGAAACGCAGGCCGCAAGAACCGCGCTTGCTGTCAATGCGATATTTGGCGTGGTTGGGATTGCGGTTGGCCTCGCCGGAGCAATAAAGTCTGCATTTGGGAAAGAGGAAGAAAGAAGGGCACCGCTCCAGCAAGAATATCTTGATGAACAAAACTCAAGGGCTGTGTCGCCCGATTATGGGCAAGCAAGGGTAATCAACAACAGAATAACCCTTGTTCCCACCTTCCAGCTTCTTGATGCAAGGCAGCTTTCGGCAGACCAGCAAAGAGATATTGCAGAAATGATATTTGACGAATTGCAAGAACTTCAGAAAGCGAACGGATAATGTCAAACCCGATAAGAATTTCAGGGGATCGACCTCTTCCATTTATTTTTTGTTCTAAAAACTATGCGCTTGCAAAGTATGGATCTTTTATAAACGGATCTTATACCGCTGGCGTTGCGTCTATAAATTCATCATATCCTGCATCACACATGATAGATGGGAATAGATCCTCGTTTTGCCAGTTTGAGAAAATTGGGCACATGTCGCCATCTGGTGGGTCTAATTATATGGATGTCAAGTTTGATATAGCTGCCAGTGGATTTAATGATAACACAGAAAACCAGATAGATTTTATTGTAATAGAAAATGACCCAAACTATCCAATGAGAAATTTTAAAATAACATCGTATACAGACTCAAACTTTTCTGTCGGAGCGCAGTCACATAATCATAGCTATCCTTACTATTATACATCACCATTCGCATTTTATGCTAGGGGCATCTGGAATTTAGTTGATGGAAAGAGGGTGTATTCAAGGCAGAATCAAGACATGCCTGACGGTCTTGATGGTAGATATATTCTAGTTACACTAGACGATCCGATATCTTATGACAGGCCGTATATAAAAATTAGCTTTCGTGGTGTTGGCAGAAATGTTGTTGGATGGGATGGCACGTTTGACAATGGATTGTGGTATGGTGCCGTTGATGAGGTGCTGTCAACGTCTGACCCAATAAATGATTTTGGGACAAACAACAATCATATGAAATTATTTACCGACTCTGGAACGGGCGGGCATCAACAGGATCAGTTGTCAAGGACAATACAGTGGGCAACGCTTGATGATGCCACATACCTTTTTCAGTATAACACAAAAAGGATCGGATTTAGCTCTATATATGGATATCAAACAACAATAACTTATTACTCAAATGCTGGATCTAGTCTTGGCACATACACACTATCAAAGCATTTTGGCATGGATTCTTCATGGACAAGAGAGCGCCATTTCATCAACTACTTCGATCCAATAGATGCAAAGAGAAAAAGCGGAGACAATCCGGCTGGTAGGGACTGTCAACATGAAGTGCCAGATGGCGCGAAATCATTTGCTGTCAGATTTAAGCTTGAGTATGATTCGTCTTTTAAGGCGTGTGAGTATAAAATAGATGATGTTGCGATACACAACTGCTCTAACATTCCAGCAAGGGCAAGTGATTTTGAAACATTTACATATGCTGGAATACTGCTAAACATGCCAAATTATATTGACATGAGCGGGACTGCAAAAATAAAACGCATAGGGTTTCATCAGTTTGAGGTCGCAACATCAAAAACAAAAGGAGCGCAAACCCCAACACAGGACTTGTCTGGATTTGCAACAGGAAATCCAATAACAGTATCTGATTCAGAGCTTGGAAAGGCCGTCCTTAGAAATGCAAATGGAAGGATAATGACTCAGTTTGTTCCGCGATCTGGAATAAAAGTTGAGCGTGTTCTTTCGATGATTGGGTCGTCTGCTTGGAAAAACTTTATATCTGATTTACACGCAAGAACAGAAGCATTTGGCATGATAGACTCTCAATGCAATTTCTCTGATTTTATTGTTTCTCCTGGCAGTATCACATGGAATACGGCTGGGCAAGAAGAATCGCTTACACCAGAAGGAAATTCGACAGGATCTATATCATGGAGAGAAGCGCCTGATTTTCTCTGGCAAGGTACATTTACTCTCAAGGAAGTTTGATGGGAACATTACTGCCTTCAAATCTGACAAGTACAGAAATATCTGAAATAGAACGCTTTACAAAAAAGTACGAAGTGCGCGTAAAGATGTACAGCGAGGCATCTCCATCTACGTACGAATCGGGAACCCCGACAGATTATTCATCTTCAAGCGGTGAATATTCAATAACTACGGAGATTTGGCTAAAGTCTTTTTCGCTTGTAATTTCTAGTGGGTACGATGTAATAAAGGCAGAGTATGAGGACATAGATGGTAATTGGGTTGTTGCAAAAACAATCAAGCATGGCGGATCAACAAACATAGCTTTGAAATATTCTGTTTGGGGCAAAAAGTTTAGATTTACAGAATACAAAGAATCAGACCCGACAGACACAACACACCCATCTTACGTCTGGATAAATGCAGAAGCATGGTCGGATATTTCTGATTATATAGGAAACGACATAAGGATAGAAAATAACTGCGGAGATATGCTTGGCTCTATTAGGTTGCCATTTGTTTCTATATCTATAAACAACATGGACGGAAGTTGGGGCAAGCAAAAGACTCTCACCCTTCCCAGATATATTCAAACAAAGACAAGCCCAACCGGAACAATATCTGGGTCTGCCGCAATACCAAAAAGGGCCGGTGTTCGTGTCACCGTTGAAATAAGATTTCTCGGCCCTGATTGGGAAGAAAAAAATTGGATCCTTCTTGCGTCTTTTAATGTAAGAAAGTGGTCTGTAAATCTTCTTGCCGGTGAATCCGGATGGGTTGCAAAGACAATCTATCAAGTCCCGCTTGTTGAAGGCGGTCAGATCCATGAAATAATTGATAAATATATATGTAGGCAAGACGGGGACATGCTGATTCAAATAGTAAAGTCTGAAGATCCTGAGATTGTAACGGTTTCGTCTGAAATAGTAGGAGAAACATATCTTGAACCTGCCATTCCAAAGAAACTTATAGATGGCGTAAAGACACATTCTTTTTGTACCGACGGAAATTACATATACTACTCAAAAAAGATATATGCACCAAATACATTTGAGGGTGGGTATATAGAAATAAGGAAAATGCTTACATCTGGAGAGGGTGATGAGTATGTAGGCAGAATATACGCAGTCCCACAGGCTGTTGTCTATGATCCATCTGCTGGATATGATCTAAATTTTACTGGTGCATTTTATTCTGCAAATTTCACCCATATAAATAATAACAACACGTTTCAACGCACAGTACGTGCCTGCTATGGAATGGCCGTCGATGGAGAAAATCTTTATATCTCAGTATCTACTGTTTGCAATCAGATATTTACAGAGCCATCTCCGCTTGGAAGTGCCGCATGGGTTGGAGAATCATTATTGTATAAATTGCCGAAAGACGGAAGTGGATGGGCTGCTCTTGTTGGCCCAAATGTAACAATAAACGAAACAAAATACGAGAAAAATACTTATACAGCATCACATGTATATAGTCTCGGGTTTTGGGCATCAATATACAACGGGGTGACAACAGGATATACTTATGATTATTATGATGTTATAGATGCATCTTCATATTGGGCTGGCGTAATAAGAAGCCTATTGCTATTTGATGATTCTGGTGTTCAAAAAATATTATTCATAAAAGAAAGAAATAGAAACAACACAAATAATCCAACAACAACTGGGTCTGAGTTTTGGGTATGCAACAAAGACTTTTCATCAATGACGCAACGCGGATCTACAGCGTCTACCGTCAGAGTTGAGGCGATAGCTGTATTTCTTGACTCTCTTATGTTTGTCCACTGGTCTACGTGGTCATCTGGTGTCTTGCAATCAAGGTATTTAGGATTGCTAGAAAGGTCATATTCTGGTGATTTTTCTATAGCATCGTATGGATCTGCTATGTTGTCAGAATGGTTTTATTCTATGCAATTTATACTTAATGGAATATATGCAGCCGGAAATTATTATGATGGCGGCGTATACAACTATACAAATGAAAGCGAAGCAGCAGATGGCATAAAGGAAAAATACAATTGTGTTTTCCAGTTGGGCGGATTCAATATTTGCCACTATCAGCATGAAGAAAGAAACGACTTTCTTTCAAATCCAGAGCCAAACATAATGATAGGTGGAAACCCAATCAGTTATGATGTTGCTAAATATTTGGGAGAATATGTTGATGGAGAACATTATGTTACTATGGGATGGGCGTTAAATCTAAAAACAGGAGAGCTTATACTCAGGCAAGCATATGCATCTCTTGATCCACTTGAAGTGACAGCAAGTTATGATTTTTACAGATCTGTTATGTTCTATCAAGCAGATGCAGAATCCAGACTCGACGACAATGGGCTTGGAAAGCTTGCATCTGCCAGCGACAGAAACTATTTTATAAATGAAGCCGGCATGATTGAAAGGCTGAAATTTATAGAAACACAAGAGATACCAGTCAGGCACGTAATAAACGATTATTCTGAAGTATCAGAAGATCTCGGAGAAAAAACAGACGGTGGAATTTATGGCTTAAGGCTATCTTATGACTATGTTAGCAGTAATGACTGTCTTACGTCTTTCCAGTTTACTCCTAAATTTGATGGCTATCTTGAAAGTTTCAGGATACCAGTCAAGATATTAAAAAGCGGAACGGTGCCAGGCGGGTCTGACATTCCAATAGATGTTGACATTTATATAGCAGATGAAACAACAGGCGAAGTTGACTATATGAGTACCGATGGCAATAAGCCTGTTTCTCCACCAACATCTGCTGATATACAAACGCTTATTTCTGATACAATGTATATATCTGTTGCGCGGGCAACAAAGCTTATAAGTGGAAGCACGTACGACTCTGATTATTATTGGATGTCGTTTGATCTGTCGTCAGCATCGCACAAAGTATATGCAGATAAAAACTATGGCCTTATAATAAGGTGTGCATCGACAGGAACCTATTTGCAATACAGGATACTCGCAAAAATAGTATCAAATTCGAACAATAGGTTTATTACATATCAGAGTGGAATCACAAACGGATCTAGTATAACAGCTATTTCTTCTTCCAGTTGGGTTATGGGCGCGATAGACACATCACCATCTGTTGCGATTGGTGTTGTGCAGATGAAACGCACAAAGCAGGAGCTTAAAAGCGTGGACATCGTAGACTCGCTAAATCCAAATATTTCATCCGGATTTAGCAGCATTGACGCAGGCGATGATACATCGATAAGGGTAAGAAACTCAGATCTAACAGTAGAATATGACAGGGGCGCGTCTGATGATTATCAAATAACATATTCTGGTGGAAGGTTTTACGTTGACTTTGACATATCTGGAAGCGCAATACTTGATTCAATTGATAATGTTGTAATTGTTTCTTGGTTTGACAGCAAGACAGACCTTCTAACTCTTACGGACATAGATGATATAGTAGAAGAACAATCAGAATTTGGAGATCACACAACATATCTAAGAACAATTGTAAAAGGCACAAAGCTGTCACCAACAGATGCGCCTGCAAGAATAAACAAAAGGTTTGACCTATATCCTGGCATACTGCTTGGAATAGAATCAGAAAATATGCACCAGCAAAAAGCTGAAGCATCTTCTATGTACGACTGGAACGAAAAAACAAAGACATGGGATTTGCGAGACGCGAATAGCGAAAACTCATCAAAGTTTGATTTTGAATTCAAAGATCCTTTTGTCACCGGAACGACAGGATACATTGTAAGGACTGGCAAAGGTCTTTCTTCTGACAAAATAGCATCCGGCACCGCAAATTATCTATCAACCCATGATGTTCCTTTGTTTTACAGAGTAAATGCTTCTGTTGGATTTGCTGATGATTCATATCATGTTATGCTACATCCAAGCTGCTACAAAGAGTGGAGATTGGCGACAAGCGCAGATTATCCAGATATGTCTGGAAATTGCGTAGGGACTGCACCAACATCGGCAAGTGACGTCAAAACATCAGATCACTTTTACTTAAAGCATATGAACAATGCCTTCGGAGAAAGCCAAGCGCAATATATAGCATACGAATCAGAAGAAAAAAGATTTTATGTAGACGCAAATGGAGTTTTAATAGAAGATGATTCGTATGATCCGCTTGGGCCAAAGAACCATCTTGGGTCTGTTTTTCCAAGCAAGATAATCTATGTCTTACTAACGCCAAGCGATCTCGCTGGGAATCCGATGTTCGCAGCCCACGGAGTCTCTGGAAAAGATGGGTATGACTCGTCAATGAGTTTTAATGTCAAGGAATACCATGCCTGTAAAATTGACAGAGCAGATATATCTGCCTTTGGTGTAGATGTTATTTATAGCAATTTTGGGGTCAAATACAAGAGATTTCTTGAAATGCAGGTAACTGGATACCCTGTAAATAAACAACTCGACATTAAGGCGGAAAGAAGAAACGACGGATATCTCCACGCAGATGCAAAAACACTTCTAGTTGATAACGATCTAATACAAGTGGATGCAATCGCAAACAGAACAGCCATGATGCTACACGACTTCTGGGGTAAAGAAAGAATTAGATTTTCAAAAACAGTACCGTTCGATCCTCGCTTGCGTCCAGGCGCAATCGTAAAAGTAACATCTGAGTTTGAAGGACTTGATGGCAACATGTTTTATGTGACAAATCCAAAAAGCCTGCTTTCCTTGTCGGATGGACTAAAGACTGTCCTGGGAAACTTTCTACAGCTTTAGCCCGAATATTTTAGATACCGCCGCGTGTCTCATGTCAAATGCGATGTTGATCATTGTGTTGTATTCGTACGTGCCCTCTTTTATTACTCCTGGGCTTGAGCAAAATATGATATAATATCTCCCCATGTGACACAGGGCAAGTGCATCATATTGATGGTCATCGTCAAGCGGAACCCTATATGTTTTGTGCATTGTTTTGATTATCTGTGTTTTTTCACATTGGCCATCGCCGGCAATAAAATATTTCATTTGAGATGGGGCCACCTTAATCATCGGTATTCCAATCTCTGCTAGTGCTGCATACACAATCCCGTGGGCTTCACCCACCTCCAGTGACATTTTGTCCATTTTTCTGAATTGCTCAAGCGTCATCCTTTGATCGCCATAGGCATAGTCCTCAATAACCGCGAGAGCCTTATCGCCCTTCTTGAATCCACCAGGGCCAAGTATAAAAGTTTTCAGATTCTGCTGTAGAAAATAAAGCCTGTGCGAAGTCGCATTAAACGGAGAAACCTTGCGAACCTTCGCTATTGGTAATTGAATTGTGGCATTTGCAACGATGGACTTTTCATCATTGTCAAAAATTACCAATCCCGTGTTTGCTCTGCCAATGTCAATTCCGATCGTTTTCACGGCCCAAATCCTCCTCTTTATAAGCGAATATAAGCACGCATAATAGACCACCTTGATTCGTTGGTAGGGCACTAATATTTTACGCGCTTATATTTGAATTTTGAGCAAGCTGTTGAAACTAAACGAGTTACGATTTTAGTTTTTCCTCGCTTGGCCTATACGCTGTTTCCACTCTGTTTTTTGCTTTTCTTACAGATGATATATATTTCCAGATGTCATTTTCTGGCCCCTCCCAATCTTCTGGCTTGTTCTGTTTGGAATTCGCATCCTTTCCTGCTGCAACTTTTTTCATGTTGTGCATATGTACTATCTCCATTATTGGGGATGCGTCAACTCCCATCTCTACCAGCGTTCCAAGACAGAAATATATTGCGTCTATCATGGCATCTGCTTGATCTACAAGATTTGATGCAGACACGGCCTCTATTGCTTCCTCGCATATCCACTTCGCTCTTTGCTCCATTCTTTTTCTGTCTATCATTCTTGGCTCTGTGTAGTCGCCAACAGGATGATTCATTGAACGATGAAACTGATCTACAAGATATTGCGCTTCAAGCACCGGCATTGTATCTCCTATCTGTTGTGGTCAATGTTAAAACAGCGACATCTGTGAAAGGACTGTTCTTGCGACATCTGCAAACATGGAATTCTTCTCTACTCCAATAGAAAATCTATCAAGCTCTCTGGCGGCGAGCATAGTCTGACCAGAACCACAAAATGGATCAATGACAACATCGCCAGGTTCTGTGCTAATAGATATATATTTTTTTAAAATCCCAAGAGGCTTTTGATTTGGGTGCATTTGATTTTTTATCTCAACCTCTTGGTCGTACACCTTTGAATACAGACCATCCCATCCTTTTATGTCTCCGTTAAATTTAGCGCCAGGCGATTTCATAAATATCACATACTCAAGATCCGGTGCGTAGTGTACGTTGTGCGCCGGTCTGAATCTTTTCTTTCTTAGTATCAACAAATCATATGTCAACCCAAGTTTTTCTGCCAGCGATATATACTTATACACCAACGCTTTATTGCAAAAGAAATACGCATTCACCATTCCAGTTGTTTTGCGCATCGACTCTATTATTGGCGGGATATGGGACTCGAAATCAAACTCATGCGTTCCAGCATCAAGCGTTTCTTGCATGTTTGAGTCATCCTTAAATACACCGCCGCCCTTTGGTTGAAACTCGTATGGCGGGTCTGTTAATATCAAATCAATTTTAACTATACCGGATAGTTTCTTTACAACCTCTTTGCAGTCTCCCCGTATAATAATGCAGTTTTTTTCGCGATAAAAGATTTCTTCAGAGAAATCTGAATCAATTTTTCTAAACGGCAATAAAATTCTCCTTGACAATCGTTTTTGTTTTTGCTAAATTTACACCGTGCTTGCTCGGCACACGAAAGCAGGACGATAGTCGCCAAGCGTCTATTTGGCCTGCTTTCTTTTTTTATAGTATTCTATGAATTCATCTTCTGACATCTGCCCAATCTCGGCTATAATGTTTTTAAATAAAGCCTGATCTTCAATCTCTATCTTTTCCATATATTCAGATAGCTTTAATATGTTTCGCAATAACTCAAGATTTTCCCTATACGGCTGGAGGCCAACTGGAAGAAGCGGAGCATTATCTCCCTCTCCGGTTATGAATTCGATTGCCTCTGGTATCATACCTTGTGGCACGGCTCTTGCAAACTTTATAGTGGTCGCAATCAGCGTGCAATATATTCTTATCGCATGATCTTTGTTCATTCTTCTACATAGACAAACTTTACGCCTGCCCCCTCACATTCTATGCCAATCTTGCGCAAGATGGCATCGGGATGTATCTCTGTCGCACTTTCTTTGCTGCTGTCACCAATAAACACAACAGGAATTAGATCCTTGTTTGATGTTTTGAATCTCGCCTTAGACCTTATCACATATCTCCTTCCAGTAACACATAGAACAACATCACCTGGAGATACTGTTATTTTTGTTATTGTCGTTTGTTTTTGCTTATTATTGGCTGTCTGCGTATCCCTTCCGACCCCGATACCTCGCACAAACATTTCTAAAAGCCCGTTTAGGAAAGATTTTTCTCTCTCTGCGATTTTCCTACATTCATCGCACTCGATCTTTCTAAATTCACGGAGTGGAGATTTGTGCGTAATTCTTTGATGTTCTACCCATTCGGCGTATGGAGTTTTTTCACAGAATTTTTTGTCAGTGGCGATAAAAACAGGGCATCCAACACATTCTTCATTTGAAAATACTGATTGTCTGATGTTAAATATCTGACACAACGCACAATCATCTGCTCCTCTGTCTTTTCCGCAATCATCTAATATCAATCTCCATTTTTCAACAGATCTCTGTAGTGCTACAATTAGATGTTGTATGTCGGTGTCAAGATCTAACGCACTTGAGTATCTGCTTGGTTGATTTATTTTTCGATGGATTGCTTTTTTTGTCGATTGCATTTCAATCCTCCTGATGTAATTTACAAAATTAATACATGCATCTACCGTTTTATTCATCGCTACCATACTCCGTCTGTACTTGCCTTGTCCTTATAAGTACATCAATGCAAAACTCATAAACAAGACTTTTCTTTTTGATTTCGTTGGCGCTATGTTCTGGCCTCATCGCAAGAAACCTTGCGTCAAGCAAGATACATCCAAATCCTTCGAGTGGCTCAAGTGTTGGATACTTGTATATTGGAAGCCCCATAGATCTTGCTATCGCTATTTCATTTCCAGCGTTATAGCTTTTGTCATATCCTGGAAGCACAATCACAGAAGATGCCCTATTAACCATCAGCCTTATGCTTCTCGCAAAAAATTCCTGCTCTTTTTGATCTGTGACCAAAACTGGGGGAGAAGAAAATCCAAGCGTCGGATTTAATATACTAAATCCAGCTCCCCTCAGACTATCCTCTGCCTCGTTAAACACTGGATAGTTGTAATCTTCTATCCCAGACATTGGGCCGCATAGATATGATGGCTGTGGAATTGTATCATGCTTTATCTTCATTGTATTTTTTGCCTCCGTTCTTTTCGTTGTCGATCATCGCAGTAACCACATCGCAACAATAAGCGTGCATATGTATCCGCGAATATAAAGATTCTTTGTTGGGCTGGCTATCTTGTTTGTGTTGTCTGCGCCAATTGAAGCAATAACCTCAAGAAACATAACAGCCATAGCAAAAAAGAACATCAGAAACATCAAGATTTCAGCGAAAGCACCAAGATACCAAAGCAACGAATTGTTCATTTTGCACATCCTCCTTGTGCTATCGTGTTAAAGAAGCGGATTGTGGCCCCAACTGTATATTGGCCTAGCGTCCCTATAATTATATGCAAGCCTATGCATCCAGAAAACATTTTGCACGTTAGTGATGTAGTAATCAACAACAGACCGCGCCCATGCTGCGTTGCCACCAATCAAGCCAAAAAATTTAAGCGTGTCTTGCGGTATCGTATCTATCATTGATTCAAAATGCTTATCGGTTTTGCCGTATTCTAATGCCACCTCAATCATGCACGCAGTAGATGCGTTCACCGCGCTTTGTATGCCATAGTTTGTACAATAATCAAATGAGCTTGAGCCATTGACTACAATATCAAATCCACAGCGCGATGCCACTTTTGACCAAATAGCACTAGATGCATCTTGATATTGTTGCGGGCTGCTAACCTCTACGGCTCTCTCTACCGATGCCACGTTGTAGCCTGCGTGATATACTGGCTCGTCTATCAAAATGCCGTCAACAGGCTGTGGAAACGGATTTGTCCTGTAATGCAAGCCAATTGCGTGCGTTGACAAAAATCGCACAATATACTGCTCGGCCTCTGGATGTAAAAAATTTAAAAGCGGGCACTTGTAAAAAAGCAATACGTCGCCGTTTTCATCGTGTAGTAAAAGCTCTTCTGTGTAGCCGTTGTCTCGCATAAAGCGCCGATATGTACCAGTAACACGCCAGAAAAGCGCATACTCGTAACGCAACGATGCGCTGTCAAAGTTGATGTCTCGTAGTCGCCCGAACATCGCATCGTGCCTGTTTCTAAAAACGCTTTCCGTGTCGTTTAGCGGGCTGCGCAACAAAACATTGTATTGTTTTGGGATGAAAACATTTATATTTTGCTCGTTCATTTTGACAGCTCCTTTTCCATGTTATCAAGTTCGAAGTTCTCTCGCCTGATTCGGCTACTTTCAAACGCTTCTATCGGAATGGCTTCACCGCGCCACCTAGCAATCTCAATCGCCCGCTTGAGGAACTTGTCCCTCGCATCTAGCTTGGCGCGGAGTTTGGCATTTTCATTTTCTACGTTCAGGCTCGCACTGATAGCGTCAATTTGCTCTATGTTCTTTGCAATAAGATAAACATTGTCCACATATTCGCTGACAAAAACAGGGATGCCAAAAAAATCACTTTGTTTTGGTATGCTCATTCTCCACCGTCCTTTTCCATTGCGTCGAGTTGATCCCGCAGTCTGTTTACTTCATTGAAGTCCGAAAACTCAACAGTTGAAATTCCAACGGGTATCTTCCGAATATGTCCAACTAGTTTCTTTGCAATCTCAATTGCCAGTCGCTTGTCTTTGCGCTCTCGCTCTATTATCGCCACCGCCCATGCGACCAACTTCGATGTTCTAGGGTACCGCCGCTCCTCTTTTTCTTTTGGGTGTTCCTTGTGATAGAACGTCGTTAGCTCTCGTATTGATTGGTCGTAAAGCTCAAAACTCGCATCCATTTCGGCAAGCTCATTCTCGCACGCTTCGAGCTTGGCGTAGATGGTGTTGAACACCACGACAGTCTTATCGTGGTCAAGCCCAATAACAAATTGCCCGACATCTCCTGGCAATAGTTTTGTATTATCGTCATTGTGTCTATATTGCCTAATGGCGCATTCAAGCTCTTTTGGTGTTTTCATTCTCCACCGCCATTTTCCATCGCGTCGAGTTCGGATTGCATTTTTGCCGCCGCAAGCCCGTGTTCGTAAACACTTGTTTCTTCTGCCCACTTTTCCAGGCCAACTCTCGCAATCTCAATCGTCCGCTTGAGATATTTGTCCTTCGCTTCGAGCTTGGCGCGGAGTGTGGATATTTCGCGCTCAAGGTCAGCCCACCCACCTAGATCGCGCAACAGAATCGCCGCATCTGTGACCGACAGGCTGCACGCAGACGAAATAGCGATTGCGGCGTCTGCGCGTTGGCACGTCGGACAATCGTACTGTTTTTGCTCTTGAGTCCGTTCGCTCATCATCTCTCCTTTCATCACGGGTGGGCGCGGGTGCGCTTCTGTGAATCGCGCATCACTGCGGGTGCAAATGTCTCTGCGCTGCCCGTTGCACTCGGACAATCCCCGCGCCCGTGCTGTGTGTTGCCTCAATCACCAACGCTTGCGTTTGACTTCGCCCGCGTGTACTTTGCGAACCGGCAACTCCCATGCCCACCGCTTTCGCGGACACAGCCCCGTGGTCATATTCCACCGTCCTTTTCCATCTCGTCGAGTTCGGATAGCTTTCTATCTCGTGTTCTTTCTCCCCACGAAAACAGAGAGCGGCAAGCAGAACATATACCAACGTTGTCGTGTTCACATTCTGGCCTCGGGCTAAGCGCCTCCCTTGCAATCTCAATCGCCCGCTTGAGTTGTTTGTCCTTCGCCTTGAGCTTGGCACGGATATTGACTATATCAATTTCAGACTCATCCAGATCCCTTCCACGCGCTTCAAGCTCGGCGCGAATAGCTTCATGCGAGTCGATCAAGCATGTTACGTTCACAGCGCTCGGGTGAAGCTCGCGCAAAGACTCGATAGTTTCCCTGTTGTAGAAGCCAGCAGCGTTTACTGCGTCCATCGTTCTCTCCTTTCATCCACGGGTGGGCGCGGTCATTAAGACCAGCGTCTTATCTCTACCCTAATAGGAACGGGCATACGCCATCCGTGAGGTTCTTTTCTTAATGTCGGACTATCTTTTATGTAACCGTAGGTTTTGGCTATAAATTCTCTGGCCTCTTTTCGCGTTCTAAACAACGGCGGTATCCCGTTCTCGCAAATAATATGCTTGCAAGCACCATCCTTTCTATTCTTGTGACTCCACATAACTCCCCATCTAATGATAGGTTTCAACATCTCAACCTTTCCTTTGGTTTGTTCATCAAAACCCCATCTATGTTAACAAGTCAGTTAACAACGCATATTGAACGCGGATTCTCTAGTTGAGCGCCGAACCCGCCCGACTTTGTGAATCTTTTCACGGAAAACCGTTCAAACCGTTCAAATCGCTTGTACGGTTTATAGTCATTGAAAACAAACAAGTTAACAAAACTGTTAAACCGTTCACGGTATCAAGCGGGGGCAACTGGAAGGTCGTTGAAAAATAACGAGTTAAGTTTTTTCCCCCGATTGCCAAAAATCTCTGGAAAGAGGATGGGTTATTTTTCGCTTCTCTAACTATACCCTTGAACCTCCCGGATCTTTTGAACGGTTTTCTGTGAAACAATTCACAAACTGTTAATCCTATATATATCAAACATATATATAAGTTAGTTGCACCTAACTAAACCGTACAGCCGATTTGAACGGTTTGAACGGTTTTCTGTGAAACAATTCACAAAGTTTAGATAGATGCCCATTCCAGATTTGGCTATCATCTGAGATATCTTGCGGTAAAAATCTCCACAAAAATTCAAATTTTCCCCCAAGTGATACATTATATCGGGCTTTTCCCGTTCCTTCCCTTTTTTATTTCATCCGCCAGAACATCCGGAATGTTGCCCGCCTCAACTTCTTCAAACAAATCTGCCGACACAAATATCATTCTTTCTTTTGTTTTTGCGTCAAACGAAACTCTTACACATCCATCGTCAAGGCTTTCATCTAAGTATATCGATGTTTCTAGTCTTTCCATTATTTGGCATTCCTTTTGTCGTTGAAGATAAATGTATTCTTGTTTTCATCTGGAGCGCTAATATGTTTCACTTCTTCCAGTCTTTTTTTTGTTTCTTCGTCGAGACTTGCTAACTTATCAAGAACGTGACTAAGATGCGATCCTTTTTTTTGCTCCCCATCGCCAATCAAAGGTCTACCTCCATCCTTTCTATTTCTCTTGTTTCTCCTGTTATTGGATTGTATAGTGTCTCATCAAACATGCCGAAATAATTTGCAATCTCATCTGGAGAAGGAAGGAATCCGTGGTAAAATTCCTTGTCAACAGGAATCAATTTTGTTTGCTTCCCCCTTCCTCCAGAGTTTTTTTCTCCAGTATCGGCATATTCGAAATAGCCGGCCTCAAAAAGCGGCTTTGACCACCTTCTGATATCAGCCGCCTTCATGTTCATTCTTTCGCCTATTTGCTTATATGTTGCGTTGAATAATTTTGCCTTATCTTCATCGTCTATTATGGACGACGTGTCTGAGTTTTCTACAAATTCATCTCTCATCTCAACAACAACACTATATATCTCTCTTGACTTGGCTGGCAATTCATAGATTGTCTCAACCAAGATCTCGTTCATCAAGGCGAGTGCTATGTTGTAATCAGATATTGAAGCTGTTATCCATCTTTGTCCATCTTCATCTTCTGATATTTCTCTTTGGAACTGATGTATTATTGCTATTGTCTCAAGCAACACACAAAATCTAACCCTGTCCCGCATGACCCTGATTGGCGACGACGGAAATCTATCTAGCACGTATTTTATATAAGGAATACGCACCATCATATTTGTTTGTAGGCTTCTCTGTGCGTTGTGAAACAACAGAAGTTCATCTTGCGATAATACGTTAGACTTGCCAAGATATTTGTCTACAAGCGTTGATGCAGTATCTTTTACTTTGTTTTCATCTATTTTTACATATATAGAAAAGTTTCTTGTCTCGTTTTCTGGATTAATTTCAACCGAAGTTGTCGATGAAACAAATCCGCACGGGCCAGCAACCCTCTTTATTACCGTTTGATTCTGGTTTGTATCAGGATCCTTTTCTACGGTAGCAATAATCAGGTCGCCCTCACCAATTCCATCCTGTGCCTCTCGCAAAGAATATTGTGTTTCTTCTGCTCCGTGCATCTCGCCTATAATTATCATCTTGTGTTTTAAATCAAGCTCTCCCATATAATACAGCGCACGGCCAGTTGCCTGTTGGATTGTGATGTGGCCCTCTGGTGGAATAAGGCTCAAAACCTTGCCCATCAAATATGTTTTTCCAGAACTTGAGAGTCCTTTGATTAGACACGATATCGGCTTTTTCATTAGGCGAGATGTGTATATCAAATATAACAACAGTTTGTTTATATCCTCCCCAACAACCTCCTGTCTATCAAGTGCGCGTTTTATCCTATATAGTAGGAGCGGGTCGCACAACATCTTTTGTGCGCTTTCCTTCTCCTTATCGCTCATTATATATACTTGTTTTTCTTCTGCTGTTTCTTCCTGTTCTTGCAGATTTTGCTTTATTGCGTTTGCAAGATCCATCAACATCGATTTTGCTTCTGGCTCTGCGACATCGCTTGCATTTGCAACAAACTCTTTTGCGTATGTTGCGCGAAGCCTCATTGAAGTAAGATCAAAATTTGACGATGCAAGTATTTTTGTACTATTAAATACCGACACCGTAGCCCTTAGAGATCCCTTTCTTGGCGTGATGTCACTTGCCCTGATTTCATAATGACCAAACGAATACACCAACAGATTTGGCTCTGCCCTGGAGAACAGGAGTATCTTTTGCTCTTTTTCTATCTTTTCTATTGGGACTATCTCTAGTTTTTTGCCCTTATTTGCGGCAAAGAAATCAGATACATCCTGCCCTTCCCCAAGTGTTATTGATGATACCCTAGATCCAGCGGCAGACATTATGTTCGCGATATGAACAGTGCTTCTTCTTCCGGCAAAATCATTGTCATAGCAAATAATGATTTCTTTGTTTCTTAACTTTTCCTTATAATCTTCCTTGAAAACTTGAGAGCCAAGTATTCCTATTGCAGAATCATATCCATTTGCTATCATTGATAGCGTGTCTGGTATGCCCTCGCATAAAAATATTCTGTTATTACTATCTATTGCATCCTCGCGAAATATTCTTTTCTTTAGACTTATGTCCATATACTTCGCTGGACTTGAAATACCAACAGCCCTTGACGTTAAATACACCCAACGCCCCTTCGCCATAACCGGCATAACAATTCGCTTGTAAAAGCGGTTATTTAGCTTCTCATTCACAAGGCCCAACCGCCTTGCGATTTTCATATCATCGTAATCTGGTAGCTCTTCAGAATATCCTATTCTGTATTGTTCCACCAATCCAATTGGTATCTTCTTTTTTGAGAAATAGGATCTGACAAACTCATTAATCTTGCATGAGTTTACAAGCTTGTCTATATATCTGTGTACGACCTCATCGCTTATTTGGTCTTTTTTCTTTTCTGGCTTGATGCTCTTTTTTCGCGAAGTGCTATTGTGGTTTTCTACTTTTCCAGAGAGTCCGCAGACTTTGCATTCGAAAAGCCCATCTTTCTCTCCGCCAGATTTATTAATATACAGTTTTTGTCTTCCGCAAGAAGGACAAGTGCAAAGAGATTCATTATCTCCAGACACAGACTTTTCTTCAAGAACATCTACACCCTGTATGGTGTAAGATATCAACTAAACCCTCCATTACCCATTAGATGCTGTTGAGACTTTTTTGCGCGTATCTGATTTTTCCTTCACAACTATGATTGCGTGAAGGTTTATCGCCTGCCTTATATGCTGGACACCAGATCCAATGATCTTTATCCTGTCCATCCCGAAAGTGTTTATAACCTGCCTTAGCTGTATCTGAAATTGATTCTTGCTCCTGGCGGTTACGACAATTACATCTTCGACCTTTTCTTTTGGTATCACAGAAGAACCTCCTCATTCGTCTATATCGATCCATATGGTTACTTTTTGCTTGAGATCGTACACACCGCTTCCTGGCAAATCTCTTGTATATTTTATTATCGCTTCTCTTATTGGTTCCAAGTGTCTAAGCGCAACAAGCGTTTTCTCTGCCCCAGATATTATTGAATTTATATCGCTCATCGCTTTTTCTTTTTCTTTTTCGCTTACACCGTCTGTTGCATCTACCTTGAGCGCAAGCGACCTTGCCTTTGATATTCTATTTCTCATCAACACTTCTCTATAAGATATGAACGGTTCCAAAAGATTGCACAAACTTCCAAGCCCAACAGCCACGCTTGACGAAAGAGTTCTTCCGTCGATTTTTGATGTTGTCTCGCTGATTTTCTCCATATCGTGATTGTATGGAATACTGACAATCTTTATGGAGTCAGTATTATTCTTGCTCATCTAATTGCCTCCTTAAACCAATTGCAAAAGAGATGATCGTTGCTTTTTACAAAATACTTGAATGCAGAGTCAAGAACAAAAGTAATCGCCGTATCAGATTTGCTCCTTATTGATCTTCCATATGCTTGCATCAGGGTGACGGCGGCGAGATTGGCATACCAGATTTTATCTTCTTCCATTCTGGCTTTTATCTGTTTGTCCCCAAGTGAAGCGTATGGGATTTTTACAATAATCTGGAAGCGAGAAAGATCGCCCTTCAGGTCTACACCTTCTGTCATCGATGGAGACAGAAGTATTGTTGGCTCTGGAGATTTCATATGATCCCTTAGCCTCTCTATCCTATCTACAGAGTTGTGCGATATAAATCTTTCAGCATGTCTTGAGTGCAACGAGACATACTTTGCTATCTTGTATGAAGTAGCATGTATTATCCCTTTGCTGTCGGGGAATTGATCTATAATCGCATCTATTTTCCTGACTATATTTGGAAGCGATTTCTCAAGATATCTGTAGCCCATCTTTCCAGCGTTCATGGCGTAGATTGGCCTGTTTTCTACGGGAAACGTAGATGGAACCTCGAAATATTCGAAGTCGCTATCTGGGATTCCAAGACAGTTTTTGACGTAGCTCTTGCTGATTGTGGCAGAAGAAAGAATGTTGATGTCGCCAAATGCAAACACAAGATTTCTTGCAAATGGGCTTACATTTATCGGCTTAAAAACAACCTTCCTTTTGTCTGCATCGGCGTCTGGTATCCACTTGCATGTTTCTGCGTGAAATCTTATGAAAGATGTTTTCTGAAAAAGCTTCATGGCCCTATCGTATTGCTTTGCCTTGTCGGTAAAGACAGTGCTAGGATTTTGCTCCATCTCGCCTTTAAGGTCAATTGCTCTTTCTTTTGCATCTTTTGATAGCTGGACAAGAAAATCTTCGTACTGGCCGAAGCGATCAAATATTGGCACTATCCTCTCCAGCCCGCAAAACTTCAGGCCGGCCTCTGATATGCCACACTCAACATAGCTCATCAATGCAGACTCTATGTTGTGCGCTTCATCTATCATCAAAACACGCCTCTTTCCAAAGGCGTTTACGTTGTTGCTTTCTCCGATAAAGTAAGCAAAATTTGTTACAATCAACTTGCTAAGTTGTGCTTGTATTTTTGCTTGCTTGTATGGACAAGAGGTATCGCAGTCTGGTTTTGTTTCTCTGAACAGGCATATCCCTGCATCACAGTTGTTCGATTCTTCTGACTCGACTGGCTGTTTGCATGGATAGTTCCCCCTGCCCTTCATTACAAACATGTCTTGAAAATCTTCTTCATACTGATCTTGCAAGACTTTTTGTGACGTTGTGAATATCGCACCGCTTCCATCAAGTCTGTGGTCAACGCCATTCAGATCGCAAATAGCATTTGCAAGAGTGTATAGTATCGCGCTTTTACCAGCTCCGGTGGGGGCAGCGATTACTAAGAATCGCTTACCCCCAACGACGGCCTGATACATGCGCTCTATCACATCTCCCTGGGCATCGCGTGGTTTTCCGTTAAATGGCGGTTGCTTTGGGAAATATTTTTCTACTACGTCGCACATATCAATAATCCCTTTCTAAAATTCAGAATAATAACGAGGGTTCGGAATCGACTTGTGGAGCGTGTGCATACCAATACTTTTTGCCGCTTCGATGTCTGCGTCTATAGCAGTCTTTGCTTTTTGAAGGGCGGTAGTCACGTTGCCCCTTATGATGTCAAGCGCCTTGTTTGCGAGAGACTCGATCGACTCAAGCTCATCTCCCCATCTGGCGAGAATGAAGTCGTCTTTTTGCCATGTAGAGTTCTCTCTTTTCATCACACCAACAAGGACGGGGTCTGGATCGTTTTCGGAGTAGAGTACGTCGATTCTTTCAAAAGAATCCCTGTGTCTCTTTACAATATCAAGAACCCTTGCCGGAATCATACCTGCCGAGTATTCATCGACAGATGTTCTTGAACCCAAAAGCGTTTTATACACGTTTGTTTCAAGTTGCGACATCTTTCTGAACGGCACGGTTTCTCCGACTTCGCCAATGAATTTTTTTTGACCAGAAAGGCCAAGCTCCTCTATCAGAGCGCGTGCTTTTTCGTTTTCTTCTGTCGCGGAATCAGGATCTACAGCCTCAGTCACTTCATATGTCTCTACCAACATATCAAAGCTCCTCTCTTACCACGGCATATCATCTATGTCGTTGGTTTCTTTCTTTTTCGGTGCTACCTGCGCTTCATCTCCCCATACTTCCTGTATGAAGTTTGACGTATCGCGCCTAATACATACGTCATAATGACTACATCTTGGACAAGTCCATGATCTCTCCCTAAAGATATTCATAGACCTTATCTCTTTAGCCTTGTAAGCAAGGCGTCTTTTTGTGTCATCAACCTCCTCTCGTGATACATCTCGTTGGTGGCTTTCTACCTCAGAAATATCTCCATCTTTTTTAACAACTATCTTTCTAAGATCAAAGTGAATCGGAAAATCTACGCTTCCCTGAAAGTGATGCGCAACAACAGCGGCCTGAGCATCTATCGACTCTGATATCTTTGCAACCATTTCGTTCTCGGACGACCTCTTTGAAGAAATCCTCCACACATACACATTCATATCTTTGTCGATAAAATTAACCTGCGCACGCATTATTGTTGGGCTTCCGTTTGTCTCATCAAGAATCTGGCCATCTATTACAAGCGGAGCCTCAAGTGTTTGTTGTATGAATGTCCTGCCATCTTTCTTTAGTGGCACGATTTCATTTCTCGTAAGAAACATTCTTATTGTTGCTGTCGCGTTGATGCATTGAGTCATAAAGTCATCAAAGGAAAAATACCATCTTTTGTTTTCTGGGGATGGGAAATCATATACTTTCTTTATTGCAGATTCTATTGGATGCTCTCCATTCTGTCCACAGATCGAAACCCATTCTTTCCACGAAAAAGCAAGCCCAAGATCTTTTACGGCTTGCTTTGCCTCAGATGCAAGAAACCACGCAACTCTATCAAGATTGGTGGCCTCTCCAAATTTTTTGACTATTTCTCCATTAGAGGCAAATATCACACAGCTACGTCGTAGCAGTTTGTGGTCTACTTTTCTCTGTTTTATCTTGTATACATATGAATACAAAAACTTTTGCCTGCACTCAGAGAACGTATCTGACATGCTGCTTGATATTTTAAACCAGTCTGGAGAATAAACAGCCGGCCTTTGCAGGCTATCAAGATTTACCTCTCGCTTCATAAGTCCTCCTTTTAATTGATAGGGTGGGGGCGTAGATGGAGTGGCGATTACCTTGCCAAAAAAGTTGGCCCTGCCGTTTTGCTACGCCCATCCACCCAATCAACTACATAGATGCCGTCCTTGCCATGTCGATTATTCTCAGATCAGACCTTCGGATTCTTTTTTCTCCCTTAGACGCAAGAGATCGCATATAGCTATCTGTTTTTCCAGTTAGCCTTGCGCATTCCTTGTATCCAAGCCTCCGAATTATGATCTTCATTTCCTCAGAGACAGGAACCATATCGTCATTGACGACCTTCGGCATCTATTCGTAGTCCTCCGGCTTGAAGTCTCCAGCATCTTCTGCTTTCTTCTTCAACTCTCCCATCTGGACTGCCACGTTTCGAACCATCAACTCTCTGTTTTCGTTGAACCACGATACAACAGGCTTGATGCGCCCAGGGTTGCTGAATTTGTTTGTGTTGACGATTTTTGCTGTTGCGTACTCTCCTTTATCGACAACACTAAACAGTACCTCAAACGCATAGAACGGATACTGCTTCTGCTCCTCGCCCAATCCTCTTGTGCAAGAAGCCAAGAAGTCTTTTGCGTATCCGATTGTTGTTACCTTGAAGTATGCGACAAACGGAACAGAGATATCAAGATCCCAACAGTACAGAAGGATGTTGTTGTTACACATTGGCGGTGCGTCATCATCCTTGATCTTGTACTTTTCTCTGTCTGATTCCGTTAGGCTGTTTGTCCATCTACCCCACGGACACTCGCCATCTCCTAGTTCTTTGACGCGCGGAGATCCATCGCTATCAAAGCCAGGGTTGAGAGAACAGGACTTGAATGGATTTCCGTCAACATCGAGACACTTCCGAAAAAATACGCCCTCCTTATCCGCGGAAGGCGCGACACCATCGAAAGAGTATCCAAGATACTTTCTCCACGGCTCATCCTTTGGAATCTTTTTTGCCTCTTTGTATGGAACCTGCGCGATGTTTGGCATTATCCTGTCAAGAACAACAGCTCTAATGTGATCACGCGGCTCAATAGCCATATCCCGGTCGAGACATAGCTTTCTAAATCCAGGATTTGGATTGCCGCCAACAACAGGCTCGTTCGGAATTGATAGCGTGTAAAGTTTTACCTTTGCTTCGCCATCGCGATCCGAAAACTTGTCCTGTTTCCTTTCTTCTCCAGCCCACGGATCATCTGAGTCTGGGGGGGCCGGAATATCTTCGGAAGCAGAAGCTTCTTTTTCCATCTCGTCGATGGATTTTTCTTCTCTGCTATCTTTAGGCATATACACCTCTCTTTAGTATTCAGATCTCTTCCTGATAAGTGTCAGGTCAGAAGATCCACACCTAAAACACATCGGAGTCTGTCGCCTGTCCTTCCATCTTGCCTCCCTGCGACAGCCGCCACAAAGGTACACATCTGCATGATCGTTATCATACATTGTAAATATCTCTGCAACACCTATCATAGCAAAGACAAATCCGACAGAGTTTGCTGGCATATCAGAACCTCCTGCCACCTTTATAATCTTCCCTTCTGCGCTTCCCTATCCGCACAACGAACTTGCTTGATTTTACGGTGGCATAAAATTTAAATTTATCAAGCACGTCGTTAACCGTGTTGTTGACAATAATCCAGTCCGGGAAACTAAGCAGGCAATCCTTTGATCTTTGGCCCGGCCTAATTCTTGGTTCGATCATCTCAACATCAACAAGGACAAAAAGATCGTCCCTTCCAGGGAAAAAATGAATCCCACCAGACTTCATCCCATGCTCTGCAAGCATTTGATTCATTGTCTCGGTGAGATCCTTTTCTACATCACTCCCGGTGTACTCATCAAGATTGTCTATTCTTATCGTATACATATCACCTTCCTATTTTTAAGAGTTAAGATGGAACCGGAGCCACGTCGAGCAAGGGGTTTCGGGAGAGAGTGGCCCCGGCCCATCAATTAAAAACCGACCGAAAAGACACAGAAAGGATCAGCTTGCCAGCTATAGGATTTAGCCCTCTCGATCGGTTGTATCTTCTTCTATTTCCTCGAAGCTGAATAGTCTCTTAAGATGCGCGACTACCCAATCAAGCTCCTCCATCCTGGAGATTCTATCAACCATCTTGCCAAAAGACTCGAAAGCCTCAGCTTCATCAGCCGATCTTTGATGGACTTCTATTCTTTTGGTTATTTGTTGATATACTTTTTGTGCCCGCTCGTTTTTAAATCTCACGGGGACTCGCGGATTTAAGCGGCCAACAGATGAAGATTCTTGTATCAAGAAAAACCCCTTTCTTACACTATGATAAAACTATAGCACGTAACAGCTTGTGCCGTCAACAAAATTATAGACTAAGTTTTGCGGAATACCGTAAATATCCGCTACCTAGCTGTCTTTCTCCCATCTCTTACTGATAGGATTGAGTCTATTCGATTGATTGTTTTGTCGATCTTTGCAAGAAACTCAGCAACGCCATCGCTTATGATTGTTTGCTTTGTGTGATTTTTTTCCGACGCCTTGTTGCTCTTGATTTGTCCCTTTATTTTTGTTGCTACAAGCTCTTTCTCCAGATCAACAAGCTCTGACATCTTTCCCAGGATCTCTATGCTTAGGTCAACTTCTGCTTTTGTTCTTATCATATCTACTCCTAGTGACTCTATATAAGCGTATATAAGCGCGTAGGGGCCGGGAACACGCCCCAACCCCTACGCTTGCAATCAATAGGCGCTTAGGTTGTAACCCTCGCGCTTATATTGACTTAGATGAACTTCTCGACTTCCTTCATGGCAACTTCGGGTGACATCTTGTCAAGGTCATGCTCGACAGATCCGACTTCCGAGCCGATCTTGGAGATGTCATACTTGCCGCCGACCGCGTGACTCAGAAGGATCTTGCGAAAATTTTTCTTTGTCACCTTGTAAGTCTTTCCGTCTTTCTTCACCAACATCTCAATACCTCCTGTTGTTTATGGGTGCATTCCTTCGGCCAAAAAATCGTTTGTTGGCCTAATTGTTAATTGAAAGTATACCTTCGATTTCCTCTATGTCAACACTTTTTAAGCCTTTTTCATAAAGATTTTTTTGCACAGAATCAGACCATTCTTCTGGAAGGAATGAGGCGATTTCTTTTGCCGCAGACCTTGATACAACATGAATTCTTTCACATGTGCCGGACACAAAAACAGGGAAGATCATTATGTCGTTTGGTTCGTGTGGCCCCGCTTGCCCCAATCCAAGTGTTGGCTGGTCGTCTTTCCCGTCAAGGATTCTGTTTAGCAAAGATTGCGCAGAGCTTGATAGCTGTCTCCTGTACTTGTAGGCAAGTCTGATCCCCGCAAGTGCCTGCCTATGTGAGAGGCGCGATGTTTGGCTTGCAAGGCTCTTACCAAAAGATGAGTCGTGCTTGTTGAATCCAAAGCCATCAAGATCTTGCGCTCCGTCGCAAACAGACGCTATTTGCCTTAACATTGTTTGTATGGCATTTTTTTGCGACGGGGTAAACTCTTTGATCGCATCAATTTTTTTCTGCAATTCTTTTCTGTTCATCTCTCTCCCTACAGTTTTTATATTTCAGATTAGAGAATTGAAATATAATTTTCCATATTAAAAAACGCCACGAAAATCTGAATGCCGGCCCAAGTGATATATATTTATCCACGCGAAAAGGGGCCAGTTTACTAGACAGATGACAGTTTTCGGGATACCATCATCTATCCGGCACCCTGGCCCCTGATGCTCTCAAGGACTATGTACTTCTGTGCTAGATGGATCCGTTCTCTTTGCAGCTATGGTATTTACCATCAGCTCCAACGATAACATGATCTAGCAACTGAATTCCAATCAGCTCGCAGCACTGATTGAATCTGCGCGTAAATTCTATATCCTCTTTTGATGGTGCGGGGTCTCCTGTTGGATGATTGTGCATCATAAGAATCGCCGCAGCAGAATTTAATATCGCAGGTTTGAGTATCTCTCTCGGATGAACAATTGACGCATTTAGAGATCCAATTGAGATAGTATCAACCACTATTATCTCGTTCTTTGTGCTGAGATAGTAGGCGTAGAAAACCTCCTTGTCGGGATCTTTTTTGAACATCCCGATTTTAATTGCGTGATTCACAGCATCTCTTGGGCCTTTTATTGATGGCCTTTCGAGTATTCTGTATTTTTTTATCATACGGATATCGTATGATTTTCGCTCTCTTGGCATGTGATGCCCCCTAGTTATTATGTCCTTATCTCTCTCAGGAGATCAATATATGATTCAATATCAGAATCATATCCTCCAACATCTCTTGCTTGATTGATGAGCGCACAAGCACTTTCAACTGCGCGTTTGATTTTATCACAAATCAAACTTACAGTTATGTTTTTGTACTCCTTCATTTCAAGCAACATCTCCTCAAGATCTTCGATTGATCTATCAGCAAGATCTGCGTCAGAGTAGAGCCTTACAAGCTCATCCCTAAACTCCATCAGACCGTTCTCGCATGGAAGCTCGTGACTAAATCTATCAACTGCTCTTTGATATCCGTCACTATCTCCTCCATCGTACTTCTCCCAAAGCAACAGCTCGATGTCAATCGGAAGAAACTCAATCAGAAGCTCGATTAGCTCGTTTGTAGGCTCCTGTTTCATCTTCCACTCTTGGAGCAGCGCACGATATCTGTTCCACGTCGGGCTATCTGCCACTGTTTCTTGTCTGACATCGCGACAAACAACCTCACTCTTATCTGTCAAAACAAGTTTGACTTTAAGCAAATCATTTGATGACATGCCATCCTCCTATTCGTTTTCTTTCAGAGAATCAACATGAAGCATGTCGAATCCAAGCCCAACATCTGATCTTTCAAGCCTTGCGACTCGACCAAAACAGATACGACAAAAATTGTCATACGCGCTGTTGTTTCGACATCTAAACTTTGCAGTTTGTCCGAAGAACAAAATAGCGTCGATAACATCCCTTCGGTCTGTTTCATCGAGCTTTGACAGCGGGGTGGATATTCTGTCCGCTATCTTTTTTCCAGTTTCCTGATAGCTTGCCATTTGACCATCTCCTTTCCGGTCAATCTAGTTTGATTATACAACAGGCGTCAGTGTGTTCGCCAATCTCATTGAATACCCTTAGCTCCATCGAGTTTCCATCGATAGAGTTTCTTATTGTGTCACCAACTTGTTTCCAGGCCGACAGATATTTTTCCGCAGATTCTATGGCAACATCAAGGGTTACCTCTGTCCATTTTTTTCCATCCCATCCGCGAATACTCCATCTGTCGAGAAATTCACCATCATCGGTGACCTGCGGAGAAAACAATCCATCATTCTTTGCCTTCTCGATATATTTCTCTACGGCTTCATATACCGTATTATATATCTCTGTTGCTATTTTCTCTGTGACAGACGATAGACTGTTCAGATAGTGAACTCTATTTGCTGCTTCTTCTGTGCTTGCAAACGGGCCTGATTCGAGATACCACTTTCCTTGTGGATCATAAAATCCAACAAAGTATTGCGGGTTCTCCTTATCAACCTTATCAAAAGGAGACATCCTACGATACACATACATCTGATTCCCCCTCTTTTGATGTGACCCTGGACAACTCCCTATTTATATCGAAAAGCAAAAACTTGACAGCCAACTTGGGATCAACCGGCTTTTCGGCCTTCGATATAACCACCACGTTTTTTTCGTAGTAGTACGATAGTCCAGTATAGGCAAATTCACCAGTGCTAGGATCGTTGATGAATCTTTCTATCTCAAGAAGCTGTCCTTTTTCTTCAACAACTTCCTTTGATGTATATACATAATTCACAACAACCCCGAAGTGCCGACATCTCGGCTCGCTTGTATCTTCAATCTCAACAAAATCATACTTAGAAACTTCTCGATTCTTTTTTAGCATCAAAACCTCCACGAAAAACCGGACATCCTCCCAAGTGATGCAAGCCTTCTTGGTTGCACCATCTCAGGAGGATGTCTGCGGTTGCCGATACTACTTGCTGTCTTTTGCGCCCTCGATGACATCGTTTTTGAGTTCATCTAACGACATAAGCGTAAGTCCGATTTGATTTAGTATCACGTCCTTACGCATTATTTGTGTTTCATCCATCGGATTGAACACATCGTTCGGCAACGCTCTCAGTTTTCCCTGAGCATCATAAAGATGCTTTTTGATTTTTGAAATCCTACCTCGAAGTGACATCAGATTCACCTGCTCTCTGGAGAGCGGAAATCCATTTGTCGTTCGAAATCGAATGCCGCATTACATCTGCGCGATGCTCCGGAGATGCCTTGTGCATTTCGGCTCTTTCCTTTCTATCGCGATACTTCAGGTTCTGAATGGACTTTTTGAAATCCATGATATCCCCTTTCTATTCTGTTGTTGCTGTTACTTATCAATCGGAATGCGATACAATCCGCGACCAACGCGATTGATTCTGCCTTCCTTGCACAAACGAGAAAGTGCAACGCCGATTGTCTTGATATTTACGTTATACCCGTAAGTATTCTTGACTTTTCGACGAACATCTTTCGCGTTGAAAGAACCGATGAGTATACGATTTGATATAAGAGCGCTCACGTAGGACAGAACGCTCTTGCTACCGTATCTCTTTTTTCGCCGCCTTTTTGATGGCGGCGGGACTGTCTTTGAGCCAGGCATTTCGACGGTATCTGGAAGATCGGAAATAACCTTGCGGGCTATCTTCAGCTCCTCCAGTTTGTCGAGATCTGGCTTAATCTTGTTCTCAATCTTTTGAATGAGAGCATCGATCTTGAACACGTTTGATTGTTTCAAGTCATCCTCCAATGACTTTGATTGAAACCTCCATCTCTACAATTGAATCGCTGCCTCCTTCCATCCCGCTTACGCCGAAGAAATTCGCAGCATCTTCTGAGGACAGGTACATCACAAAAGATGGCAGCCTATCTCCCTTCATCGTGAGAACTCTTTTCTCACTTGACATCGAAGTTTTATAGTATCCCCATCTTTGCGATCCATCACCCCATTCGGGCCTACCATCTTCCCAAACGGAATATGGCAGCGCTTTTGAATCACGGGTGATCCATATCCTTTTTTTCAGCGGAGAGTCATTGTCCACAATCACCCCCTTTCGTTTGATAGTGTTGAATGATCTCCAATTACAAGGCAAGACTCAATCTTGCCACACTTTACACAAACAGATACTATCGAAGTGATTCCAAACAGAATTGATTGAAGAAACCTCTCCCTTTCGTCCATCGAAAGATCTTCGACTCGTATCTTCCCAAATCTGTTCGGATTTGGCATCGAGAATGTCCTCGATTGCTCTTCAAATTTGTGTTTACATCCGAACATTTCACATCAACCTTTCAGATATCTTTGTAGTCTCCACACAAAGTCCATCTTTGCTCGGCCTGGATCCATCTCCAGCTTTGAACAAAATCTGGGCTTCCATCATAAACAACAACCGCAAGCTTCCCAAACCATCCCGGCCCTCCGGTGATGTAATTGTCAAAGATTGCGATATATGCGCCCCACATATCATTGTAATCACTGTCTGTTCCATACTCATCAGAGAATGCCTTCATCAGCTCTTTCTCTTCCAGCTTTGATGGCGCACGCGGCGTCATTTTTTCTGAGCGAGAAGAAAAATCATTTCCAGATTCATCATTCATCTTGTTTGTAGTCCTTCCTGGGCATCTACGAAAAAAACGACAAGCGCCCCAAGTGATGCGTCAAGGAGTTGATGGCCGGAGGCGAACCAACCATCTCTACGTCCGCGCATCACCGGGGCGCGTTGATGTTGCCGTGTGCGATATCGATGTCCCCACATAATACCGCACACGATGGAGTCCGAGGAGGGTTTCCATCTCCGGCAACATCTATCCGATTTTAGTAATGCTTCATCCCGTTTCTTACGTTTAGGTTGAAGCATCTAGGGCAAAGCGTTATGAGTGGCTTTCCATACATCCACAAGATATACGCTTCCCTTAAACCCGGACAGTGATGACCGCTTGGGTCAAACTGAACATCACATTGTACGGTAGTATCGTCGCAGTCACATCTATTACACTCTGAACAGTTTCCATATCCAGAGCTGTCGATGATCGGCTCTTTAGCATACCGCCACACGTTGCCATCTTCATCCAGTATTCTCTGGAATGATGACTTTGTTGTGTCTTTCATTATCCCTCCACTGTGAAGGTAACTATCATCCACGTTACAAGTAGGAGCAGAGAGCCGAACCAATTGAAAGGCATCAAACATGCCGACAATATGATTCCCAGTGCCACAAGCCTTGTACGCATCGTAAACCTATCCATCAATCGCCTCCAATGCTTTAAGTAAACAACAAACAATAGAAGCAATCCACGAGAAGAACATCTCTTTGATGTTCATATTGAACCCTCAACCGCACGTCTTTCATCATACTCAAGGACTTTGCCGTTGCGAATGATATAATAGCTGTCAGTAATCACGCGGTCAGGATTCATCAGCTCCGCGTCTGTCGGAAACAGATATGGTTTCCCGCTCGATTCCGTCCAGAGTACGCGGTCGTGACCATCTGTCGGTTCCCACGAAAGTTTCGGTTTGCACGACAGTGAACACGTATCATACGTTGCACCAGATGCACGAGAATAGTGTGCTTGAATTGAATATCCAAAGATAGTCTTGAAAAGCACAACAACATCTGGCCGGTGCGGTGTAGCAAGATAATCCATAATTGCTTGTGGGTCGCCTTGCTCACATCTTTCCAGTAGCTTTCTTTCATCCGGATTCATATCAAAACTCCATGACAAAAAGAAACCGCTACACTAATATCTGTGTAACGGCAACAACCGGAATAGAGACACGGTATCCGTATCCCTCTAATTTAATTATCGCTACCTTCGAATCAACGTCAATGTTTTCAATAGTGCCAAATATCGGCTTTTCTTCACCGTTCGGCACCATCACATTGTCGCCGCGTCGAGGCTCGCGAGAATTTGATATCTTTTCCACACTTCACCTCCTTTCAAGTTTTCAGATTTCGAAACACAACAAAACAGCCACCGCCCAAAAACCCCACGAAAAACTCGATATATTTCCAATGGTAGCAAAAGATTCTCTTTTTCCCTTGTCGCCAAACCGTTTTGATATTTCCGCTTTTTTGCGGTAAAACCGAATCATTTTTAACTTAATTATATGCTTAAAACACAAAAAACCGCTTTCACACGGTTTCACTATATAAAGAAAAATCAGATATTTTGTAATAGCAAGACAAAAAAAACTGTGCCAAAAACAACCGAAACCGAACCGAAAACAACCGAATTTAACTATTGCGGTTTTTACCAGAAGCAACCGAAACAAGCGCAAGAAACAACCAGAAACAAACTACCGCAACCGCAAAACCGTGAATTGACACAAACGGCAAAAACCGTATTAATTGTGTCAATTGTTCGGTTGACATTTACGGCTTTTTGTCGGTTGTTTCTTTGCTTGCGCTTTCGGTTGCTTCACCGTGCTTTCCCGTAGGTGTCACTTCGAAGAATGAACCCATAGAAACCGTAGAACGTGTTAACCGCTCCAGTTTGTTCCTTGCGCTTGCGCTTTCAAAGCGGGATTTTTTCCCTTGCCGTGCTTGAAAGTCTACGTTGTAGGAATCATACGCTTTCGGCAATTCGCCATAACAGGAAAGCAAAGCGCGGAAAGCGGTTTCCCACGAAGCGAAGTCGGTTTCTCCATCGAAACTTGCGGTTCGCGTGAATTCTGTCATTTCCGCTTTGTTGTCCGACAAATTCACCGACAATTTTTTCGGAAGTGGCATTCCATTCCACGAAATGACACTTTCACGGGACGTCCGAATAATTGCGGGTTTAACAGCCATAACCGCGGTTCCCGTTGAAAAGGTGAAGTCAACGTACAACCGACAGTTATAATCTATTCCCGCTTTTTTACAAGCGGAAGCAAAAACTTCGGACGGGTTCCCTTTGACGTTGGAAAGCGAATTGCAAACTTCGGACAATTCAAATTCCTTGCGGTTCGCTTCGATTTCGCTTTCAACGTCTGCTAATTTAGTTTCTACTTTCTTAAGAAGCGCGGGCGCGTTCTTGTGTGTTGACGCTTTCAGCGCTTCAATAGAAAGTAACAACTCTTCACGTTCTTCACGTAGAACGTCGAATTTATTCGCCATTGTATTAACCCCTAAGTTAACACTAAAAAACTAGTACACTAATTTAATGTTAACCGCTTAGTTAAATAAAACGGCGCTTTCGGTTCGGTTCGGTTGTCAAAGAACAATAGGAATGAAACCGCTAACCCGAAAGTAGGAAAAAATCAATTCTTACCATCTAACGGTTTCCCTATTTTTCTACGTATAGAAAGCGTACCAAACGGCAAGCGGTATGTAAAGCAAGAAAAAAACTATTTTTTGCGGTTTACGTGAAACGGCGAAAGCGGTTAAAAATAGGTGTCTTTTTGGCATGTTTTTTGAAAAAAGCGGCGGTTTATTTGTTTTGGCATAATAATTGCATAGGTGAAAACGGACTATTGCGGTATGGTTGACTAGTTACGCCATGTGTCGCCATAGTGTATTATAGTGCAACATGTTAGCCATATCATACAACAATAGCATATATTCTACACTATACCGCACGCCATACCATAACACGTTGTAAATAAAGCGCTTAGCCTACTTAGTTAACATAATATATGTTATGCGACATCCTGCGTAAAATGTTGTTTTTGTTGCGCTTACTTTGTTTCACTATATCTTACAATTTAAACGTAAAAAACGGTGTATATGGTATTTTCTTACACTTTACCGGAAAAGATCTCCTCTACCTAGTCCACATCACACGCTCGACCAATTTTTCATCTAGCATCCAATATCTCCATCTAATCTCATAACCACCGATAAACAAATAATGTACCGATCGAGTAACAACAAAGATCCGATCAAAATAACAAGAATACAATCTATTATCTAAAAAATCGAGAGAGATATGCTTATAAGCGCTTATAAGCTACACTCAACTGAAGATAAGTATTGACTATATATTGAGTTTCTGGGATGTTGCCATCAGAAGGGAAGTGCCTCTGATGGCGAAGCCAGGCCGACCAAGAAAGAATCCAACCGGAGATCCTAAAGACACTACTTCTTCCAGTGGCTCTCGTGTCGGGGCAAAGCGCGGGCGACCGAAGAAGGGGACTCTCCAATCCGCACTTGCTACTATCCAGATTGACGAGAAGGACATTATCAAATGGATGCAGCTCGTAGAATTACGAGGATCCAAAAATGAACTTTTCCGGATGGCAGACCGATTTCAAGCGAACCTGATTATAACGGGCGTCCTGACAATTCAGGAAATTTACAAGAGTGTCGCCGCCGGTGTAAGTGGGGAAGATGCATCTATTGATAGCCTTACGAAATTGACAACTTCATTCAATCGGGCCGTAGCAAGTATTAATCAGGCTTTGTCGTATTTGGGCGTAACAGGGAATAAACGTCCAGACGAGCCTGACAATGATGCGTTGGCAGAATTCTTGAAAACTGCATCTTTGCAAGCAGAGACACTTCCCGAATTGCAGATGGAGTTTCTAGCAGCAAGAGCGGATATGGCAAGGATGGGTCATGGAGGTGATCCACGCGAAGATAATGATGGTGGGGTTGCGAGTCCTATGTCTGAGATAAATCAACACAACAGATCTGTCCTTGCCACGCTCAAAAAGCCGATGAAATCATATCAGGAAACAGAGAACGAGATGGGCGGGGGTTCTAAAGAGAAGATTGTTGACGCAGAGCTTGAGAGAAGCAAGACATTATAATGATAATATCACAGTTTTTGTTGTCGCACACAATGACGCGGGTCAGTATCATATCAAAACCTCTCGTTCCCGTCATGCGGCAACATGATGGGGGGATCAGGAGTGCCGCAATCCTGTCCCCCCTCACAGGATAGGCGCTTATATGACGCTACCGGCTGGTTGGGAGTATATCTATGTAGTAGGGGACTCACAAGCCGAGTGGACTACGGCTGTCCCCGCAGGCCCGCACTATGCCACTATAGATGAGGGACTCGAACCGCCGACCGGCCCGAATGACGCGGATTTTGTTCTTGCAGGTGGAGATGGGAAGATTGATGGGTATTTTTTATCGGCTGGAAATGTTGCCGGAATTGAAAGGATTACTGAATTTTGGTGGCAATTCAGATATGCGGGACAAGCAATTCCAGACAATCCTGGTGTTACGTTTGAGCTTTGGGTTAAATCAATACTCAGGTTTTCTGTAGATATAAACGTAAACACAAACGGCCTGCTTACAGAGGGCCAAATAGAACAGGTTGTTGATATTTCTGGCGACGACTGGTATTCTGGGCCGAGAATAATGCTGCACAAAACAGTTGTTCCTGCGACTGGGGCTGGATGGGGAGATCCGAAATATAAACAACAACCAACAGACTAATGGCAACAGCATCAATACTTATAACAGCCGTGCAAGGCTTAATAAGATACACGCTTGGTGGAGGCGTAAAAAAGAAGGTTTTTGCGGAGATTGACGGTAAGACAGTGATGGCCAATGTCGGCTGTAAGCCTGTTTTTTCGTCCGTTGATGGCAAGGCGGTTAGCGCGAGGGTTGGGTTGTATGAGTCATATGCGATCGTTCAAGGACATATAAAGAAAGTTGAGCTTGATGAAGCGTAATAGCTATCAAGATCTTGGAACGTACGCGATAGGAGACAGATATCCATATCCGTATTTTGTGTTCACCGACAAGGAATATGACTCTACGCACAAAAGGCTTGTTGATGTTGAACTCGACCCGACAAACTATACGGCAATCAAGTTTTGCGCAAGGCACGAGTCGAACAATCAAGATGTTGATGACCACACAAAAGATGATATCTATGCGAATCTTACTTCTGATGGTAACGGTGTATATCATTATGTTTTTGGTTCAGATGAGATCAACAAAGCTGGCAAGTGGTATGTCAGAATTGAGTTTGAGAGGTCGGATGGTAAAAAATTCCATCACGAAGAAGTTTGGTTTTTTGACGTAACCAATAAGATGCCAGGAAGATTTGGAGATCTGTAGTACATCACTAAGCGCAGCGATTGGGGAATACAGTTAATTGTGATGTTGGGATATCGAGAAAGGGCCAGTCTTGACGATACCTGATGCTATACAACTTGGGGCACTTGGCATTTTGGGGGTAATAGTCATCTCTGGGATGAGCTTATTTAAATGGGCGGTACAGAAGTGGCTCCCATCATATGTGAGCGCACTTAAAGAGTGTTCGCAAGATATTTGCGGAGCATTAAACAATCTATCAGAAAAAACAGTTGACCTAAAAAGAGAGATCTACAATCACGATGAAAACACAGAAAGATTTGACTCTGATGTAAAAAGCATAATCGGAGAGATAAGAGAAGTCAAAATAACAGTAGAGTCTCAAGTATGTACGCTTGAAAGGCTTGTTGGGCTGAACGAAACGCTAGTACAAGATGTCTTAAAAAGGCAAACAGAAGTTTTCGAAAGAATTCTTGGACACATCGAAACAAACGGTTCAGACGATGCAACAATGGGATAGAAGAAAAATTGCAACAAGCGTTGCTATGTCATTTCTTGGCGTGCCATATCTGTGGGGAGGGGACGATCCATCTGGTTTTGATTGCTCTGGTTTTTGCATAGAGATACTAAAAAGCGTGGGAATTCTTCCGCGAAAAGGCGATTGGACTGCAAGTGGGTTGTACGAGAGATTCAAAGATCTTTCGATGCAAGAGCCAAGAGAAGGATGTCTTGTTTTTTGGGCAAATCAAGCTGGAGCAGTAATTCACATCGAATACTGCATAAACGACGAGCTTTCTATTGGAGCATCTGGCGGAGGGTCAAGGACAAAAACTACGCAAGATGCTATAAATCAAAACGCATATATCAAAATAAGGCCGTTTATGACAAGGCCAAGAATTGTTGCTTTTGTAGATCCATTTCTTGAGGAGTAGATATGGCAGCTATAATTCTCGAAAATGTAATCGTTATGAAGACAAGCGGAGGGAGAGTTTTCAAACTGAACCGCGTAGATAACAATGTCACTATCTATGCAAACGAAACACAATACCAAGCAGACAATCCGATTGGCTCTCTCCCCTCCAGTGAGTTTATGGAAGTGATAAGCCTTATTAAGGGCCAAACTACAAGTGAGTAGCTAAATGCCAAATCCAGATAGGCTTTCACCTGAGAAAAGAAAAGCCCTGTTGGGATGTGTGAAGCGGAAGAACGAGAAATGGTCGAAAGATCATAATGGAAGAAAGGTGCCAGCAAGAGTATCTAAAAGGCATTTTTCAGAGTGTGCAAAAAGTACCGAAACCGAAGGAGGATAGTATGTATAGCAAAGAGGAAGTTAAAAATCTTGCCGATAAGATTTACGACCTTCTCGTTGGCCTCAAGGATGGCGTTGGAAGTGATGATTTCGCAAATCTCACGAGTGCGCTCCTTGCTGCGCCGGCAGCATCAAATGAATTGAGAGAAGATTGGGACGCCGCAGTCTCTCATATTCTTTCTCAGCTTGCCGACAGGTTTGGAGATGACAGGGTTAATCCCCCGGTCGTTCCGTAAACAGAAGGAAGCAGATTATGTACCTAATTTCCCAGGATGATTTTTTTTCGTGGGATGATCTGTCCGTAGACAAGGCCGCAAAAGAGAAAAAATATTCTTTCAACTGTGTTAAGTCCGGATTGGTACTACCAACAAAAGCGGTTTTGTCCCTAAAGTGGGACATAGATGCTGGATCTGGAAACTTTCAAGTTTTATCAGTGATAGGCACTGTATCTGACCCAACAAACACAGTCGCCCTGACCCTCATTGATTATTCTGACGGCCTTGAAAAAACACTTCCACACACCGTTCAAGCCGGAATCGGAACTGGTGGCAAAACATATCTGATTACGCCGACAGACACGTCGAATTTTGGAAAGCTGTTGTTCGATCAGATTAAAATTACAATGTCTCCAGCTTCAGACCAAAACGCAGGATGGATACGCGGAAGGATTGCACTTCTTTCTGAATAGGAGGATTATGGAAGAATATCTCAAACCAATGCTGATGTTCGGAATTTCGCTTGCCGGGTCTGCTGTTCAAGGTGCAATCATCAAGCACAGGACAAGTATTCCCAATGACACGATTCCGACACAAACAAATGCAACTTGGGGCACAACCGGCATTGTTGCAGGTGGCGCAGCAGACGATCCTATGATGATGGTCGCTGGCTTTGCCGGCGCAACAGTAGCATCTATTGGGCACAAGCTGATTGGAAAGCTGTTTGGCTAAATCCGGATTCATATTTAACGACAGGGAAGCTATAAGCGATATTGTGAAACTTCACAATCCGCGTATATTCGCTGATGCGTTTGGCATGAAAAAGCCTCTTGCGTATTGCGCAAACGAGGACTGTGCATATTACGCATCAGAAAAATGCCCTGCCGGTGATATGAAGAAGGATTGCCCAAATGTATCTAAGCTTGATTATAAAAACGGGTGCCCGTTTTTTGTCGGAACGCCGTATCAGTCGGCTGTGATATCAAATTCGCTTATGGGCAAAAAGCCAATTACGCTGATGATTACAGGCCGTGGAACTGGAAAGTCAGCGATAATGAACACGCAGAAAGCGATAATGGAGGCGACAATAGAGCCTTACATTAGGGCTTTGATGTTTAAGTGCGACAGGCCCGTTCCGACAAAAGTAATTGTAGTAGGAAACACAAAGGATACAGCGCTTCTTCTGAGAAATTCAATACATCAGGCGCTTGAGTCAAATGAAACGCTGTATTCTTTTGTTTCCGAAGATACAAAAACATATATAAAATTCATAAATGGATCTGAGATATTCATTAGAACCGCTGGTGTTGACGGAAGAACAACTCGCGGTTTTCACGCAGATGTAATAAAGAACAGATATGGTGATGATGTTAGATGCACAATTGTCTATCTTTTTGATGAGGCGTGCTTTACAAGAGCGCCAAGTATAATCAATGAGGTTATGAGGCCATCACTTCAGGTTGGGAATTGCTTTAGCGGCATATTTATCACTTCTACTCCGTGGGGCAAATCTGGCGAGATATACGAGATGTATCAGAACCCAGGAGACTCTGTGATGAAATACAACTTTGCTTCTTACCACAACAAGTTTACCAACCTTGATATACTGCTCGACTTTAGGGAGAGGCTACAAAGAGCGGGTGCCGCCCCTATATATAACAGAGAGGTTAGAGGGCAATTCCAATCAGAAGAAGGTCTTTTCTTCCCGTGGCCGGTATGGGCAAAGTCAATAGACGACTCGATTGACTGGCTCGACTATGAGGAAATCAAGCAATTAGCAGAAGATGGCGTAACACACGACGGAAACTTTTATCTTGCACTAGATCCAAATAGGTTCAAACAACTAGAAGAAGGAGATTTTTCTGCATATCTTCTGCTTCAAGTGTCAAGAAACAGAGAACACATAAGGGCAATATCTCACGGAAAGTATCTGATGGACTTAGAGGATACATTCCTTGATAGAGTCAAAAAAATCAAGGCAGTTTTTCAACGAGCAAAGATTATATGTTGTGGCAATAGCGGATATATATCTGTACTCCGCGGTGAGTTTGGGGAAGTGATCCCAGGAAGCAACGAAACAGCAAAGATATTAAGATCGATGTCTCTCGCAAAAGTTGACATGGTTCACGGCACATACAAACAACCAGAATCATCAGCATTTGAGGACGAAAGAAGATGTTACATTCCAAAAGATCCATCAGAATCAGGCCAGAATGTGCCAAGACTTGACCACAAAGGGAAGTGGGGGCAGGGATATACAAGCGACTTGATGGACTGCCTATCGTTTGCGTATCAGCAAATTATAGAGGACTATGGTCTTGACTCGATACCAATTGCTGATACTGGTTCTTTTTCTGGCGGAATAATAACTTCTTTCTCGATTTCGCAATATCAATCGTTAGTAAATCAGTCTGCTAAAAGATTGGGAATCATAAGAAAATGAGCATCGTCCAAAGAATCACAGAAATGCTAAGGCCAACCGCTACAGATGAGAGGCCGGTAGAAAAGTATAGCGCAAGAGGGTTTGGATCTTCCCAAGAAATTCTCATGCAAGGCTTTGACAAGATAGCCAATACTGTCGGCCAGGTTGACAGAAAAAAAATGATTTCCGACTTGCGAGACATGGGCAGAGAAGGTGCCATCGCTGACAAGGCACTTGAAAAGCTATGCGAAGATGCAACAGCAAATGAAGTCAAAATCGACGCACCAAGCAGAAAGAAAAAAATAATACACGATCTGCTAAAAAGGACAGAGTATCAAGAAAAGAGGAAAGAATTCCTCTATATGATGTTGCGCGACGGAGATTTTTGGGGGCAACTCGAATTTGTTGAGTCGATCAGTCCTGGCAGGGTTGCATACATATCAAATGTAATACCAATGCCAACAGAAACAATGCTCAGGAACACAGACGATCTCGACAGGTTTTCACCACCATTCTCCAGATCTTTTGCTCAGGTTCAAGACATATCAAATGGATTGTTTGATGATGTTATTTCGTGGTTTGGATGGGCGAAGATTATTCACGGAAGGAACGATCCGTACAAGGGAAGATTCTTCAGGTATGGCTGGTCGATGTGGGCGAGCGGAATAAAGATATTCAACATGGCGATGATGTTACTTGAAGATTCTGCAATAATGAGACATCTTGCGGCACAGAAGCTTCGGGTTCATTATGTTGGAAGGAAATCAAACTCTGGAACAGACCCCGCGCTGATCAGTCAATACATGAGGAATGTTGGTCAACAGCTAAGATCAAACACAACAGATTTGTTCATAGATGGAAAACACGAGATAGACGAGTTTGGTGGGACAAAAACAGTAATGAGTTCTGTTGAAGATATTATGATGGTTATGTCGGTTCTATCGATTGCGATAGACTATCCAATAGACCTACTTAGCGGAATGATAAACAACGGAAGCGGGGGAGAAGAATTATTTAGAAAAGAAGTAGTGCTTAAAAGAGCTATACAGTCTATCATAAAAAAAGAAAATCATGAAATATTAAGGCCGTTAATAAATAGAGAGCTTCTTCTTGCTGGCAAGTTTACTGGCGATGACTATAGGATTACCACCCTTCCAGTGTCTTTTGAGGATCAAAGCAAAAGATCAAAGAGGGGGCTTGGCGAAATTCAGGCACTAACAAAATCTCCAAGCACATTCCACGAAGAAAACAATCCAGAAATTGGATGGGAAGAAGAGCTTTCAAAACTAGACAAGGATCTTAATTCAATTCAAGAATTGGCGGACAAATATCCTGATGCTGTCAAAATTCTATCAAGGGCTTCTGGTATGAAAAACCCACAATCAGGAACGCAGGGCGATCAAGCTGACATAGAAGATCAAAGAGAGAAGCTTACGCCTGGGGATGCTGGAACCGATGATAGGAAGGGCGAAGAGGAGTAAAGATGAAGAATTCTGTTGTTATAAGCCTTGACGATCTATACAATGGGCCAATTGTAAGGGAGGCCATAGACAACGACAAGGGCGTGTCTGCTGATTTTGAATCTGGAACGTCGCGGATTGTAAGGTTTGTTTTTTCTGGCGACGGAGGTTGGACAGATGAATCCGCAAGGAAATGGGTAAAAAACAGAAAGCTTAATAAAATATATTACAGAATGCTAGATAATGGAAAAGTTTTTATGAATCATGTTTGCCTTTCGGCTAGAGTCGATAAGGTTAGTAATTCAGAAGAAAGCAAGTCTGAAATAAAAGATTTGTTTGGCTCTGGTGCGTATGATAAAATTCTCGAAATAGAGAATCGCCACGGATCAGAGAAGCCTTTTGTTGCTCGTGTTGTTGCTATGGACTTCAATGGAAAAGATTTTGTTGTAGCAAATGGCATCAAATACTATCGCGACAAAACGGTAGCAATGATTGATGAATTCTCAAATCTCGCAGTAAGGTTAGGGCACAGGAATTATTTCGACTCATATCACAAGAGAGTTGGAAATACAATAGGATCATACGTAGATGAGCAGGGAAATCCTGCTGCGTATACCTATATCTATCCTCATGGCGAGGCAGGAGAATTCAGAGAGAATCTTGCAATAGCGTCTGCGCAAGGATATCTTGACAGCTACGAAGTCTCTATGTTTGGAGATCCAGTTGAATATGAATCAGTTGAAGAGGACAGATGGCACAAGGAAGATGGCGCTAGGATCCTTTTGTTCAAATGGAATCCAACATCACTTGACTATGTTGATGAGGGAGCTATTCAAGGTAGTCGTGCAGTCCAGGTTGTAAACTCTCAGCAAGACATCGATGGAGATGAACCAATAACAATTCTTAGCAAAGAAGGAGGAAAGAAGTTGACTATCTCCGAAATCCTGCAAGAGCTGGAGGGGAAAGAGAAAATTGCTCTTTCTGACTTCCTGTCAATCCCGAAATTTAAGGAAGCTGTTGATTCGCATCTCCAGCTTTCTCTTGACAGGCAGAAGGAAGATCTTTCTCGTAACAAGGATTTTATCCTTGCCTCTCTTGAGAACATCAAAGATGAAGATGTAAGCTCAAGCGAGAAGGTTGCGAAAATCGTCAACTCGAAGGTCACGGAGCGCAGAGAAGCGATCGATCGTGCAATCGAGGATGTTTCGCAGATCGCAAAAAAGAACAAGATCGAACTCACAAAAGATCAAATGTTCATGGTCAAAAACAACTTGACGGGCGAGGAATCAGAAGATGAGATTCTCGGTCTTTGTCAGGCGGCGCAAAAATTCTCGAACGGACTTGGTGGCGTATCTGGCATGTTCTCGAAAGAAGATGTAAAAAAGGTAGCCAACTCCAAGAAAGAGGGATATGGCGCTTCCATCGAGGAGATCGACCCGACAACCGTGAAAACCGAAATTTAACAATCTTACCTATTAAGGAGGGAAAATGTTCAGGGAAGAACTGACGAAGGATGAATTCGTAGCACTTCAGAAGAAGTTTCTTCGGTACTGCGAGGATCATCCAGATCTGACATCAACAGAAAAGTTTGTTGCGCTGAACAGGCTTTATGAAAAAGCCCACTTTGGCGTAACATCTCGTGACCTTGCTCGTGGATATGAGATTGAGTATCATCGAGATCCAAAGAGCGGACGCACGAGAAAGCTCAAAAACAGCGTTCGCGGAAGATTCATCGTTGGCGGTGATGGAAACCGTGGCGTTGGGGCAGATCCGATTGCTCAGTACGTCAAGACAAGGTGGGAGCCTGCGTCTGGCGAATTGACGGAAGCACAGGTCATGCGGGACAAAGATATCGAAAGAAAGATCTCTCTCGCGCAGACAGAGCATACCACAGGAAGCGACATCCTCGGTGAAGGGGATGCTCTGCTTGACCATCGCGGGATCGACACTGGATTCGGTGACAGCACTGGTGTAATCGCTCCTGAGTATGTCAACATGCTTCTTGAGAAAGCCGGGGCAAAGGCGATGTTCAAAAACTTTGCGAACATCGTTCCGATGCCTTCGATGACATTCTACTATCCGCTCAAGACATCGGTTCCTCTTGACAATTCCGATATCGCAGCCGCAACAGCTCCGACGCCGGAAGGTCGTGCAGGGACAGAATTCGCCATCAGCTACGACAAGTGGCTCGTGAACGGATGGAAATATCTGCGTCACGCTGGATTGACAGTAGAATTAATCCAGATGCTTTCACGCTTCATCAATGTTCGAGCAGACTACATCATGGATATGAAAGACGCGATGGCATTCCTTTGGGATTTCACAATCGCAGAGGGTCTTTACTCCATGATGACAACCGCCAAATGGCGGCGATATGATACGAGTGGATCTGCGTGGACTGATTCAGAATTTGTT